>JACCDR010080944.1_pt1 | contig 13155 bp, 10 predicted proteins | sample 7446431 | NCBI WGS metagenome assembly JACCDR01 (sample SAMN15323443, study PRJNA562643) | freshwater metagenome | isolation source: river surface water | place: USA:Blue River Watershed | collected 2017-08-17
CCCGCACCGAACGCGCCCGCCGCCGCGCCAGCGAGCGTGCCGCCGGCCACCACCTGGCCCAGCGTGGCGCCGGCACCGAAGCCCGACGAGCCTACGCCCAGCGTGACGCGCACGATGCCGGCACCGAAGCCGATGTCCACGGCGCTGGCCACGCCGTCGGCGTAGAGGCGGAACTCGAGGTAGTCGCTGGCGCCCACGTAGACGAAGCTGCCGTCCTCGGCGATGTCGAGCGTGCCCAGCGTCGGCCACCGCGTCACCAGGCCGCGCACCTCCACGTTCGCATCGGCCGGCAGCGTGATGCACGGATACAGCACGCTCGGGCCGTCGGTGCCGGTGCTGGGCACATCGGAGCCGATCACGCCCAGGCCGTGGCGCCCGTAGTGGGTTCCGGCCAGGCCCGGCGGGTTGCCGCCGTAGTGCGTGCTGTAGCTCATGCGTCAGGCGATGGTGACGGCCCGGGTGAAGGCCGCGCTGCCGTCGGCGTTGAAGCCGACCACGAGGCAGGCCGTGCCGGGCACGAGGCCGACCTGCGACATGCTCAGGTTGCCGGTGACGCCGTTGCTGGTCTGGTTGGTGAAGCTGGCCAGCACGGCGCGGTCGCTGATGCGCAGCACGACGATGTTCTCGACCAGCTGCGAGGTCAGCAGCGCGCCGCTCCAGTTGCGCAGCTCAGGCACGGTGACGACGCCGGGCACCAGGCTCAGCGCGCCGCCGCCGACCAGGCTGCCGAGGGTGGCGCCGCCGGTGAAGGCGCTGGCCACGGAGAACATCGAGCCGCCGGCCACGAGTGCGCCGAGGGTGGCGCCCGTGCCAAAGCCTGGCGTAGGCTCGGGCTCGAACAGCCGCCACTCGTTGTCGCGCAGCGCCTCGGATTCGGTGGCGCCAGCAGACGCAGCGAACAGCCCAACAGCGGCCACGCCGACGGTGGCTGCGCCGCCAGGGTCGCCCAGGTAGAGCACGCTGCTACCCGGGTTGGCGTATCCGATGGTCTCGGTGCCGCCCGTCTCGACGCCAGTGTTTGACCGGCGGCGCCGCACGAGCGAGGTGCCGTTGTAGTCGTACACCTCGACCCATGGCACCTCGTTGAAGCCGCCAACGGCAGTTGTCTGATCGTTGGCCGATCCGGCGACCCCGGTGTGGATGTAGTTCTCAAAGACGCCGCCGCCGCTGGTTGATGCCTCCACGCGGAAGCCCACGCCAGAGCCACACCACACCAGCACCGCGTTGGTGATGCTGGCGGCCGGGTACACCTTCACCACCACCAGCGTGTAGGCACCAGTTGGCAGCGGGCTCGGCAGCGTCCACGTCATCTGCGCCGCGCCGAAGCGGCGGTACACCATGCCGGTGCCGCTGGTGAAGGAGGTGCCCTGCAGGCCGCTGGTGCTGGCAGCGCCGCCGATCTGGTTGATGTTCGGGTCGGCCGCGTTCCACAGGAAGCGCGGGCTCAGGCCCGACAGGGCGCTGTTGAGGCCAATGCCGGCTGGCGGTTGTGCGGTACGGTCTGCCATGGGCGCTCCTTACGCGGCGTTGGCCCGCGCGTAGCCGTAGACCGGGCCGGCCACGTCGTTGAAGAAGATGAACTCGTCCAGATACACGCTGTGGCGGAAGCGGCCGTAAGTGCCGTTGCCCTGCGCCGGGGTGGGCGTCACGCTGTTGCTGGCGTGCGGCGTGGTCTGGGTGATGGTCCAGGTGCCGGTCTTCGGGTTCGCCGGCACCGTCATCTTGTTGAGCAGGGTGGTGCTGCCGGTGGGGTTGTTCCACCAGTACACCGAGTTGTCCTTCAGCACGTAGCACAGCTGGGCCTTGCCGAAGCTGGTGTTGCCGCCCGCCGGAGTGCCGGTGACCGTGATGTTGGTCCAGGTGTTGTCCTTCGGGTCGTAGATGGCCCAGGGCGAGCCCGTGCCACCCAGCAGCAGCAGGTCGTGCAGCGGCAGGCGCACCAGGCACTGCTCGCCGCCGCGCGCCGGGCACGAGGCCGACTGCGTCCAGGTGCGCGTGGCGAGGTCGAGCCGCCCGAACACGGTGCCGCCCTGCCCGAAGTACCAGATGGAGCCCTTCGGTCCGCGCGTCGGGTCCGAGGCCGTGGCCGCGCCGAACGGCGCCGAAGTGATGGTGCTGTTCGGCCCCGTGGAGAACGTGTGATCGCCGGTTGCGCGGTCCACGCGCAAGCTGATGCTGTTGCCCTGCGAGGCAGTCCAGCTGTAGCCGCTGCCACCCACCGGCATCCAAGGCGAATCGTCGCGCTCAGCGTACACCGGGATGTTGTAGGTGTGCACCGAACGGGCGCGGCCGTCAGCGTAGCGCCCGCTCTTCTCGCCGTTGAGGCCCAGCACCATCGGCCCGTTGCTCACGCTGAACAGGCGGTTGGCCATGTCCACGGTGAACGGCGGGCTCACCGTGGCAGTGCGAGTGGCGCCCACGTAGTCGGTGATCGTGCGGCTGGTCTGCGCAAACACGTTGAGCGTCATGCCGTTGTACGCATCGTCCACGGCACTGGCCTCGTCGCGCGAGCCGTCCCACAGCAGCGGCGCCTGTGTGCCGGCCGGGAACACCACCGTTGAGCCGCTGCCAGACACAAGGCGAGCCTGATCGTTGGTCGCCACCGCGCCGTTCCAGCCAGTGGGCAGGCTGCGGCGGTACCAGGTCGGCACCTCGCTGCGGAGCTCAAGCACGATCATGTCGTTGCCTGCGTAGTCGGCATGGCCGCCGGTGATCGGCCCGGCGTAGAAGTGGTCGCGGCGCGTGTCGTAACAACCACCGTTCCAGGCCGTGCACAGCGAGGCCCAGCTCGTGCCGCCCGCGCTCATGTACTCCGGGAACGCGGGGAAGTTCGGGTTGATGGCTGGCAGCAGGTGAGGGCCCAGCGTCGACAGCGGCGCCGCCACCGGGATCTCCACGAAGGTGTTGGCGGTCTGTGCGCGCCGCCACGAAGGCCACTGCGGCACGCGCGCCTTCAGCCCCCATACCGGGTTGCTCGCCAAGCTGGTCGTGAAACTCGACCATGCGGAATCGCTCATGACGCGCGCGAGCGCAACATCAGCGTCCGGCACCTCGTGCCGCACGGCGTACGCCAGTGCGCCCATCAGGATGGCCCACGAGCCGGTGGCGTTGGGCCACGAGCCGAAGGCCGTGTTGATCGTCTCGGTTCCGCCTGGGTTTGCGGTGTTGGCGATACCGAGCGTGGCGGTGTAGATGGCGCCCCAGTCGCTGTAGAACGGTCCGGTGCCGCCGTTCACGTCGGGGTTGTCGGTCGGGTGGCCAGCCAGCGTGAACTGCCCGGCGTTGATGTAGTTGAACGCAGTGCTGGCGCCAGGCGCTCCGAGGCGCCCCACGACACTGCGGGCCTTCCACTGGAAGAACTCGCTCTGCTTGTTGCGGTAGGTGGAGTCGAGCGGCGCGATGCACAGCATGAGGCCCTGCGCGGCCGTCATGAAGTCGTGCATCCAGATCGGCAGCACCTGCTTGTTGTCGGTGACGTTCCAGGCCGTTCCAGCGCTGGGAGCGCTCGGGAAGGCCACACCCACCGTGGCGGTGCGCGTCGTGTACTCGTAGGCCGTCACCGTGCGCGAGACGCCGCTGATTGTCAGCGTCCAGCCGACGTAGGCGTTCAGGCCGTCCACGGCGTTCAGGCCCATCTGGATCACGGTGTCGGTGCTGCCGCTCTGCACCGTGCCGTTCGCCGCCGGGGTGTAGGCGTCCTGATCGGCCATGAAACCAAACTGGTTGTTGGCCTGCGCCACGTAGGTGGCGTGGTTGAAGTCGATGTTGGCTTGCAGCACGCCCAGAAACGCGGTCTGCAGCGCATCGCCGTCGGGCGTGAACGACGCGGCCTTTGCCACGGAGCGAGTGCCCCACGCGCTGCCGCGCATGGCGTCGGTCACGTCGCCGCGGAACAGGTGCTTCTCGTTCTGGCGGTGGATCGAGTTCATGCGGTAGCAGCACACCGCTGCCGCCGCTTGGGCTTCCTCCACGAAGAAGTGCCAGCCCGTGGCCATGTAGGCCATGTCGCCGGCGCTCGGGTGGTGGCTCACCGCGAAGTAGTACGTCGGCCCGCTGCCGGACGGCGTTGGCGTGTAGCTGTTCGTGGCGCTCGCGCTCACGCTGGCGATGCCGCTCTCTGTGCTGTTGAGCACCCAGCTCGGGTACGCGCCCGGCGCGACGATGCGGTTCGTCGTCTCGTCGCGGTAGTGGATAGCGAAGCGGCCGTACATGCAGCCGTTGAGCAGCACGTTTCGACGCGCTCGCTTGTCGGCCGTGGTGATGAAGCACACGTCCGACTCGCTGGCCGGGCCGATGCTGGGCGTGTAGCCCTGGCCGCCCATGCTGCTGGGCAACTCGCTCAGTGCCTCGTTGCCGGCCGCCATCGGTGTGTAGGTCTGGCCCAGGCTGGCGAGCTTGGTTTCGTTCGGCGCCACGTGGTAGGCCGAGACCAGATCGGTCTGTTGCAGGTACGCCGGGTCGTGCAGCAGCGTGGCGAAGTTCGCGCCCACGCGGTACGGCTCTGGGTTGGCCGGAAGCAGCGCGGCGCGGGTGTGGTGGTGCAGCGTGAGAGACAGGCTTACCTGCGTCACGCCGCCCAGGCTGAAGCTGGCCGTGCCCGTCCAGGCCGTGGGCGCGGTGATGTTCCACCAGCCGTTCTCGACCCAGGGCAGGATCTCGACGGCGCCGTCATCCCAGCAGCGCACCTCGAACCAGGCCGACAGGTGCGCGTGGCCGGCCACGCGGCTGTAGTACGTCCACGAGCTGCACAGAGGCCCCTCGAAGTTCGTGCGCACGCGCCCCGCCGTGTACCGCCCGCCGCTGAGCGTGGAGGTGACGCCGATCAGGTCGGCCAGCGCCACGCTGCCGACACCGGCCAGCGTGATGACGGCAGGCGTGGCTGCAATGGCCGCGGCCAGCACGCTCTCGGCCACGGCACCCGACAGGCTGCCGGCCGTGCCGCTCACGCTGATTGCGGTCGTCGCGTTGTTCGGCTTGGTGCCGCGGCAGGCCACGGCCGCGAACTTCACGCTGCCATCGGGCCAGCGGTTGAGCACCACGCCCTGGAACGCCGCGAAGTCAGGGCTGGTGAGGATGTTGCCGGCCGGGATGTCGCCCGGGCGGAAGCCCATGCCACCGGAGCCGCGGATGCTGGTGCTGCCGCTCTCGTTCAGGATCGCGGCAGGCGCCGGCGTGGCCGTGATGTCGCCGGAGACGAAGGCGCCACCGCCGATCACGGACGCCAGCGTGGCGCCAGCCGTGAAGCGGCCCGGCACTGCGAGGCCCCCGCCAGCCGAGACGCCTCCGAGCGTTGCACCGGCCGCGAACACCCCAGCGCGCAGGCGCCCGCCGTAGATCGGCTGGCCCGCCGCTACGCTGTAGCTGCTGGCGACAGGCGCGACCACAGCGCCCCGATCAGGCGTTGCCGTCGGTGTAGGTGATCGCGCCGGTGATCGCCACGCCAGTCGCCACCGTGCCGGTGAACTGCACGTTGCCGGCCACGGCCGAGCTGCTCACGTCGGTGTCGCGCACCGCGGTGCCGCCGCTCGTGAGCCAGCGGATGTAGCCCGGCGTGCCGGCCACGTGCGAGCCGGTCGTCTGCGTGTAGCCGCCCGTCGTGAGCACGCCACCGCTGACGCTGCCGGCGCTGCCGCCGTTGGCGTCGAGGATGTTCGTGCTGCCGAAGGTCAGCGTGGCCAGCAGGGTGCCGGTGGCCGCGCTGCCGGGGCCTGCCGGGCGCGAGCCGCTGTAGAGCCGCGCGACCGCGTTGGCGCCCAGCGACGTGACGAAGGATTGCAGGCTGGCGTTGCGCTGCGCGGCGCTGTCGGACGTGGCCATGTGGTGGGCTCCTTGGATGGGCTCGCGCCGCCTGGCTCAGCAGGTCACCAGCAGCAGCGTTCCGGTGGTTGGATCTGGCCCGACCAGCTCGGCGGTGATGCCGGCGGTGTCGAGCGCGGAGAGCGAGCGCCGAAGCTGCGTCATCGCGTCGGCGTTCTTGAAGCTGCGCGAGCTGCCCGACGGGGCGGCCTGCGACTGGATGCGGCGCGCGAAGTCGGCACCTGCCGCGAGCGCCACGGCCATGCACTGCACGCGCACGATCTTCGAGGCGCTGTAGCCGGCCGTCGTCATCGCGGCTTCCAGCGCGCCCACGTCGGAGATGGCGGCCTCAAGAACGAAGCTCGGCACCGTGATGCCGAGCGTTTCGTCGAGGTAGGCCGTCGCCTGCGCGAGCGTGAGCATGGGAGGCGGTCAGCCGGCGGCGGCCTGGGCCTTCGCGGTCTTGCGCGCGGGAGTGGCAGCGGCTGCAGCGGCCTCGCCGGAGCCGGCGGCGGCCTGGGCCTCCGTGGCGGATGCCGGGTTCACCACGGGCTCACCCTCGGGCGCCTTGACAGGCTCGCCGCTCAGCTCGGCCGGCGCGACCACGACGGGCCACACCGACACGGCCTGGGCATCGTCGGCGGCCGGCGTGCACTTGCCCGCGGCCCAGGCAGGGATCGCGTCCAGGCCGGTGAACTCGACCACATGGCCCGGGACGGTGCCCACGGGCCAGGGCGCCTTGAGGTGGGTGACGGTGACCTTCATGATCAAGTCCGCGTGATCGCAGCGATGTGCGAGCGACCGCTGAAGTCGCTGCGGAACTGCGTCGCCGACGCGGCCATCGCCCACATGCCGTACTCGTCGTGCGGATTCAGGCGGGCCTTCGGCAGCGTGGTCGGGGCCATCGCGCTGAGCACCGAGCCCCACTCGCCGCTGTCGATGTTGTTGACGCCGATCAGGCGGTTGGCCGGCACCCGACCGCACGGGATGATCTCGGCCACGTTTGCGATCGACAGCATGCGCTGCGCGATCGTGCCCGGGTAGTTCGCGGCGTAGTCGGTCAGGCCCGCGTAGGTCCAGTCGGCGTAGTTGCAGAACACCGTCACGCGGCCGAAGGCGTTGTCGCCGACCAGCGCCAGGATCAGGCCCGAGAAGGCCGTCATCCAGTTGGCGCCGGTGGTGCCGTTCAGGTTGAAGGCGCCGTAGGTCGGGGCCTCGGTGCGATCCGGGAAGTTCAGCAGGCCGTAGATGGTCTTGCCGGCGACGTTGGTGGAAGCGCGGCCGTTGATGGCCATGTCCTCCAGCGCCTCCAGCACCACGCGCTGCGAGCCGGCAACCATGTCGGCCGCGGACACGCCGCCGCCGCGCATCATCACGGCGTTCTGGCGCCAGCCCCAGGTCGCCGCGCTGGCGAACACGGGCACCGGCGTGCCGTCGAAGGTGACGACGGGCTGATCGCCGGCACCAGGCATGCGGCCGTCCATCGTCACCGACAGCTTCCCGCTGTCGCTCATCTTCGGGTAGAACGACATCAGCTCGCCGATGTCCACCGGCGTGGTGTTGGCGCGCGCCAGGCGGTTGTAGACCGCCAGGATGTCACGCTGCAGCATGGCGCCGCGCGTGTCGATCCGACGCCATGCGTCGAGGCCGACCGGAGCGGCGTTGCCGATCAGGTCTTGCGCATCGCCCTGCGGCAGCGTCGCCGCCAGCGCGACCTGCGTGCGGTCGAAGTAGCCGCGAGCTGCGTTGCGGGCTTGCGCCTGGCGCGAGTTCAGAATGAACATGGTTCTTGGCTCCTGTCGGTCAGGCCTTGGCGTAGGGCATGGCGATCTCGACCTCCATGAGGTCGCCCGCGTTCTTGGCTCCAGCCTCGCGCGAGTAAGCCCGCACGACGTTGGTGGACGCCGCGGCTGCGGCGCGGCCGGCGGCTGCGATGGTCAGTTCCTGGCCGACCGCGTAGGTCGCGGCGGCCACCGCCACCAGCCAGCGCTGACCCGGCTCCAGGACTGCGGCGATGCCCGTCTCTCCGCTGGTGTAGGGCACCAGCAGCGGGTTCGTCGCGGTGAAGAAGTCGGCGGATGCGGCGTAGAAGTCGCGGTTGATCAGCAGGCGCAAGGCGCCGGCGGGGATCGGGCTGGTTGCCTGCGAGAACTGCGTGCCGTCCTCGGTCACGAAGGTGCACGGCAGCAGCGCGCCGTTCACCGTCTTGTCGGAGTTGGTGGTGAACTCCCGGTTCACCGGCCCACGGTAAGCGCGGTAGGTCATGGATCAGCCCTCCTTCTTGGCTTCGAAGCCGGGGTTGTCGGGGTAGTTGGCGTAGGGGTCGGCGCCCGCGTTGCCCTGCATGCCGCCACCCGGCAGCACCGGCGCAGCGGTCGTGCCGTTGGCCTTCAGCTCCTTGCAGCGCTTCAGGCCCATGGCCTTGAAATCGTCGACGGTGAAGCCCTTGGAGTTGGCTGCCAGTTCGGTCGCCAGCGTCGCCAGCTCTGCGGCTTCGGCGGCCTGGGCGTTCGCCTCGAAGGTCTGCACCTTGGCGTTCGCCGCGTCGAGCGCGGTCTTCAGCGGCGCCTCGGCGGCGGCCTTGACGTGCGCGTTGTAGGCAGCGAGCAGCGCGTCGTCGCTGAGGCCTTCGACCTTGATGCCGGCGGCGTTCAGGACGAGAAGGATTCGGTCTTTCATGGCATCCCTTTGCAGGTTGGTCACTGGCTCGTACTCGCGCTTCTCGCGCACCTCTTGAGCAGTCCCGGAAAATGCTACGGACGAGCCATCCGAAGACACCGAGTAGTCCTGGCGGTACATGCGGCCCTCGCGGTCGCTCCAGATGGCGTAGCGCGCGAACACCTCGCGCACCCAGCCGCCATCGCCGAGCGCCTTGTAGAGGCCGTCGCGGATCTGCTCGAAGCTCAGGTCGCTGCTGTTCGGCAGCAGCTTGCGCAGCCAGCCGCGCGGCCCTTCGTCGCGCCGGTCGAGCGCTTCGTTCACGGCCACGGCTTCCACGGCCTCGGGCTCGCCGGCGGCGTTCAGGAACATGCCGACGCCCTGCGCGGGCGTGCCGGCGGGCTGCTCGTGCAGCAGAAACGCCGCGTGGTCGTAGGTGATGTCCGTGGCAATGCGGCCGTACGCCTTGCCCAGGCTCTCGCCGTTGGCGGTGATCGCCTTGCAGAACAGGCCGGTGCTGACGTGGATCGGATCGACGTTGCTGCCGTTCATCGCGGCGTCGAGGCGCTCGACCAGCTTCGCGCCGTCCGGGTGCGCCTTGGCCTGGGCCTCGTTGATCACGACGTCGTACAGCGTCCGGCCGCCCTCGTGGCGCACGTTCGTGCAGATGGCGCCGGCGTAGCTGGTCAGCAGCGCATTGCCGCTCAGCGCGGAGACGTAGCGGCCTTCGCTGTCCTTCGGGTGGCCGGCAGGCGCTGGCTTACCGTCGAGCGACGGCGCCCCGGCGGCCAGCTGCTCGGCCGGGTACAGCATGCCGTTCATCACGAGGCCGTCCACGCAGCCGACCACGTTCTTGACGGTGTAGCGGTCGCCGGTCTTGGACACGGCGCCGGCATTCACCGCCGACAGGATGTGCACGCGCTTTTTGCTCATGCCGGCGCATGCTAGGAACGGCCAGAAAGAAGCCCCCGGGCCTTTCGACACCGGGGGCGAGGTGCGCCCGAAGGCGCCCGGAGGAGACGTTCAGACCCTTGCAAACCCGGCCACCCCTGACCGAGTGCTCTGCATGCTACGAACCCGGCTTCTTCCACCAGGAGAAGCCCTCTCCGGCCTTCCACGCGCCGAGTTCCTTGCGCATCGAGGCCTTGAGCGTGTCGCTCAGGATCGGGCGGCCTTCGGCGTCGAGCAGCGCCGTCGTCACGCTGCAGTGGCACCGGTACCGGTTGCCGTCGCGGCCATAGAACTCCCGCACCTGCTCGCGCGTGTAGACCTTGCCGTGCCGCGCCGCGTGGCTCTCGCGTGTCGTCGGCAGCAGCGCCGATGTCCACAGCTCGCCGGTGCGGATGCCGAGCTCGGCCTCGGCGTGCTCATCCTCGGCCAGCCGCGCCATGCGCAGCGTGTCGGTGATGTCGGTCTGCGCGTACTGCTTGGCCTTGGCCCGGCTCACGTCCAGGCGCTCGACGATCTCAGTGCGCACGGCGCGCGGGTTCTTGCCGTCCACGACGGCGCGGCCGATCACCTGCGCCAGGTCGGCCTTCGCGCTCGCGGCCAGGCCTGTCCAGTGCTCGTAGCTCTTGATCTGCGCCATCGCCAGGCGGTTGCGGTACGCCTCGCTGAACAGCACGTCGGAGATCGAGCGCGCGGCCTTGTACGCTTCGGAGACCTTCGACAGCGCCGCCACGGCCTGGGCTGACCCGAGCCGGGTGGCGTCGGCGTCGTAGGGCGCCCACCAGAAGGAATACGCCGGCTCCCTGCCGCTGGCAATCCAGCGCTCGACGGCCTGCTGCAGCGCCAGGTTCAGCGCGGCGAGGTCTTCCGGCGTGAGCGAGTAGAGCGTGCGCGGCAGGCCGGCATCGTTGGCGGCGAGGATGCGGATGCGGCCGAACAGCTCGAGCACCTCGCGCTGCAGGCCGTCGAAGCGGCGCCTGATCTCGGCCGTTGCGCGGCGCAGGATGCCGCGGCTTCCAGTGCGGTCTGCGGGGTCGGCCGGGATGAGCGGGTCGGCGGCCCGGCGGCGGTTCATGCCGCGGCGCGCAACCTCGGCTGCGGCGCAGGCGGCTCATCCTCGCTCGGCTCGCCCTCGGTGGGCTCGTCCGGCAGCGTCTTGGCCTCTTCGTAGTCGAGCACCTTGCGCACTTCGTTCGGCGTGAACGGCGGCGCGTGCCCGGCCTTGACCATCTTCTCGTTGATGCTGGCCAGCTTGTCGCCCAGGTCGGCCTTCTCGGCATCGCCCGGCGCGTCGAGCGGCTTCCACTCCACCTCGAAGTCGGAGGCCTCGACGATGCCGCAGCCCTGCAGGCGGCGAATCACGGCGGTCACAGCCTGCGTCAGCAGGTTGCGCTGGCGCGACTTGCACCGCATGTTGTCGGCGGCCTTGTCTTCGTCGCTGGCCAGGCGGCCGGTCTGCTGGCCGAAGAGGATGGTGAAGGGGATGCCGACCGCCGATGAGAAGGTGTTCGCCGAGATCTCCCACGCGCCGCGGGGGTCGTGCATCTGGGTCTGCAGCGTGCCCACGTCCACGCCCTGCCCCACGATGGCGGCGTCGCTGTTCTCGTTGAGGCGGCGCGCGCGGTCGTTCACCACATCGCGCACATCGTCAGGCGTGGGGGCCGTTCCATCGGCCTTCGGGGACACCAGCTTGGCCGGGTCGGCGTCCTTGTCGAAGACGAACTTGAGGTGGCCGGCGCTGTTCTTGCGGAAGCTCTCGGCCGCGCCGCCGCTGACCTTCTCCATGTCGCACAGCGAGTTGTAGCCGGGCTGCAGCAGCGGCACGCCGTCGAAGAAGGCGTCACCCACGGCGCCCTCGGCCAGGATGACGATGCGGCTCGGGTGCACATCCACCCAGCGCTCGGGCTGGCCCTGCGTGTCTTGCCGATCGCTCACGCGCATGCGGTACTGCCACATGAGCGGCAGGCCGAAGGTCTCGCTGCTGCTGTCGCTGTCCCAGCTCGTGACCCGCAGCTGGTGCTCATACACCGGCACCAGGTCGACGAGGCGGGCGGCCTTCATCAGCGGATCGCGCAGCTGCTTACTGTCGGCCACGCGCAGGATCAGGCCGGAGAAGCGGCCGACCATGTTGCGGCGATCCCAGTCCTGCAGCTTCGGCCAGGCGTTGACCTTCTCCAGGATGCCCTGCAGCCGGGTCTCCCACGGCGTTTCCTTGTCGGCGGCCTTCTGCTTGACGCGCGGCCACTCCTGCCAGCAGCGGTCGAGCACGTGGTGCACGGCGCGGTACGCCGGGCCGCCGCGCAGGTACGCCTGCAGCAGCTTCTCCGGGCTCAGCGTCTCAGGGTAGCCGAACTGATCCCAGGCCCGCGGGCGCTTGGCGTCGAGCGAGCCGTAGAGCAGCGACTCGCGCGACCTGGACAGCGCGCGCAGGTCGTCGGCGTTGATGATGAGCTCGGGCATGGCGGTCGATGCTACGCAGCGCAATCAGAAGACCATGGACTTGGCCTCGGGAATCACCAGCTGGTTGAAGGCGCGCGAAGCGCCGTCGACCTGGTCGTCGTGCAGGCCGTTCGGGAACAGGCGGAGCTCTTCGATGAACTCGGCGTTCCAGGCGCCGCGCAGCATCAGCACGTTCCCAGCGTTGACCTGGCTGGCGAAGGGCCTGGCGCGTACGACCTTGTCGCCGGTCTCGGGGCTCGCGTGCACGTCGTGCCCGGCCAGCATGGCGGTGAGGCCCGCCACCTGCCCCTTGCCGGCCTGGCCTGGGTCTTGAGGCAGCGACTGCTGCACGCGCACGGCGTCCGCCGAGGCCGTGGCCTTGATGAGCTTGTCGCGCTTCGTGGTGCCGAAGAACTCTCGCACGACGTTGGCCACGATGTATCGGCCGTCTCGCAGGCGCCCGTGCCTCACGCCTGCAGTGGGGTCTCCGCCGCCCGCGGTTGCCCCCAGAGCCCAACCGCGCACCCACTGCTCGACACCCGCCGGCACCGCGTCGACGACCTCGATCAGGTCTGGCTCGAACTCGCCGCCCTTCTTTGGCGCTGGCCGCTGCTGGAACTGCCCCGCCACAGCGTAGGGGCCCATGATCTTCTTGTCGCGCTCGACCACGGTGCGCGGGAAGCGGCCTGGGAACAGCAGCTCGCCGGCCTCGCGCCGCGGATCGACGAAGCCGATGCTGGTGGCCTTGCGCGGGCCCTCGTACTCCATCGGCAGGCACAGGTGCTCGTATCCGAACTCCTCAGCCAGGATGAGGCCGGACACGTCCTTCTCGTTCAGGCGCTGCATCACCACCAGGATCGCGCTGGTCTCCGGGTTGTTCAGGCGCGTCGGCAGGGTCTCCCGGAACACGCGGTTGGCCTCTTCGAGCGCGGCCACGCTGTGCGCGTCCTCGACGCTGTGCGGGTCATCCCACAGCACCCGGTCGCCGCGGCGGCCCGTCATCGACCGAACCGGGCACGCCTGGCGCCAGCCGGTGCGCTCGTTTTCGAAGTACGTCTTGGCGTTCTGGTCGCCCGCCATGCGCGTCGGCCACAGCGCCTGATACCAGTTGGACTGCACCAGGCGCCGCATCTTGACGTTGTCGCGGATCGCGATGTTCTCTTCGTGCGAGGCGCCGATGAAGCGCATCGACGGCATGCCCTTCGGCCCCCACTCCCACGCCGGCCAGAACACGCCGACCATCGTCGATTTCGACATGCGGGGCGGCACGTTGATGAGCAGGCGCTTGATTTCGCCGCGCGTCACCGCCTCCAG
>JACCDR011988731.1_pt1 | contig 13152 bp, 16 predicted proteins | sample 7446431 | NCBI WGS metagenome assembly JACCDR01 (sample SAMN15323443, study PRJNA562643) | freshwater metagenome | isolation source: river surface water | place: USA:Blue River Watershed | collected 2017-08-17
AACAGCACGACCGGCATCAAGGTCGTCGAGGCCGAGGCCGCCGCCCTCGCCGGCGCCCGGGAAATCGACATGGTCGTGAACAACGGCCAGGTGAAGTCCGGCGCCTGGGACTATGTGCAGCGCGAGATCGACCTCATCAACCAGGCCACCGTCGCCGCCGGGGCCATACTCAAGGTCATTTTCGAAAACGACTACCTCACGACCGCGGAGATCATCCGGCTCTGCGACATCTCCTCGGCGGTGAATGTCTCCTTCGTGCAGACCTCCACCGGCTACGGTTTCGTCAAGCAGGCCAACGGCCTCTACAACTACCAGGGCGCCACGCATGAGCACCTGAAGCTCATGCGTGCGCACACCGCGCCCCACATCCAGATCAAGGCCGCCGGCGGCGTGCGCACGCTCGACGATCTCCTCGCCGTGCGCGCCCTCGGCGTCACCCGCATCGGCGCCACCGCCACCAAGGCCATCCTCAACGCGGCCATCCAACGCGGCTTCCCCGGCTCCCTCCCCTGTCCCCATCTGGATGGCGCCACCGCGCCCGCGGGCTACTGATCGCGCCCGTCCGGCACCGATCCCAGCCCGACGGAGCCGGGCTGCTGGACCCTCGTGTGCGCAGGGCGACTCTCTGCGCCAGCCCCACCCGAACTCGCGCCATCGAACACGTCTGCGTCGGCAAATCTGACTTCGTCAACCTGTCCGCCATGCGCGGGCAAAGCGTCGGGAAGCCTGACACTTCCGGCTACGTAGCCGACTACGTAGAAAATTTTCAGAGCGGCCGATCTCGCTCCCGACAAATGCTTAGGGCTACTCCGCCGTCAGGTGGCACGTGGTCAGCTGAACGCACTCACCCTATGAAGAAACTCCTCGCCCTCCTGACCGGAAGCGCCGCCGTGTCGGCGTTCGCCACCACCGTCCTCTACAACCAAAATTTTGAGAACCCCGTCAACTTTGTGAACGATGGCGGTGATGTGAACATCTACCGCACGGTCAACGATCTCTACGGCAACCAGCCGGCGGGCTTTCAGTTTTATCAGACTCACACGAGCGAGACCCTCCTGATCGGCGGCCAGCAGGCGTGGGGCGTCGGCTTCAAGGACCCGCAGGGCAAGGGCGGCAAATACACGCTGGCCCAGCTCTCGAGCGTGCAGGACGACATCCTCGGTCTTTCCTTCAATATCGGCAGCTACGACTTCCTGAACTTCCAGCTCGATATCTCCTCGATCGATCTCGACCGCTGGGGCGGCCCCTTCGTCCCCTACACCACGCAGGGCAGCGCGGTGCCGAAGTTCCGGCTTTCGCTCTACGACAACCCCACCGCGGCCATCGGCCTCGGCAGCGGCAGCCTGCTCGACTTCGAGGATATCACCGGCCTGAGCGCCCTCAACCGCTACACCTTCAACTGGAGCAACCACATCGTCGCGCTCGATGCCGCCGGCAACACCAACGGCAACGTGACGCTGCGGATCGACGTCCTCGAGGGCGGCTACGCTGCGATGGACAACTTCCGGATCGCGGCGAGCGACACGCAAGGCGACGTCGGCAACAAGGTGCCGGACACTCTCCCGCTGTCTGCGCTGCTCGGCAGCCTGCTCGGACTCGCGGTTCTCCACCGTCGCCTGCAACGCCGCGCCTGATCAGCCGATCGGCGCGTGGGTTGGGGCACGGAGCCACGGAAGAGCTGAGGAACCCGGATAGCGTCAGGCCGCGGATGGTGATGTCCGTTTTCTCCAGCCCGGCTGTCTGTAGCCCCTGTCCGGGGTAAACGTCCGTCAAATCCCGGCTGCCCTGGCGGTGCGGGTAATCACTCTTCGGCCGTCTTGGGACTGATGACTGAAGCCACTTTGCTCACGGCATCGGCCGGAAAGCCGCCGCGCTTGGCGTGCTCGCGGATCATCTCCTCGTTGGGAGCCAGGTAAACGCAGTAGATCTTGTCGCCCGTGACGTAGCTTTGCACCCATTGGATCTCCGGGCCCATGGCCTTCAAGACACCGCAGGAGGTCTGGGAAATGCCCTTCAGCTGCTCAGGGGTGAGTTTACCCGCCCCGGGAATCGTGCGCTCGATCACATACATTTCGCGGGCGGAAGCGGGAGCGGGAACCGGAGCGGGAGCGGCAGCGGCAGCGGAGCCGGCGCTGGCCAGCGTGGAAGCCGGGGTGATGACACCCAGCAACGAGAGAAGGAGAACATGGGCGGTGCGCATGCGCCGACTGTAGCGGATTCCGGTCAAACCCCCTAGGCCAACGACCGGTAATTTCCGGCCAGATCCGCCGGCCTCAGTTCAAACGCGCGCGCGGCGAATGGCCGAAATGCCGCTGGTAGAGGTTGCGCAGCTGCCGGCTGTCGGAGAAGCCGCAGGCGCGCGCGACGTCCTCGACCTTGGAGCCTTCTTCGCGCAGCAGCGAGCGCGCTCGCTCGAGCCGCAGTTCGCGCAGGTAAACGCCCATCGACATTCCCAGACTGCGGTGAAATCGCCGCGAAAGGTTGCGCGGGCTGGAGCCCACCCGTGCGGCCAGCTTTTCCAGTCCCGGCGGGGCGTCGAGCTGCTCGACGAGCAGGTTTTGCGCCCGGTGCACAACGTCATCCAGGTGGTTGCGATAACGCAGGTAGATGCTGTCCTGCTCCGTCTCGCCACTGCGTCGCAGATAGATCACGAGCCGGCGCGCCACCTCGAACGCCAGCCGGGAACCATGGCGCTGCGCCACGAGATGGATCGCCAGATCGATGCCCGCCGCCACCCCGGCGCTCGTGTAGACGTTGCCGGCATCGGCAAAAAGGATCCCCGAGCGAACCTGCGTGCGCGGATACTGGCGCTGCAGGTCCTCGTTGTCCGCCCAGTGCGTTACGCAGGGCTTCCCGTCCAGCACCCCGGCCTCCGCGAGAAAAAAAGCTCCGGTGCACGTGGAGCATACCGTGGCCCCGTTGCGAAGCGCGCGGCGGATCCAGGCAAAGAACGCCGGGTGACGCCGCATGGCGCGCACAGCCGGAAGCGTCGCTCCTTGGAATCCGGCCACCAGCAGGATGTCACCGGGCCCCAGCGCCACCCGGCGATAGGAGACCAGGTTGGCGAACTGCAGGTTGCCGGCCACCGGCACGGCCCGGCTCAACGCGCACATTTCAAAGCGATAGTCCTCACCCGAGTGGATGGCAGCCATCTGGAAAACCTGCAAGGGACCGACCAAGTCGAGCGCCGTGACGTCCGGCGGAATGAAGAACACGACGCGCATAGGATGGAGTGCCGCGCATCATGGGTCCCACCTGATGAAGGTCAAAACCTGGATGGCCACCGGCGGGGCAGAGACAAAGCGGACGGATCAAGCCGCCCGATGCCAGCTTGATCGCGGTCACGGTCGGTCGAACCAGGGGTTGGCGGAAGGAGCGTTTCCGAGCCCATCGAGTGACTGCGGCCGCCAACACGGCTGCAGGGGCGGTGGTTCGGGTTGGGCCGCCTAGCGCGGCACGCTAACCGATACCATACGGCGGAAAGATTTCCTCCGGCTGTTTGCCAAGATCATCGAACATACGCCGCGCAATCAGCCGATAGGCCCCGTTGACCGGCAAGTGGTCGCCGAAATGATGGGAGTTGAACAAACGGCAATAGACGATCTGGCCGGATTCACTGAGAACGTAGACCTGGATACCGCTCACGTATTCGCCGAACGCGAAGATCTCCGTAAACAGGAAATAGTCTCCTGTCGGCCGGACAGTCTGGATGTGCGCACTGTAGCGGGCGCCCCGGGACCAGAGATAGCGCATTTGGTTGTGACCGAAATCCGAGGCGGGCACGCCCGGCTCAGTGGCCTCCAGCCTGAGGGTCGGATCCATGCCCGGGCGGGCCGCCCGGTGAATCGCCGCCGCCAGCGCCGCCGCCCGTTCGGGCGACCAAGCCGAGCGTTGGTCCACGGACGAATAATCGGGCCGCGACAACACCGGCAGAACGGTGATGGGCCGCGTGGTGAAGTCGGCCTGAAAGTGCCGGAAGCCCTCCCGGCATTTCACGAGTTCCGATTCGCGCGGACCGCCGAATGCGCGGGCCAGCGGGTAAAGCAGCATTTCAGTTCCGGCCCGGAGGGCGCCAACCGTCAGTGTGGCGATAAGCACCAGGCGAAAAATCAGTCTCGATCCTTTCATGGTCCAACCTCCTTTCTCTAGGGCACCAGTATACACCCTTTTCCGAGCACCGGGCAGCGCTAATGTTTCCATCGTAGCAACTGGGCGCACAGCCGCACGGGGTCAGGCCGTAGTTCGCCGCTATATATGCGCCTAAAGTTCGCCTCATTGCACCCATTCCCAGTTTCACTGGCGTCCGTCAAATCAGGGCACCCCCTGCCTGACCTCTAGTTTACTCCATTTCCCGAGACTATGGGTTGCGCCGGGTGGCTTCGTCCTGATTGGCTGGGACATGACGAATGAGGTGCGATTGCGCGCGGTGGAAGATGGCGACCTGCCGGTCTTCTTCACCCACCAGCTGGACCCGGAGGCCGCCCGCCTCGCGGCGTTTCCGTCGCGCGACCACGACGCCTTCATGGCCCACTGGGCGAAAATCCGGGCCACGCCACTGGAAACCATCACGCGCACCATTCTCTTACAAGGCCAGGTCGCGGGCCACCTCGGCAGCTGGGTCCAGGCCGGGCAACGCGAGGTCGGCTACTGGCTCGGCCGCGAGTTCTGGGGCCGCGGCATCGCCACCGCCGCGCTGGGCCTGCTGCTCACCGAGGTGAAGACCCGCCCGCTCCTCGCCCATGTCGCGAAACACAACGCGGCCTCGATCCGGGTCCTGCAGAAATGCGGCTTCGTGATCACAGGCAGCGAAAAATTCCCGGACGCCACCGGCGCCGAAATCGAGGAAATCGTCCTGACCCTGCGCGGGCCGGGCTGAGGTTCTTCACTGGCATCTCCGCACGAGGTGTGCACGTTGCCCGATGCGATTTCTCTTCTGTCTTTTCCTGCTCAGCGGTCTGGGCGGACCGGTCTGGTCGGCGCAGCCGGAAACCGCCCAGCGCCGGCTCGTGCTCTCGGCTCCCGACGCCCGCGATCCCGCCTACCGCGAGCAGGCGGCCGTGCTGCTGCCGGTCTGGGCCGGGCTGGTCGAGCGGGACTTTGTCATCGAGACGCGGTTCGGCGCGCCGGCGTTCTCTGTCGTCCTGATCGGCAAGGACGGCGGGGAAAAACTCCGCCGTCAGGCCCCGCTCGCGCCCGCGGAGCTCTTCGCCATCGTCGATGCCATGCCCATGCGCCGCGAGGAAATGCGCTCGCGTCCGGCCGCGAAGCCCTGAATCCCTTCGCCCACCGCGGATCTTAAACCCATATTCCGCAGTTGAAACGCAGAGTTCACAGAGGACGCGGAGTATAACGAGAGAGAATCGGGCATCCGCCTGATCATTGCCGGACCGTCTGCGGCACGCGCCGGAGCTGACTGACGTCGTAACCCCAGGTGCGCAGCTGCTCGACGTGCCGGGCGTAGTCGGCCTCGGGGATCTGCGGCGTGCGCGCCATGATCCAGACATAGTCCCGCGCATTCCGCGCGATGATCGTCTGCGTGTAGTCCGCATCCAGCGAGGCGATGAGAAACTCGGCTTTGATCGGCCAGATGAACTGCATGCCCCAGGTGGAATTGTTTTCCCGGTCGCGGACAAATCCCTTCGGGGTGTAACGCTTCGGCGGGCCGTCCGGGGCCCCGGCGCGGAAGGTGAAGGTCGTCGCGATCGTCCCGTCCGGCGCGAGTGCGTAGCTCTCCACCGCATCGTGGGCGGTTTTCTCGATGAACGTCGGAATGTGCGCGATCACATACCAGTCGCCCATGAACCGAGGCAGATCCACCCGCGGCACCGTCGCGATCGGCGAGCGGGCCACGCTCACGCAACCGGTCAACAGGCCGAGCGTCGGGAGCAGCAGCAGCACCATTTTCGCCACGGAAGTCATAACATACCTACGCGACACGCGGTCCGCCGGATGCCGCCGCCTTCACCTGTCGGGCCGAATCGGATTGAATCCGTGAAGCTTCGCGCTCGGCAAACGCCGCGGCACCGCGGCCTTTCCCGCCGCGCCGACCAGCATGTTAGGCGACAGACTTGATGCGCGGGCTGACTGTTCTTCGCCGTCTGATTGCAAGCGGCGCGGCGACTATGTGCCGGGCTTATTAAGCTCCGGGCTCATGCTATCTCCTGACCGCCGTCGCATCCGTCCGGCCGGCATGGACGTTATTCTCAGTGCACCAACCGTCCATTTCGGACGGCCGGGCACAAACCACGAAACTGATTAACCTCCTCCCATGAAATTGACGCGTTTTCTCACCCTGACCGCGGTCAGCCTCAGCCTCGCCCTCGTTGCTTCCGCCAAGACCGTGGTCGACATCGCCGCCGGTTCCCCCAGCCACACGACCTTGGTCGCCGCCGTCAAGGCCGCCGGCCTGGTTGACACCCTCAATGGCGCCGGTCCGTTCACGATCTTCGCCCCGACCAACGATGCCTTTGCCAACCTCCCCGCCGGCACGGTCGAGTCCCTGCTCAAGCCGGAGAACAAGGCCCAGCTCATCGCCATCCTCACCTACCACGTCGTGCCCGCCAAGGTGGTTGCCGCTGACGTCAAGACCGGCTCCGCGCCCACCGTCAACGGCAAGACCCTCGCGCTGAAGGCCGACGCCGCCGGCGTCACCGTCAACAACGCCAAGGTCATCGCCACCGATCTCATCGGCAGCAACGGCGTCATTCACGTGATCGACACGGTCATCCTGCCCTGACCCCGAGTTGCCAGCTGAATTGCCCGCATCCTCTGTGCCACGCCGCGGAGGATGCGGGTCTTTTTTCCAAGATCAGACCGGCGCCGCCGGCCATCTTTTGCCCATGACGCCGACTGACACCAGTCGTGCTGCTGAGCGCACCGCGCCGGCAGGCCCCTGCCTCGGCTACCAGAGCTGGCACCGACTGCTCTTCGCGCACTGGAAGGTCCCCGCCGCCGCCGTGCAATCCCGCCTGCCGCGCGGTCTGTTCGTGGACACCCACCGGGGCGACGCTTACCTCGGCTTGGTGCCTTTTTTCATGCAGCGCGTTCGTCCGCGCGGCCTCCCGCCCCTGCCCCGGCTCTCCTGGTTCCTGGAACTCAACGTGCGCACCTACGTCTTTGACGCCGAGGGCCGAGCCGGCGTCTGGTTCTTCAGCCTCGACTGCAACCAGTCCCTGGCCGTCGCCACCGCCCGGCGCTTTTTCCATCTGCCCTATGAGCACGCCACGATGGCGGCGAACGTCACCGAGGACACCTGCGAGTTCAGCAGCCGGCGGCGCGGCGTGGCGGCGCTGAGCGATCGCTTCGTCTGGAAGGCGCCAACCCAAGGCGGCCGACCCGCGGCAGCCGGTTCGCTCGAGTCCTTTCTCGTCGAACGCTACCGCCTGTTCACAGTCCGGTCCGACGGCACCCCGCTGACCGCCGGCGTGCGCCATGCGCCCTATCGGCTGCACGAGCCCGTGGTGCGCCGCTGGTCCACCACCGTGGCCGAGCTCGCCGGCTTCACGCTGCGCGGTCCGCCGGACTCTCTGCTCGCCGCCGACACCGTTGACGTTGCCATCCATCCGATCCGCCCGGTTTTCGCCGCCACCCGTCCATGAACACCCCACCCGTCTGGTTCATCACCGGCTGCTCCCGCGGCCTCGGTCATGCGCTCGCCGCCGCCGCCCTCGCCCGCGGCGACCGCGTTGTCGCCACCGCCCGGAATCCCGCCGACCTCGCCGCGCTGGCCGCCGCGCATCCCGACAACTGCCGCACTCTCGAGCTCGACGTGACGCGGCCGGACCAGGTCGGGGCTGCGGTCGCCGCCGCGCTCGCGGCGTTCGGCGGGATCGACGTGCTGGTCAACAACGCCGGGGCCGGACTGGTCGGCGCGATCGAGGAAACCACCGAAGCCGAGATCGCGCGCTGTCTCGAGGTGAACTTCCTCGGGGCGCTGCGGGTGACCCGGGCGTTGCTGCCACATTTCCGCGAACGGCAGGGCGGACACGTCGTCTTCCTGAGCGCCGCCGCGGCCATCGCCAACTACCCGGGCTTCGGCATCTACGGCGCCGCCAAGCGCGCCATCGAGGGCGCCGCCGAGTCCCTCGCCCAGGAGGCGCGGCCTTTCGGCCTCCGGGTCACTGTCGTCCAACCCGGGCCCTTCCGCACCGATTTCATCGGCCGTTCCCTCGCGCACGCCGCGGCGCCGCTGCCCGCGTATGATGCCACGCGCGGCAAATTTGCCCGCTTCCTCGCCTCGGTCCACGGCCAGCAGCCTGGCGATCCGGCCCGGGCCGCCGCCGCGATCCTGGCCGCGGTCGACGCCGAGCGGCCGCCCCTGCGCCTGGTGCTCGGCGCCTACGCCCACGACAAGACCCGCCGCACCCTCGCCGCCGCGCAGCGCGAACTCGACGCCTGGGCCCCGGCCACCGCCGCAACCGAGTTCCCGCCCGCCTAAGTCCCATGCCCCGCATGCGCCGCAAATCCGACCTGCCGCAGAAAACCTGCGTGACCTGCGGCCGCCCCTTCACGTGGCGCCGCAAATGGGCGAAGGTGTGGGACGAGGTGAAATTTTGCTCCGACGCCTGCCGCCAGCAGCGCGGCCGGACGAGCCCTGCCCGCGGCTTGCAGCTCAATCAATCCGGCGAGAGCCGCTCCGTCCCATGACCCCACCCCGCTTCACCCTCACCCGCCGCGTCGAATTCCATGAGACCGATGCCGCCGGGCTCATGCACTTCTCCAATTTCTACCGATGGATGGAAGTCTGCGAACACGAGTGGTTCCGGTCCCTCGGCCTGGAAATGATGTCCACCGGCGCCGACGGCCACCGGCGCGGGTGGCCGCGCCGCGACTCGTCCTGCACCCACCTGCGCCCGCTCCGTTGCGGTGATCTGGTCCGCATCCGGGCCACGCTCGAGGAAATGGGTGACAGCTCCCTCACCTACGGCTTCGTCTTCGAGAAGGACCGCGCCGGCCGCTGGACCGAAGTCGCCCGGGGCCGGATGACCACGGTCCACGTCCGCCAGGACGCCAGCGGCCGCATGGAATCGGAGCCGATGCCTCCCGCCGTGCGCACCGCCTTCGCGCCCGCCGCCGCGGCATCCACAGGGTGATCCGGGGCGTAATCATGGCATGCGGATCATTGCCATCCTGCTGCCCCTCCTCCTTTGCCCTGTCCTCATGGCGACCACGTCTGCATTCACCCCCACGGCCCCCGGCGTGATGGAAATCAAAACGCTGCCGGCGGGCACGCTGTTGAAATCAGCCGCGCCGGGAGACTACTTCGATCAATCCGGACGGCTCTTCGGTCCGCTCTTCCGCTACATCTCGAAGAACGACATCCGGATGACGGTTCCAGTCGAGGCTGACGTCAACGGGGCGGCCATGTATTTCTGGGTCGCGCCGGATGAGGTTCCGAAGGTCGAGGGTTCGACCGGCGGGGTGACAGTGGTGCAGGTCCCCGCCCGGCTCGTCGCCTCCGGCGGCGGGAGGGGCGGCTACACCCGAAAAAACTTTGAGGCCGCGCAGGAGCGCCTCCGCGCGTGGGTGGCCGAACAAAAGGAAGTGGAAGCCGCCGGTCCGGCCTATGCGGTCTATTGGAACGGGCCGATCACCCCGTGGTTCCTCCGCCAATACGAGGTCCACCTCCCGGTGCGGCTGAGGAATCCCGGCGCCTGATCCGCGCCAGTCTCCTCACCTTCCGTCGCTGCATGGCATTCGCGGATCCAACCGCGTTAGCCAGGATCAGGCCGGCTCACGCACGAGGTTGATAACCTCGGTGGGGCTGAGGGTGGCGGCGCGCTGCTGAATGCTGCCGGCGTGGCCGGCGAAGAGCTGCTGACCGTCGGCGAGCAGGCGCGCGTAGGTGTCCTTGAGCACGGCCGTTTCCATCTTGCGGCCGCCGGCATAGTAGCGGTTGGCCAGATGGCCGAGGGCCCAGGTGGTCGCAAACGTGAACGCGGCCCCGGTGGCCGCCCTGGTGGTGCCGCGGGCGAGCCCGCCGAGGAGCCCGCCACCCAGCGCCTTCCCGACCAGTCCGCCGAGCAGCTTGCGCGCGTAACCCTCGACCGCCTGCGAGGCGAGGCCGACGCCGGCCGTCGCGAGAAAGTCGCGAATGTGGCCGCGATCAAGGCTGTAGCCGTATTGCTTGCCGACACGGTAAACCATTTTCATCTGGAGCGGCAGGATCGCCATCGAGGCCAGGGATTGCGGGAGCAGCTCGAGCGCGCCGTTGAGGATCGCGTAGTTGAGCACCATCTTGTCGAGCGCGGCGCCATCCACCGCCCGCAGCGGGGTCGCGGGCGGCGTGGCGGTTGCTGCCGCCGGCAGGGGCGCGGCCGGCAGCGCGGAGGCCACGGCGGAACCCTCGCGGTCGATCGGGACCGCGTCTGCGCTGTCGGCGAGCCCAAGGGCGCCGCGCAGCCGGGCGAGGAACGCCGTCTCGCCCGCGTTGGGCGGGCCGTCCGTGTCACAGATGCCGACCGCCATCTCATAGGCCAGCAAGCGGGACTCGGGCGAGGTCAGGCCGGCGACCGCCTGGGCGAGGTCGATCCTGTTGGCGATGACCTCCTGGTAGATGGACCAGAAATTCGGACCGCCGTCGGCGCCGGCGCCGAGGCTTTCGGCGACGCGGCGGACTGCGGCGCGCTCCCGGTCATCTTTGGCGCCGTCGGCAAAGGCCGCCATCAGCACCAGGGCAAGGATCGAGCGTTTTTCGGAGTCGTTCATGGCAAGTGAGGGCCGGGACAATAGCCTCAATCGGTCCCATCAGCCATTACTCGAATGCGAGAGATTTCCAAACGGCCGGCCCACAACGGCACGGGGCCAGTCCGCCCGTGCGGCCAAATTGAACTGCAGCCGCGTGGGAGCGAAGCGACAACGTGGTCGCCCGCCTTAATTCCGCAGTTGAAACGCGGAGATCACAGTGGACGCGGAGCAAAACAGCGGGACTGTGCCGTGCTGACGTGATCTTTTGCACCCGCGCTCCCGCGCAGGGCTCCACCAAGCTGGGCCAAAATCGGAATCCGGAGTAACTCAGGGCAACGCGCGGGTCGCGGAGATTGAGGGCCGGTCCGGGCGACCACCCTCAGCAGCCTTCCCAGAAATCCGGTGCCTCGGTCCGCTTGAGCGGGCGCACGCGGCGCTCTCGGCCGGGGTCAATCTCCTCGACCTCAGGCGTGGGGATGCGCGTGAAGGCGATGCGCATGGGCGCGTCCTTCGTCACGCCGAACGCCCCGCCGAGATACACCGTGCCGTGGCCGTAGGTCTGGTTGAGCGTGTCCACCGCGCCGAACAGCCGCTCCCGCGCGCCGGCCTGCCCGGTGTCGAAGAGGTCCGGCGTCTGCGTCTGCAGCGGCAGCAGGCGCGTGAGCACCACGCCCACCTGCAGGGGCGCGCGCCGGCGCAGCTCCGGCGGCCGCCGCGCCCACACCAGCGCGAGCGCGCGGCTCAGGGCGAAGGTGTCCTGCGTCTCGTTGAACCGGATCTCGTCGGACCACTTCGCGTCGTCGCGGTAACCCACGAACACGCTGAGCGCGCCGGCGCAGTGCCCGATGTGGCGCAGGCGCATGGCGGCCTTCTGCAGCAGGCGGTGCAGGACGGCCGCGGCGCGGGCGTCGGTGCGCAGCGCCGGCGGCAGCACGTGGGAGTGGCCGACGGTCTTGTGGCCCTCGCAGTGAAACGGGATGTGCTCCCCGCGCAGGCGGCAGAACATGCGCTCGCCCTCCACCCCGCCCCACACGCCGCGCAGCTCGGCCTTGGTCGCGGCGTAGAGCTTGGCCACGGTGTCGATGCCGTGCGCCAGGAGCCGCGCCTCCATGCGCGAGCCGATGCCGAGGAAGTCCTGCAGCTTCAAGCCGAGCAGCCGCGCGGGCAGGTCGCGTTCCTCGATCACCACGAGGCCGTCGGGCTTCTGCAGGTCCGACGCCATCTTCGCGAGCATCCAGTTGGGCGCGATGCCGATGGAGCTGGTGAGGCAGGGCCCGACCTCGCGGCGCACGCGCGCCTTGATGTCGCGGGCCACGCGCTCGGCCTTTTCCCGCGGCGCAAAGGTGGCCGTGAGGTCGCACTCCATCTCGTCGATGGACTTGATCTCGGAGACGTGGATGCCGGCCTCGATTTCCTCGCGCAGCCGGCGGTGGTAGGCGATATAGACCTCGGGCCGCGCCTCGACCAGGGCCAGCTCCGGGCAACGCAGCTTCGCCTCGCCCACGCCCATCTCGGCGCGCACGCCGCGGGCCTTGGCCGCGTAGCTCACCGAGATCGTGCAGGTCGTGTCGGCCACCACCGGCACCACCGCCACCGGCCGGCCGCGCAGCGGCGGACACTCCTGCTGCTCGCACGAGGCGAAGAAGGAGTTGAAGTCCACCGCGAGCGTCCGGAGCGGGTGCATACCGGCATTCGCCGCCCGTCCGCAACCCCCTGCAAGACCCTAAACGGGATTGTGAACAACCTCCTGACAGCGCCCTGTCAGCACACCACCGCGCCGCGCGGCCGGCTGCCGCTGCCGGAAGAACGGCTTCAGCGCGTGCGTCAAATAATCCTCGCGAGGATTGATCGTGTTCCCTCCACGGGCGCAGCGCAGAGGCGAAGGTGCCAGGTTGTGGAAATACCGATCCGCTTCGCACCAGCACAGCCGGGGAGGAGTGCGTCCTCTTCTCCGCGTGACGGACCGTTCGGGATTGCACCGCGGCCGGGCCGCCGTTCTTTCGCCGCATGATTTTCCGTTGCTGGCGGCTGCTCCTTCTCCTCTTGCTCCTGACCCGCACCGGCTTCGCGGACGAAAAACTCGAGATCAAGCCGTTTGCCCCGGGCGTCTGGCTCCACATCTCGTGGCAGACCGTGGCCACTTGGGGACTTGTGCCCTCCAACGGCCTGATCGTGCGCGAGGGCGACCATGTCGTGGTCATCGACACCGCGTGGGGCGCCGCACCATCGCGCGAACTGCTCGCCTGGATCGATCGTGAATTGAGGCTGCCGGTCGCGCGCCTGATCGTGACGCACTTTCACGCCGACCGGCTGGGCGGCTGGGAAGTCTTCGCCGAGCGCGGGGTGCGGATCGTGGCCTCCGTGCAAACCCTCCCGCTGGCCCGGGTTAAGCCCACCGCCGCCTTCGACCTTTACCGGCTGGCCCCGGGCGAAAAGCTCGCCTCCGGTCGGTTTGAAATTCTTTAC
>JACCDR010541862.1_pt1 | contig 13151 bp, 15 predicted proteins | sample 7446431 | NCBI WGS metagenome assembly JACCDR01 (sample SAMN15323443, study PRJNA562643) | freshwater metagenome | isolation source: river surface water | place: USA:Blue River Watershed | collected 2017-08-17
GGCTTTATGCTAGGCAACTAAATCTAATGCTTAATTCGTTAGGTAGTATCACCAGACTGGCACGCTGTGCGCTGGGTTCTAGTTGGTGTGGCGTGGGTGACGCTGTATAGGGTGTGTTGCATTGCCCTAGACCATACGGCCGTGCCAGTGGTGATAGTGTTGCGATAGGATGTTAAAGAATGGCTAACAGTTTGTAGCGCTGGCGGTAGGCTAATCAACATAACCCAAAAGGAGGGAATGGATAATGCCCGGACAATCGCGTGAAGTTAGCTAGGGTAGCTTGGCCCCCGCCTCATAGGTAAGGTGGTGATTGTTTACTTTGCAGACTATGTAAGCTCCACTGGTAAACCATGCTTTCTACTATCCCCCGCCAATACGGCGGTTTGCATATATGGCAGTAATGCCTGATCTAACCGATATATGCCCTAACTAACAGAGATTGGCTTGCCTTGTTCCCCTAACCCGCGTGATCCGTCACACGTTGGCCCTACAGCTAGGGGGTCCTAATAATCGGCAAGCCTCTCCCTATACCAGTCGTATGCACGCTGGTAGTTTGATTGTCTCGCACCTGCTACAAATTGTTAAAGAGCGTGCCCAGTGGTAGGGACAGGGTGCACAAGGCAGGTATCCCAAGGGCAAGGCAGGCTAGGCCTACCAGTGAAGCGATGTTCGTTGTTTCGTATTGCTTGAGACGAATATTAACAGCATCAGAGGATAACGCAAGCGGAAAAGTGAGTGATTTTTAAGAGGCGACGAACGGCAACCCCCGCCCCCATTTTATAGCACGGGAGTGGCGTGCCACACGGAGGGGTCCGCGCCAGAAAATTTTTCATTTTTCGACCCAGGCCACTACACTTCCACCCACCCCCTCTCGCCCCGCGACCGAGATCCCGACCCCATGAAAGACCCCAACGCCCTACTCGACAGCGCCCCTTTCGCCAAGACCTTCAGCCACCCAGACGAGCGCTTTGACTTCGCCAAGGCCGCAAGCTCAGTCGTCCTATTTCGCAGTCAGGTGATGCCCAGCACCCCACCCCACAGGCACACCGAGATGCAGCAGGTGGTGGACATCGTATGGCGCGCCAGCCACCAGGTGCTCAGCCAGATGACGTCGATCAAGCTCGCTGACGTGGCGTTCCCAGTTACGGTGCAGCAGAGCTCAGCCATGGGTAAGAGCGAGGCGCCAAGCCCTCCAGACGATGGGCGCAGGCTGATGGCAAGACTCGACGCCATGCAAAACCGCGAGTAATCTTCACCCGTCGAACGTCTCATCATGTCCTCCGGCCAGTCCTCCAAGCTGGCCGATTACTTTCAGCCAGGACCAGCCCATGCCCGTATCCAGCAGCGGCACCGCCTTCAAGCCCGTCTCCCGCGTACTCGCCGAGGCCCAGCCTGGCCAGTTCGCCTTCCTCTGCCCCGGATGCAAGACCCTGCATGTCATCCCAACTGGCGAGGGCCCTGGCGCGCGCTGGGCCTACGGCGGCAACCCTGATCGCCCGAGTTTCCTGCCCTCGGTGCTGGTGCGCACCGGTCAGGCCTACCAAGCCAGCGCGCCAGCCTGGGAAGAAGGCGACCCGCCGCTGGTCTGCCACAGCTTCGTCGAGGACGGCATGATCCGCTTCCTCGACGACAGCACGCACGAGCTGGCGGGCAAGAAGGTTGACCTGCCGGACATGCCGCTGTAGCAGCGAGTGTTTCGCCAAGTTGACAACAGCCTCGCGCTTCGCTACGTTCAGCTTGTGCTTCCCGGCACGACCCACCTCCAGATGTTGCGGATGTTCGACTGCCCGTAATACCTCGGCTCCTCCCCGACAATGGGCCGGAAGCAAGGAGCCGAGTTCCCTCCCTCGCTTGACCAAACTCAAAAACCTCGGCAATCTACGGGCATTGGGCGCCACAGTGATGTGGGCCGACACTGCCCGAGGCGAACCCTCCGCCGGTGTCGACCAGGAGACGGACTCTCTAGCGCCCTCCTACTCACCCGCACGGACCGCGCTTCCACGGATGGATTCCCATGTCAGACCAAGAGCTTGAACTGCGCCGCGCCACCCGACAGGACTTGATCGAGTTCGTCGCCAAGCGTCACGGCCTACCCCTTTCTGAAGCCAAGGCGCTGGTGTTCTCAGTGCTCTCGGGCATCGTGTACCTGGCAGATCACAACGACTACCTGCTGCTCAATGGCTTCGGCCGCTTCGAGAACCGCGAGCGCAAGGGTCGGGTGCACACCAACTCGATTCAGGGTGGCGAGAAAGTGATCCCGCCAAGCACCGTGCTCTGGTTCACCGCGGCCAAGGGGCTCAAGCAGACCCACGAGGACGACGGCGATGAGTGATCTTGCCCCCCGCAGCTACGAGACCCTGCCCAAGCCCATCCCGGTCAACGACGTGCCCTCGCTGCGCGCCGGGGACCCGCCGCTGTTCGAGGCCTGGCAGACCATGCTCGCGGCCATGAAGAACAGCATGCTGCCGATGGACGCCATGCTCCAGCTGGTGGAATCCATGCCGGCCAGCTTGCAGCGCGACATCGTGAACAAGATCGCGGGCTTTGACAGCTCGGTGCTGATGACCCTCAAGGGCCAGATGCAGATGGTCGACCAGGTGCTGCGCCGGGTCATCACTGACGACGGCAAGGTGCAGGAGACGGCCAAGGAGATCGGCATCACGCCCAAAGAGGCGATCAACATGTCGATCAAGCTGACCCAGGTGATCACCCGCGACCTGCCCAAGATGTACAAGGTAGAGCGCCTGCAAAATCTGGAGGCTGCGCTGTTCGAAGTGATCGAGACGCAGCTCACACGCAAACAGCAGGACGCGGTCCTGCTCAAGCTCCAGGAGAAATCCCTGGAGGATGCCAGGAGAAAAGAGCTATGAGCCGGGACCATCTCTGCGTGAAACACGGTGGGTCGAGATACATCGACAACTGCGTCAAGTGCAATCCAGAGCGCTGCCTGACGCACAACCAGGACCTGCCTTGCAAGATCTGCAAGGAGGGCAACATGCCTCCGTTCTCCGCTGAGTCAATGGAGGAGGTATTTCGTGAGGTTGAGGCGGAGAAGAAGCGGCTGTACGACCGCATCGACAACCTCGAGGCTTCATACAAAACCCTGAACCTGGCCTTCCACAGCGCAATGAGCGAGATCCAGACGAAGATCGCAGACCTGCATGCGCAGAACGACGCCCTTCAACAGCAAATCAAAGTGCTCGGGAGCCTCTGATGGAAATTCTCAAGGTAGAGACAAGGACGCGCTGGTTTGGCCTGCGCAGCGATCTGTACATGCTGGTGGCCGGCAGCGTCGACGAGGGCGACCCCGAGGACCATTGGGTCAAGGTGGACCAGTTCACCCTCAAGCAGATGGCGCTGAGCATGGCCCGCTCGCGTGACCAGGTTGAGCAATTGCTGCGCCAGGTCAACCAGATGAAGAAGGTCAAGGACGCGCGCGAGTACACGCTCAAGGAGCTCTCGGCCACTGTGGCGGACGCTGTTGAGCGCACCGTGACGGCACACCCGTCGATGCGACAGCTGCTGGACAAGGTGGACAAGGTCGGCCGGTATGCCTCTGGCGGTCTGGTGGGCGAGCCATTGCCGGCCTACCTTTCTGAAGCGGCCCTGGCTCGGTCGATAGTCAAGGATTCCTGTGTTGGCGATGGGAGATCGGCCGAGGCCACTGCCACCTCCGAGCTCAATACCCGCGTTTGTAACCACCAAGTGCAGGTCGAGATCTGCAAGGGTGACAAGCCATTTGTGGTGGGCATGGGCCTGGGTGTGCAGGAGACGGTTGCCCAGCAGATCCGGGAGGAGGCGGTGCGCAACACCTCACTGGACGAGCCGCCGCTCACCTCTGGCATCAGTGCGACGCCGCAAGACCGCCTCTCGCACGACTGACAAGGACTGACCATGGCCAAGGGATCTGGCGTAGCTGACCGACTCAGGATGCGGCTCAACCGCGAGGAGGGGTTGAAAAACCTCTCCCAGGTTGTCCTCGACCATGCCTACGTGGAAGGCAAGCCGTTTAGCTTCAAGGACCACGAGTATCAGATCGAGATCATGAACGACACGCGCCAGCGCATCGGCGTGCGCAAGTGTTCGCAGGTCGGGCTGTCCGAGCTGATGATCCAGAAGACCCTCGCGGTGATGACGGTGATGCCCAACATCCGCATCATCTTCACACTGCCGACCAAGGAGATGGCGGTCGAGTTTTCCAAAGACCGGTTCGACGGGGCCATTGTGGCCTCTGACCACTACACGGCCATGGTCAAGGCTGGCGACAACAGCGCCGGCTACAAGAAGATCGGTGACTCCAGCCTGTACATCCGCGGTACCTTCGGCGCCAAGGCGGCGATCTCGATTCCCGCCGAGATGCTGATGTCGGACGAACTCGATTTCTCCAACGAGGCAGTGATCGGCAAGCTAAACTCGCGTATCCGTCACGCCCAGACCGAGGATGAGCACGGCAACCGTGGCTACCGGTACCGATTCTCCACGCCCACCGTGCACGGGTTTGGCATCGACCTGGACTTCAACGCAGGCGACCAGCGCTACTACATGTGCCGCTGCGAGCACTGCGAGACCTGGGTCCTGCCTGACTTCGCCACAGACCTGATCGTGCCAGGCTTCGACGACAAGATGATCAACTTCGGGCGTGAGCATTTGCACGACCCGAAGATCGACATCAGCAAATCCTGGATGAAGTGCCCCAGCTGCACCAAGGACCTCTGGTCCAGCCTGGTCCAGCCCAGCCGGCGCGCCTGGGTGGCCAAACGCCCCGACGTATGGGACCACAGCTACCAGGTGGCGCCATGGGACGTGCCGAAGTACAACACCCCGCCGGCCATCATGAAACAGGTGGCCGACTACCCGCTCAAGAGCGACTTCTACAACTTCGTCATCGGGCTGCCCCACTCCGACAACGAGAACACCTTCAACACCGAGCAGACCCACAAGGACCGCTTCTGCACTGTCGCCCTGTGGATCTTCATGAACTGCGTGGTGCTGGCGCCGACAGTGGGCGGGATGGACGTGGGCAAGACCCTGCACCTGACGGTCAAGACCAAGGTGAGCGGCGGCTGGCACGTCATCTGGATGGAGAAGATCCGCAACACCCCAGACGACCCCGCCACGCTCAAGATCGTCGAGCGCTACGACTTCTACCGCATGCAGAAGCTGTGCATCGACGCCGGCCCGGACATCTCCCTGGTCAACGCCCTGGTCGTGGCGCGCGAGGGGATCAAGGCTGTGGTCTACGTGCAGATGAACCGCTCGGTGATACCGGTGGAGGAGAAGACCTGCGGCACGGTCATCAACGCCGACCGGACCAAGACCCTCAAGCTGCTGCTCGAGGCGCACAACAGCGGCAACATGTGGTACCCGTATGACGACAAGCTCAAGGAAGACCTGTACAAGCACCTCAAGACCACCAAGAAGATTCGTGAGAAGAACTCGAACGATGAGTGGGTTGAGCGCTTCGTCAAGAGCGATGACAACGACCACTGGGTGCACTCGCTGAACTACGCCAACATCGCGGGCCTGGTTGTGGACATGCTGGGCTCGACCGAGGTCAATTACGCCCCGCCTGCGGTCAGCACCACCAAGCTGGGTTCGGCGGTCAAGGAGGAGAAGACCGATGCCCACAACACGCTGCAGGGGCTGTTCGGGGTCAGCAAGCGCAGACGATAAGAAATAGCAGGCGCAAATCAAAAGCTCGGCAATTGCCGAGCTTTTGATTTATCACTTTCCCGGTGCAAAATAACTGTTTGCATTTCAGCCACTTGGCCTACTAAACTCGCGCAAACTATAGCAGGACGCTACCAGCCAATATGGCCACCGCAAAGACTCCAGGGACGAACGCCTCTCGGTACCGGGACATCGGTGCCGACGTTATTTTGCCCAAGAGAAACCTGGCAGGTAAGGCCCGCGCCAAGCGTCCAGGCTCTGATCAAGACCGCGGCAGCAGCATCACCAACGAGCTCAATCGTTGGGCAGCCAATGCGATCAACAACGTCCAGAGCAAGTCCGACATCAACGACATCATCCGCACGCTGATACGTGAGGATGGGTTGTTCAGCTCTGCGGCAAACTCGATGGTTGCGCTCTCCACTGGTGCGGGCTTCCGCATCGCGGGGTACAACTCCGAGGGCCTGATGGACCTGCAGGTGATGGGCGCGGCCTACTCGATCATGGACATGTTCAGCACGCTGCACGACTACAGCAAGGGCTACAACGACAAGCCCGGCATGCAGACGCTGCTCGCCATGCTCAAAGCGGACGTAGTGGCCTCGGGCGGCTGCGGCGCCGAGCTGGTGCTTGACCCCCAGTTCGGCCCTGAACGCCTGGTACCGATCGGCTATTCCACCATTGGTTGGGTAGCAGACGGCCAGGGCGGTCGCTACCCGTCCCAGGACAACGGCGACATCGAGCTGAACTACCCCACCGTGTTCATCGCCGAGCACAACCGCAACCCCGACGAGGCCTATGCGGTCTCGCTGCTGCGCCCGGGCCTGTCCCACACGATGAACTTCAATGCGTTCCTCGAGGACACCCACCGCACGCTCAACCGCACTGGCCACAGCCGGCTGATCGCCACGCTCGTGGCCGAGTCGGTGATCAAGGCGCTGCCGGAGCGTGACCGCAGTGACTCGGCCAAGGTGGCCAAGGCCTACGCAGAGGCGAAGTCTGCGGTAGAGGAAGCACTGGCGGGCCTGGAGCCCGAAGATGCCATCGTCGCCTTCGACAGCGTCACGTTCAAGGTCGAGGACACGGGCGGCAACAAGTCGGATTACACCGGCATGCTGACGACCCTGGGCAACCTGCTCGGCTCGGCCCTGAAGACCCCAGCATCCGTTTCCGGGCTGCGCGCAGGCGGTAGCCAGGCGCTGTCCAACGCCGAGACGCTGGTGTACCTGCAGGTCGTGCAGGCCACCCGCCCGCCGGTTCAAGAGGTGATGTCGCGCGCGCTGACCCTGGCCTGCCGCCTGATGGGCGTTGACGGCTATGTCAGCTTTGAGTTCATGCCGATCAACTTGCGCCCTGACTCGGAGCTTGAGGCCTACAAGAGCACCAAGCAGAAGCGCGTGCTGGAACTGCTCAGCTACGGCGTGATCAATGATGCGCACGCCTGCTACGAGCTCGGTATCCGCCCACAAGGGCTGGTCAGCGAGTTGGCAGGCACCGGTTTCTACACGGCCAAGGCCACAGGCGGTACGGACGCTGACCGCTCTACGTCCGCAGGCGCGGCACTCTCACCCGACACCCCGGCACAGGCCGGCGGTGACGACCAGTAAGGAGACTGGCATGGAATACGAGATCTGGCTGGGCTCCGAGGCTTCGCACCAAACGGTGCTGAAGTACCATCAGCAGTTCATGGGGGCGGAGTACCTGAAGGAGGCTTTCCAGCGCCAGGGTTCTCGTGACCAGGTTGAACTTGACCCGATGTTCGGCGTCGACGTGGATCGCCCTGGTCTGACCGTGCTGCGCAAGATCGGCGAGCAGACGGTGATGCAAGTGGCCGGGTCACTGACCCCCAACTTTGCCTTCTGGCACCGCTATGTACGGGGTGAAGTGGTCAGTTATGAGGCCATCCGTGACGCCCTGGCCATCTGCCAAGAACAGGGCATCGACGACGTCATCATGCACTTCGACACGGGCGGCGGATCGGTTCGTGGTTTGTCGCAGACCTCAGACGCCATGAAGGCGTTCGAGCGCAACGGTGGCACCATCCGCGCCCACAGTGACTCGTATGTGGCCTCGGCCGGCTACTGGCTGATGTGCGGCGCCAAGAGCGCTACCTCCAGTGAAATGGCCGAGATTGGCAGCATTGGCACCATGGCTGTCGTGCGCACCATGGTGAACACCGAACAAAACCTGGGCGTCAAGTTCACGGTGATCAAGGCCGGCAAATACAAGGCCTTGGGCAATCCGTTCGAGGAAATGACCCCCGAAATCAAGAAGCGCCTGCAGGACAACATCGACGAGACCAATGACTTCTTCCTGAAGCGCGTCTCTGTCGAGCGGAACCTGATGATCAGCGAAGCTGGCATCTGGGCCGAAGGTCAAATGTTCTTCGCTGAGAAGGCGAGACAAGTTGGCCTGATCGACCGGGTCACCACCATGGATGACCTCATTGGAAGCGGCCCTGCCGCAAACACCACGAGCGTTGAACGGAGATTCGACATGAAGATTTCCCCGGAAAAACTCGCTCAGATTGAGGCAGGCGCTGATCCAAAAGTCGTCCTGACCGCAGCTGAGCTCGAGCTGTACATGGCCACCCTGGAAGAAGCCAACAAAGGCGACGGCCAGCCGGCAGGCGGTGAAGGCGAGCAGGGTACTGGTGAGCCTGAGAAGGGCGCCAAGGAACCCATTACCGAGCCAGTGGTGGAGCCAAAAGGTGGCCTCAGCATGAGCGACGAGCTGCGCAAGGCGCTCAAGGATGTCGGCGCCCTGGAGACCAAGCTGGAAGCCCGGGACGCTGAACTGCTCAAGCTCAAGGAAGCCAACGAGGCCTTGGGCAAGGACATGGAATCGCTGATGGTTGTGGCACAGCACGCAGTGGGCAAGCTGCAAACCGTGCTGGGCAAGCCTCGCGAGGTAAAGAGCAAGGTGCCGGAAGTGCTGCAGCAGTTCAACGAGCTGCAAGCACGGATGGCCGAGGTGTTCCCTACCGGCAAGCAGTCTTCTGCAGCCAGTGTCGAGGACACTACCGCCAAGGCAGAAGGTTTGAGCTTCCGCCTGCAACACGCTGCTCCCTCTAAAAACGGCCGGTAAGGAGACCCCTCATGGCTAAGTTCAAATTTGCAGTTCTGACTCCCAACCCGGAGCGCCTGAACGTCATCTCGACCAAGCTGGGTTCCCGCGCCGGTACCGCCAATGAAAACAAGGCAGGCCTGGGCGAGTACAGCGACACCGAGATCGGCAAGGCCGTGAAGCTGGGTGATGCCGACAACTTCCTGCTGTGTGCTGATGGCGACGAGCTCGATGGCTTCATCGACAACATCGACGGCGGCGGCACCGAAGATGGCTACACCTTCGGCGGTGTGGCGCGCGGCAACGCAGGCCAGCGCTTCGAAGCGCAGGTAGCTGCAGGCGCTACCCAGGTGGCTCTGAATGACCTGGTCGTAGCTGGCGCTCAGCTGCCAGTCGGCACCAAAGGTCTGCCGCAAGTAAAAGAGGGTACGCCTACCCGCCACCTGTGGCGTGTCATGCGCATCATCACCGGTACCGGCGTTGCCGGTGACAAAATTCTCATCGAGAAGTGCTGAGGCTCCGGCCTCTCACCCCTCTCACTGACCAAGGAATTAGGCCATGGCACAGTTTGCACTGAAGTACGCCGGTAGTGACGGCAAAGAGAAAACCTACGAATGCGACGTTGACGTCTACAAGAAGGCAGCTGACGCGGGCCAGACCCTGCGCCAGTTCATGCGTTCTCAAATCCACGACCACGACCGCAGCCGCGGTGACGTCCTGGACCAGATGATGACCGCCGCAGCCCTGAACGACAGCGTGCTGAACGTTGGTTCGGCGATGTCGATGGCCGAGATTGCCGGTATGGCCGACAGCTCGTTCCGTCGCAATGACCAGACCGACAACAGCCTGGGCGCTCGCCTGCTGTTCCCACAGATCATCCTGGAAACCCTGAACGCCAACGCCCTGCGCGATGATGGTTCGGACATCCTGTCGATCTGGCCGCGTCTGGTAGCCACCACTCGCAACGTGAACGGGCAGAAGGTTGATCAGCCGATCATCGACACCTCGGCGCCGGAAGAAAGCCGTAGCGGCCGTATCACCCAGATGGCTGATCCAGAGACCATGGTTCAGATCACCACTGGTGATAAGTCGTTCCGCATCCCGACTTACGCGATCGGTCTGACCATCTCCGACGAGGCGATGGCTGCCACCACCATTGACCTGGTGCGCATCGTGATGGAAGCGCAGGCCCGTGGTAACCGTATCCGCCAGATCAACGAGCAGCTGCGTGCTCTGGTCTTCGGCGATAAGGACCGCGGTATCGAAGCTCTGCCAGTCACCAAGATCGGTAGCTTCGACCCAGCGATCATCGCCAACGGCACCCTGACCAAGCGTGCCTACCTCAAGTGGCTGCACTCGGTACAGAAAACTGCCAACATCTCGACCGTCCTGACCGACATCGACACTGCTATCGACGTCGATGACGCGCTGCTGCCGAAGGTGGTTGGCCAAGATGCTTCGAAAATCGTCACCCCGTGGGGCGGCGTGAACCTGGGCATCACCCAGCCTGAGATCATCCCGTTCGACACCGAAGTGTTCGGCGCTGACATCCTGGTCGGCCTGGACCCACGTTACGCGATCCAGCGGTTCGTTAACGTGTCGGCTGCCTACGACGCGATCGAGAAGTACGTGATCCGTCGGGCCACCTCGTTCCGTGTTGACTACGGCGAGATGGCTACCCGCCTCCATGACGAGGCGTGGTCGGTAGTAAGCCTCGAGAAGGCTTAACCAGGCTTGGGGCGCTTCGGCGCCCCAACTCCCTTTGATGCGAGGACACGATCATGGCTTTGAAGAAAACCGAAAAAGAACCGACTGAAAACACTCAGTCGACCCAGGCTAGCCAAGCGGCTGAAAAGCCCGAGGCCACGCAAACCCAGACCGGTTCTGCAACCATCACCGCACCTGCTGGTGAGGGCCAGGCCCCGGTCAACTCGGTAGCGCCGCTGGCTGAGACCGAGAAGACCCCTTCGGCTATCGAGAAGGAGTCTCCTACCGAGTCTCAGCAAGTCAAGCATGCGAACAAGGAAATCCGCGAGCGCGACGAGGCCAAGGGCAAAGACCCTGAAAAGAGCCTGACTCTGGTCAAGGTCAAAAACCTGAAGGGCGTGTCTTTCCGCCAGCCTTCCACTGGCACCTGGATTGACGAGCATGGCACTGCCCATCTGCTCGACGATGGCTGGTTGGCCAACCAGGTCAAGGCCAAAATGCTCGAAAAAGTCGAGTAAGGCACCGCCATGGCCTACTTGGACCTGACCACCACCGACCAGATCCGCGCTGTCATGGCTGCGGAGTTCGAGGACATCGAGGATGAAACCATCGAGGCCCAGGGCCTTGATGACGATCTGTTGGTGGCCCTGGGCTCTCGCCTGCCTGGCTGGGCTGACGTACTGGCGGATGCGAGCAAGCCTGTGAACCAGGCTCGCCTGCGTTTGTTCGCCAAGTATTTCTGCGCCGGTACGGTCGGGTTCATGGCCCAGGCGATTTACCTGAAGAAAAGCACCGACGGCAACAACGAAAGCGGGCGCAGCGACAAGGATGGTTGGGCGTTCGTTTCCCAGGGCTTCCTCGACAAGGCCAGCGGCTACATCGACGCTATCCTCGAGGACCTGGGCGAAGCACCGGTGCTGACGCCGGTAACGATCATCGGGCGGGTCATCCCTGACCGAGATCCGATCACGACGCCAAGGAGCTGATATGGCGCGTATGAGCCGAACCAAGCGCGTAGCACTTCGCTGCGTCAATGAGCCGATGGAAGCCTGGGACCCCGAAACGGAGACCTGGATTCCATCGGCATTCATTGCCAGGTTCGACCCTACCGACCGGTTCCTCAGCAACTTCAACAAGCCGACGCGCCGCCGGATGCTGCAGGCTGCCGACGACTGCGTGTTTCCGGAAAGTAGGACTTTCCGGCACCCAGGTACGCAGGATGTGTACCTGTTGGGAATCACGAGAAAGGATTCTCTGGGAGGGAACCCGTACCTCGGCTTGACCGTCTGCCAACTGGTCACGGATGTACCAGGCGGCAGCTCCGGTCTTGCCACCATTTATCGCCGCGAGCCCATTGGCCCAGAGGAAGACCCTGGCTGGCTTGTGGAGCGCGTGTTTGCGCGCGCCTTCCTCGACATGGAGTTTCGTACCAGCGCCAACGAGCCTGATGCTACGGACCTCAAGATCGAGAACTACTACGCCTTCCTGCCGCTCAGCGTGCAGCCGCAGGAGTGGGATTTCATCGAGATGCACGGGCGACGGTATCGCGTGGTCGATACGTTCGCTGACTCCGGCTTCTTTGGGCTGCGCATCGACCACGAGGAAGATTTCCGCTCGGACTTCGAGCTGACGATCGTCGGCGAGCGCAGGCTGGACCCGGATTCGCAGATGATGGAAGAAGACGAGGTCACCTACCAGGTCACCGGCATGCTCAACCGCTCCACGCAGTTCCCTGCTTGGAACAGCGATTCTGAGAGCTACGTGGACGTCTACTTCGAAACCGGTCACCTGCCCAACATCGACTTCAACCCAGTGCGCAGCGACATGAGGCTGAGTCTCAACGGGGTGGACCGCAAGGTCGTCTCTGTCACGACCCAGTCTGGGCGGCGCCAGTACAGCTTCCGGTGTAAGTGATGGTCGGCAAGTTTGCGAAGGCCACGGCCCAGTTCAGCGCTGACCTGGGTGAGCTGTTCAACCGCGGCATTCGCCAGGCGCTGCTGTCGGGACTGGCTGAGGCCATCCGGCAGACCATCCATGACTCCTCGAACGCCGCTGTGCACTGGCAGCTTGCCGCGCGCGGCCATAGCAGACCAGCTGCGCGCCGGTTCGGTAAGCTGCGGGATCTGCGGGGCAACCAGACACGCCCAGGCGTGCCGCCGGTAGGCCGGCGTGGCGACCACGGTATCAACGCATCGGCCACTGAACGGTTTGTCCGGGAGCGGGAGCTCAAGGAAGTGATCGACAAATTGGTTGCCGGCCGGCGCCCTGCCACCATCTTCTACTTCCACCACCCGCTTGAGCCGGGCTGGAACTACGCCGAGAACGCGCGGATTGAGGAAGCAGGCAAAGCCGCCCTGGCTAGGACAATCCAGGTACTTCAGAATAGAATAGCGGCCGGGCAAGCAAGGAAGAACCCGCTATGAACACCATGAGCGACAGCGTTGTCCATGCCGAGGTGCGATTCAGGAAGTTCGCACAGGCGCAAATGGCGCTCCAGTTACCGGACTCGCTGTATACGTTCGACCTCGAGGAAGGCATTGACGCCAGTCCTGAAGGGGTTGGCGCGGTGTTCGATCAGAACGAAAATTTCTGGCTGCTTCAGTTCAACATTGAAACTGGTGGCCGTGCAGGACCTGGCGTGGTGTCACCTCGCCGGTATTGGGGAGAGCTGGATCTTGCGGTGTTCGTCAAAGGGCCCCGGGACAGGA
>JACCDR012024687.1_pt1 | contig 13149 bp, 23 predicted proteins | sample 7446431 | NCBI WGS metagenome assembly JACCDR01 (sample SAMN15323443, study PRJNA562643) | freshwater metagenome | isolation source: river surface water | place: USA:Blue River Watershed | collected 2017-08-17
AAGCTTTCCCTTTCCGCCGATCCATTCAACTTCTACTTGTGGCTCCCGAACGCGAAGCAGCCGCTGACAATCCCCGCCCATCGCGGGGATATCGTTCATGCGATTACGCGGGAATGGGAGCTTCGCCGCGTCAAAGGCGAGCCCCCGCCGACAGTTGGCACGACCGGCAATCCGACAATTGCCATGCTTGAAGCCATGATCCGGCCGCTTGCCACCCGCTACCCGACTGGTTCCGCAGCACAAGTCGAGGCCCAGCAACGGCGTGAAGAGGCGGCCGCCCGCCGCGATGCCGAGCGCCTTGCCGCGCTTGAGAAGAAATACGGCAAGCAGGCGCTGGCCGCCCTTGCTGACATTGAACTGTGAGAGGTCGCTATGACAGATTAACGATACAGAGGACGGGGCACCGGAAGCAGTTTTGGCGAACCCGGAGCGCATTCTTGGGGAACACGCCCAGCGAATTTTGCGCTTTTGGCGCTGGTTGGACACGCTGAACCTCTTGCGATACAGGGGAGTAGCGGAAACGTGTTACGACAAACAACTATATCTCTACTACGAGGTAAACAAAGCAGGAATGCACAAATACACGAGTACGATAAATTCGGCTGTGGGCGCAATGGTAAGTTATCGACAGTTAGGTTTCGACGCGGAAGAGTATACCATCAGCGCCACACTCGAAATTCTCGGCTCGAGCATACTCACCGAGTTTGCTTTCCTGCCCAAGTTCGGCTTCGCCACCCCGGCTGACCTTGACGCTCTGCCCCTCTAGTTTGCTCTCTACCCTGGGCGGCGTGCTGCCCAGCATAGAGCGCATTCCGCGCCTGATAGGAGAAGACATGAAAGAGCCAGTGACACTTGAGAAAGAATACACGACACGAAGCGGGAGGCCCGTTCACCTTCTTTCGCTTGAAGCAAGCGGTCCTTTCCCTGTTATCGGTTTAATCGAGGCAGGTCGCCATCGGACCGTCGGCCGCTGGACCCTTAACGGGGAGTACAAGAAAGGCTCCAGCGGCCGCTGGGATCTTATTCCAGTCCGTCACCACGTTTCCCGGACTTTTTGGGTGAACATTACGCGAGACGGGTATGAAAGCGAAATTCACGCTACCCAATCAGCGGCTCTCAGCGCGTGGACCGTAGCCTCTCGTCTTAGCCCTGAGGGGGGAAGCTCCCGCATAGCCTGTGTCCGGGTTACGATCGAGTGCACCGAAGGTGATGGCCTGACCGACGCCGCCAGCGTCCGAGCCCGCCCCGCCTGAGGAAAATGCCCATGACATCCATGGCGAGTAACAAGCTTCCCCGGCCCTACAGCCTTAAGCAATACTTTGCTTTCCGCCTATGGGCCAGGGAAATCACCGATGCCCAGCTTTCCGCTTCGCTTCGGCAAGCTTATGCTGACGACGACTGGGTTTTCACCCGCTTCGTCAATGACTCGGAAGGCATGACAAAGAACAAAGCTCGCCTCGCGGCTTTGATTGACGAGCAACAAATCCGCCAAGCGCGGGAAGGAGACAGAAGATGAGCAAGACGAATACGCACCAGATTGTGAAAAGCCCTCGTCCTCCGGGAAAAAGTTCGTGGTTCACCGTCTGGCGTACAGGCACCATTTGGCGTCTGCAGCCCGGACACACAATGAGCGAACTCGGCTTGTTGCCCGACTTTTTGCACGCGGAAGACTCCCGCCCCATCCGCGAGCAACTTACTGCCCGCTACGCCCACGGCGGCGGCTACATGCCAGTCGGGGGTTGGTCAATGACCAGCTTCACGAAAGACGGCGAGACCGTCTCCCGGATCAAGTATCCCGGCGACTCCGTGCTCAAAGAAATCGCCCGAGCCGCGTTTCCGCTCTCCAAAGGCGGGCCAGAAACAGCGATCTTCTTCCCCTACGCTTGGCTAGCAATCGTCGCCGCCGATGGCACCTTTTCTGTTACGAGGGTTGACTGATGATGGACCATACTGAGGAAGACGACAAGAACATCAAAGTGTATCAGACGGCGATCTGCGGTGAAGCTGGCATGTCTGATACACAGATTCTATGGCGCGCATTCCTACGCGGCCTTGGCGCCTCGTTCGGTGTCGTGTTTTGGATTTGCATTGCGGCCCTAATCAGGATGATTGCCCCATGACCGAGCGCTACGAATTCCCACCCCGCCGAGAAGCGGAGACACACTCAGTCTCCGCTCGAGTTGATGAAACCTACATGACCTTCCTTGTCACTTTCGGCTTCAAGCCCGACGGCCGGATCGGGGAAATCTTCATCGAGCAGCCCAAATCTTCTAAGGCCCCACTCTTCCGGGACATTGCGAAGATCCTGTCCCATTGCATTCAGCGGAACACAACCATTGACGACCTCGTGGCCGCAGTCGAGCGGGGAAGTGACGACAAAACTCCGATGACGGTTATCGGGGCAGTACTGGACAAGGCAAAGGAGGTGGAAAATGGGAACGCAATTTCCTAGCTTAGGCGGCATGATTTACTTGAACATCCGCGCCGAAGCCAGAGGGGAAGAAGTTTTCCTCTTTCGAGGCACAAAAGGAGCGCCAGAACTTCTCTTTGGCGATCTTACGCCAGAGCGGGCGGAACTATTGGCCGCTGACCTTCTCACCGCCGCCGCTTCCGCCCGTACCGCTTTCCGTGAAAGACTGCTCCTCGAGCGGAGCCGTATCGAAGAGCAACTTGCAGGCCTTGACAAAGAAGAGAGTGAAAAATGAGCAATTTCGCCTATATGGTTTGCCCCCCGCCCACAAATTTTATGTTGAATGGCTATCCGTATAAAAAGGGAGGTTACATAAGCAGAAACACTCCGCGTTCTAGATACGATCCAACTAATTATTATTCTATATTAGGTGCAACAACCAAGCAACCAGCTTGGTTACGTATCAAAAATACACATGACTGGATGAACAGTCGGCCAGTCGTGCCATTTGTGCAATGGTGCCTGTATTCGCGCATGGTTGATGCAGGGATTGTTTTCGCATGAGCCGCCACAAAGTAAAGCGGAAATTCCGCTTCCACTCAAAGAAAGGATCTTGAGATGCTTCGTCGTTCTTTCCTCGGCCTAATGGGCGCAACACCAATCATGGCGCGACAAGTGGCCGCCCAGGCTGCCGGGCTCAAATCGGTTATTCCAGTCAACTCAGAGGCCAGCAAATTCGTCGACGGTTTCGCAGCTAACATAGGCGCATCAACCGCCGACCCTATAACCAAGTCACTCGGTTCCGACTTGGCGGCCCAACTCGTCCGCTATCACTCTCCCGAATGGGAAGCCGGAATTCGCCGGGAGCATTTGCACCAAGTATACCAACTTGATGCAGACCTTGCCTCCACTCGCGCCTTCTCTCTTTCCGCCGCCATCCGCCTGCAGGCGCAGCGGAATGCGGATAAAGAGATCGCGGCGGTGCGGCAAAATTGGCTCGAAATGTTCAAACGTGAAACAGGATTGGACTGGGTAAAATGACCACAATCACAGCCAAGATCATCGCCGACAGCATCGGTCGAACCGTTCCCCGTCTGACCACGATGGAGCTTCGCTACCCGCGAGTCATTCACAGCGAGTTCATGACTCATCGCGTGTTCAGCCGCAACGCCAGCAGCAGCCGGGCAATCCCCGTTCGGCGACTGATCGAAGATGTGCAGAACGATCCATTCATCCCGCTTCACTGGGGTAAGAACGAAAAGGGGGTGCAAGCGAATGAAGAGCTATCCGGGCAGCATCTAATTTGGGCGAAGGCCGCATACAGAGAAGGATTGAACGCTGCACTCTCTGCCGCCGATACCCTTGCCCAAATCGGAGCGCACAAGCAACTCGTCAACCGCATTCTCGAGCCGTATTCTCATATCAACGTGGTCGTTACCTCAACAGAGTGGTCGAACTTCTTCGCCCTCCGCGACCACCTGAATGCGGAGCCCCACATTTGCCTGCTTGCTCAGGCGATGAAGAAAGCGCTGGCAGAAAGTACGCCACGCAAATTGCTGGAGGGAGACTGGCATTTGCCTTATCTCGAGCCAACGGATTACCGAAAACACGCTTTTCAGCGAGACTTAATTAAAGTCTCCGTCGCTCGCTGCGCCCGCGTTTCATACAAAACGTACGACGGGCGAGTTCCGGACTTTGACGAAGACCTCGCTCTCGCAAACCGTTTGCTCGGCTCCATCCCTCTTCACGCAAGCCCAGCGGAGCATCAAGCTAAAGTTGACGCTTGGGCGGCACATTCTGGAAGCGGAGGTTTTTGCGGCAACTTTGCCCCCGGCTGGATCCAGTACCGGAAAATCTTAGTAGGAGAAAATCAATGAAACGCGATGATCGCAGCAGGAGGCCAGCGATGACTAAAGGTAGACCGTATTGGTTCCCAAAACTCGTTGATAATGCGTATCTCCAGCAACTTCGTGACGACTACCCGGAGCAAGCGCATTTAGACGATGACAGTCTCAAAGAGCATTTTGATCTTTGGTGGAAATACGCCGACACATGGGATCACCTTGGTGACGCTCGCGATGAATACGAAAAATTGGCTGACGCCTACCTTGCGCTGATAGCCAAGTATCCAGAGGAGGCACCCAATGAGTGAAGAAGTCGTCGAATACGAACCGCAGTTTTCCCTTACCGCGGTGCAGAGAGGAGACAAGTTCTTTGTTCACCTCGTGCAACTTTGTTCCGAAACTTCCTTCGGCTTAAAGCCGGGCTCCCTTATCATCTACGGGCCTTTCTTTTCCGAAGCCGAGGCTCGGCAAGCGCAAGAAGCCATCGCCCATGACGTGGGCAATCGGTTAGCCCTCTTTGTAGGCTTCTGCTGTATGCTCCTCGTAAAGGAACTGGAGATCATCAATGTCCACTGACATTCAAGAGACAGTCGACGCAGCCCTCGCGGCCGGGCTCCCTGCCCGTATTCGTTTGCCGGACAAAGCCGCCGCTCTGGCCTGGCGGCACCGCTTCTACCGCTGGCGGCAGAAAGCCTACAGCATTGTTTACAAAGATCTCGAGATCACCGGCACCGACGAGTCCAATGTCTGGCTTCTGCGGCCTCGTCCGGTGGTCACAATCGAGACTCTGGCCGGTGACACAATCACCAACGAGCCGCTTCAGTTAAGCGATCTCGATCTCAACTCCCTCCGCATCAACATTGAAAGGGAATGACATGACTCAGCGTATTTCTGTGGAAGATCTCCACGAAGCGCAAGAACTTTTGCGCAACTACCCCGATGAAGTTCGCCTCACCGGGATCCACTCTCAATGGATTGGGCCGGGAGAAATCTACGGCTTTCGCATTCACCTCCAGCAAACTTGCTGGCTGACCGAGCGCCGAGTTTGCACGATTTGCAGCGGGTACTTCACCGCCGCGGAGCTTTCCGCCGCATTATCCGGCGCGCACAATTCCCTTGTCGGCGACATTCAACAGCATATAAAAATGCTGGAGGCAAACTATTCGCGGTACCAGACAGAAGCAGCAAGAACGGCGGAAAAGATTGCCGCGTTTGAACGCCGCTTGAAGGAGGCCGGGCTATGACAACGGAAAACCACACCCTTGATCAACTCGAGGATAAAATGCGGGAGTTTATGATCCACGCATTAGCCTTTTCCGCGGCGTTGGAATCTCTGGATGCTCGAAGCCCTATCACCTACAGGACCAAACTTCAGCAATACAAGGCCTACTACGCAGCGGAAACCTCACGTCTCATCCAACTCATTCGTACCAGCAAGAAGGAACTTACCAATGACAATCAAGCTCACTGACGAACAGGTCGCCGTCCTTGCCGCCGTGTCCGAGTCTAAGGACAACCTGATCATCTCCGCTCTTGCCGGGGCGGCGAAGACAACAACGCTCACTCACATCGCACGACAGCTTTCCGGCGACGTGATCTGCTTGTCTTTCAACAAGAAGATCGCAACGGAATTGCAGGAGCGTATGCCGCCCAACTGTGTTTGCAAAACGCTTTCCTCTCTCGGTTACGGAGCCATGCGACAAACTGTCAGCGGGCGTTTCGTTGTTGACGGCGGGAAGACACGGAAGATCCTGGATGCATGGATCAAAGAGAATGAAGGCGAATGGGACGCCGAGGAACGTGAGAAATTCCTCGACTCTAAGGACGACATCTACGAGGCCATCAGCATTGCAATGACTCGCGGCTGGGTGCCCGACGATTTTGCCCGTTCGCAACCGCTGAACTCTCTCATGGACGACGAGGAATTTTTCAACTCCGCTCTCCACTTCCAGGTTGAAGAACTCCAACGCGAGGCCATCCTTTACATCATGCCGGAGCGGATCAAAGCGGCCCTTCGTGGCTGGCTCGACTACGACGACATGCTGTATATCCCCACACTCCACCGCTCGATGACCTTCCCATTCTTCTCCACAATCATGATTGACGAGGCACAGGATCTGTCCCCGCTCAATCACGCCATGCTCGCAAAAATGCGGAAAGGACGCAGCCGGATGATTGCAGTTGGCGATGCCTACCAGTCCATCTACGCTTTCCGTGGGGCGGATACGCAGAGCATGTCCACACTCAAAGAAACCTTTTCCATGCGGCCGCTTACATTGAGCATCTCTTTCCGCTGCCCGATCTCGGTTGTCAAAGAAGCGCGCTGGCGGGCACCGCACATGAAGTATCCTGCGTGGGCAATCGAAGGCTCTGTGACCGATCTCTCTGAATGGAACGCTTCAAGCATTTCCGCCGATGCCGTCGTCATCTGCCGGTATAATGCTCCGTTGTTCAAACTCGCTCTCGCCTTCCTGCGACAGCGGATCCCGATCAACATCGAGGCTAACAACTTCACAACACGGATCAACAAGACGCTCGAGAAGTTCGGCAATCGAGATATGACCCAGGATGAGGCGCTGATCGCCTATGAAATCTGGGTCGCCGAAGCCCGAGCCAAATACAAGGATGCGGATTGGATCAACGATCTTGCCGACTGTCTCAAGTTCTTCATCGAGAGTGCGCCCACACTCGGCGGGGCGCTTGACAATTTCGCTCAGCTCCAGGTCGCCGAAGGCGGGGTCTCCTTCATGACCGGCCACAAGAGCAAGGGACGCGAGTTCAACCACGTCTACATTCTCAACCGGCGGTCCATTAAGCTCTACGATCGGAATGGAGTCGCAGATTCGCAAGAGTGGAACGTCCTCTACGTCATGCAGACGCGGGCAAAAAAGACTCTGACCTACATTGAAGAGACGGGATATCAACCCGCCTAAGAAAGGTATGCCTTTCGGCCCATGGCCGTAAACAATACTTTTCTATCCCATGCTTTTCCGTTTGACAGCATGGCGAGCCTTCGCTAATATCAACCCCGTACCGCCAATAGTGGCAACGTACGCACCAAGGAAACAGGAGCTATCCCATGGCCAAGAGCCGCAACATGGAAAACACCACGGAAGACGCCGCCGCCGAGACGAGCGCCACCGTTGACACGGGCAAGCGCGTCATCACCATTCAGGGCATTGTGTTCAGCGTCCAGAACAAGTACGCTGCCGGTCACGTTCTCACGCAGAACGAAGCGGGCGCACTGAACCAGACGCTCGCCGAGAACCTCCGCAACAACTTCGCCAGCTCCATCAAGGAGTATCGCGAGGAGAAGGCGAAGGCCGCCGGTCTGGAGCCGGACGCTTACGAGCTTTCCGCCGACGACATGGACGGCATCCGGGCGCAGTTCGACGAGTACGCCGCTGGCTACGAGTTCGGTGTCCGCTCTGGTCGCCTGTCCGACCCGATCGACATCGAAGCCAAGGCACTGGCCACGGCCAAGCTGGACGCTCTCCTTTCGGCGAACGGCATCTCGAAGAAGGACTACAAGGCGGCCGGCAAGTACGACGCCAAGCTCGCGGAACTCATGGAGCGCTCGGACGTGCGGCAGCTTGCTGCCAAGCAGGTCGCAGATCGCGCCGCCATCCTCAAGGATCTCGGCCCGCTTTGATCGGAATGCCACGATCGGTAGTCATGTCCCGATCGTGAGCACGGGCGCGGTGTTGTCCCCCACCACACCGCGCCCACTTCTTTCTCCCTTTCACACCAACGGAGACCTAACTCCAATGTCCTATCTCATCTTCCCTATCGCCGGGGCAAAGTTCCGGCCGCTGTTCGCGAAAGACGCTTTGCTGAGCGCGCCAATCGGAACGCCCCTCTTGCTCCAGCCCGAGCCCACGAACCTCCACGACAATCTTGCCATCAAGATCATCATCCCATCGACAGCGATCGAAGATGAGATTGAGACAGCCGCCTTCATCGGCTACGTTCCTCGTACTCACAACCTGGAACTCCACAACATAGCCCACGCGCTGGGCAAGACTGTCGACGCTCTCGCCGCCATTCTGTATTCCTTGAACGGGCTCTACAGCGAAGTGCTGGCGGGCGAGGAAAGTGCCGTGGCGGAGATGGAAGCCGCAGCTAAAGCTGGCGCCGCCCGCCCGGGACTCTAAGCCGTTGCGCGTCGATCCCGAACTCCTTGACTTGCTAAACCGGGCTCTCGCTTCTGAGTCCGGTATTGCAGTCTCCACTTCTGACCCGCACACCCTTCGTCAGCGCCTCTATCCCGCCCGACAGGGAAACCCGGACTTCTCTGGCCTGTCATTCGTAATGAGTCCCACACTTCCGGAGGAACTATGGATCATAAAGAAACAGGCCCCGACCAATCAGATGCCCCTGCCCGGGATCGATTGACGCGCCACACATTCCATCTTGAGCGCGAGCATGTTCTCGCACTCAAGCGGCTTCACCCGAACCTGAAAACCGCTGCCGTCATTCGCCGCATCATTGCCTCTTATGTGGCACAGATGGAGCGGCGCGGCCATGATCTTTCCAGCATCAAGGATGCTACGCTATGACCGACGTTCCGCCCTCTGTCACAGTGCAGGAACTCATGCAACGTGACCCGCTTAAGCTGTCCGAGCAAGACATTGAGCAGATCATCGCGCACTTTCGCAAGCAGCGGATCACGTTCAAGACCACTGGCTCAATCGCCAAGCCAAAGGCCGCGAAGCCGCTGAGTCCCAAGGCACAGAAGCGGGCATCGATCGCATCTCAACTCGACCTCGAAGGCTTCGAGCTATGAGCAAGGCTCCCTCCCCTTTCGACGCGACAGGCGCACAGTACGCTTGGGACTCCACGTCGCTCAAGTGGGCAACTTCTTGTCAGCGGTACTACGCGTTTCAGATGCTCTTGTCGTTCGAAGGCGAGAAGTCCGTCCACCTTATCTTCGGCGGGCACTATGCCCGGGCACTCGAAACCTACCATGCCCAGATCGCCCTCGGTTTCGATCACGAGTATTCCCTTTTCTTCGTCGTGCAACAGACGCTTGTTGAAAGCTGGATCCACCATGTTGACCCAGTAACCCGTGCGCGCTTGCCCGGCACCGGCCATGCGCAGGAGTTTGCATCGGACAAGAAAAGCCGGGAAGCTTTAATCCGCTCTATCATCTGGTATTTGGAAGAATATCGGAACAGTGAGTGGCGGACCCACATTCTTTCCAACGGCAAGGCGGCCGTCGAACTCAGCTTCACGTTCGAGCTTAGTGACAACATTCTCTACTCCGGTCACATCGATCGCGTCGTTTCCCACGGCGGAGACTTGTTCGCGCAGGATCAAAAGAGCACCGGCTCCACCGCTAGCCCGCATTACATTCGCCAGTACGATACGGACATTCAGATGTCAGGCTATGCCCTGGCTGGGCAACTCATTCTCGGCAGCCCGATCAAGGGCGTCATGATAGACGTTGCGCAAATTATGGCCAACTCAACCGCGTTCTTTCGCGGCTTCACAACTCGTTCGCAGGACCAGCTTGAAGAATGGCGCTCCGAAGCGCTGATCACAATCGACTCCATCCGGCGGGCCACACAGGAATACTACGCCACTGAGAAGCTAAGTGCTTTCCGCCCCAACTTCACAGCTTGTGGAAACTACGGTGGCTGCGCGTTCCGTCCCGTTTGCGCCATGCCCCCATCCTTGCGCGAGCGCTTTCTCAAGTCGAACTACAACAAACGCGATCAGTGGAACCCTCTCGCTTCAAGGTGAAAACAAATGCCAACACTCGCTGACCCAATCCAGCAAAACCCATTCGTCAAAGTCCTCTACATCGGGGACAGCGGCGCCGGCAAAACCGGCTCCCTTGTCAGCCTTGTGGCGGCGGGATACAAACTCCGCATCCTCGACTTCGATGCGGGCATTCGGACACTGGCCTCCTACGTCCAGCAGCAATGCCCGGACAAGGCGGCGAACGTGCAGTACGAGAGCCCGCGGGACAAGTATAAGTCCAGCCCATCCGGCACCGTTCTCGACGGCCCACCCAAAGCCTTTTCCGATGGCATGAAGTGGCTGGACAAGTGGCCACAAGATGGCTCGTCTCCCGGTGATTGGGGAGCGGAAACAATTCTCGTAGTCGACAGCCTGACCACAATGAGCGCGGCCGCCTTCAATTGGGCGGAAGCCATGAACCCAGGCGCAAAAGACAAACGGCAAGTCTACTACGCCGGGCAAGATTTGATTTCCAAATTTCTCTACAACATCACAAGTGACAGTTTCAAAACCAATGTCATTCTCATCGGCCATATCCAATACAACGAGGACAATACCCATGGCGCTGTCAGCAGCCTCGGCAAGGCCCTTTCACCAAAGGTGCCAGTCCTCTTCAACAACCTAATTGCCGCGCAAACACGCGGCTTCGGAGACAATGTCCGGCGGACTATCAGAACGGTGTCCACCGGAGTTGTCGACCTGAAAACGGAAGCACCGTTTAAGGTCGGGAAGGAGCTTCCCCTTGAAACGGGGATGCTGGAACTGTTCAACGCAATCAAGGAAACAAGCAAATGAGCATCTTCGAGAAGATCCTGAACACGAAGATTGAAGACACTCCTCCGGTCCCGCTTCCGCCTGTCGGCACTTACGTGTTCCAGGTCACGGAGTCCCCGAAGGAGAACGTGCGCGGAAACTACACCTTCGTCTCGTTCCAGTGCCAGGGTGTTTCGGTTCTTGGCGAGTCCGTCGACCCGGAGGAACTGGTCAAGTTCGGCGGCGCCAAGAACGTGCGGCTTCGCAAGGAGTTTCTGTTCCCGAACGAAGGGACTCCCGACTACGATGAAACCAAGATCATCGAGACGCAGAACCAGCTGAAGCGGTTCGTGCGCGAGCACCTTGGCATCACGGCGTCGGAGGCTCCGGCCTTCAAGGAGGCGTTCGCCATTTCTCGCGGGCGGTACTTCGGCGGTGAAGTCACTCACCGGCAGGACAAGAACGACACTTCGGTTTTCTACGGCCAGCTTGGCAAGACCATGCCGGCTGAGGATTGATCTACGTCTGCTCACGGCGGGAGGGGCTTCGGCTCCTCCCACTTCTTTCTCATCGAGGCCTCTATCATGCTAGTCCAAATCTCCTCCCTCATCATCGATCGTGCAAATCGCCAGAGGAGGGAATTGGCAAACATTCCCGAACTCGCGGAGTCGATCAGGATAAACGGCCAGATCCAGCCGATCGTCATCACACGGGACAACAAGCTTATCGCCGGCGAGCGGCGGATCGAAGCTTGCAAGCTTCTCGGCATGACGGAAATCAAAGCCATATACGTCGATGCAGCGGACGATCTCCAGCTTGAGCTTATCGAACTAGCGGAAAATGTCGATCGCGTCGAACTCGCGTGGAAGGATCGGGTGACTGCCACCGCCCGCTATGTCCGCCTTCGCCAAAAGCAAGAGGCCCTGTCCAACACAGCGCTCGCCACCGAACTCAATATTCCTGAACGCACGTTGGCCTACAACATGATGATCGCGGAGGAACTTGAGCGCGGTAACGACTACGTTATCAATGCCAGTGATTATTCCGTCGCGCGTAACGCAGCTGAGCGGGCAATACAGCGGCGCAAAGCAGACGAACTTAACAACGTCCAGTTCGCCCCAGCCAAACTTCTTGCGCTGAAAGAGGATCGACTTGAAGCCGCGCTTGCAGCCCCCGTCTTCATCCCCGATCAAACGGACGCCGTGCCAGTGGCGCTGCAAGAAAACACACTCCCCTTCTCCTTCGTCAACAATGCTTTCGGTGAGTGGGCAAGCACCTATACCGGCCCGAAGTTCAACTTTCTTCACTGCGATTTTCCCTATGGCATCAAGGCGGATCGTCACGCGCAAGGCGCGATTGATCTCTTCCCCACCTACGCAGATGATCCCGATGTTTACTGGAACCTGCTGGTCGAACTGTCCAGCAACATGGACAAGATCGTCGCTCCGTCCGCCCACATGATATTCTGGTTTTCGATGAAGTACTACGAAGCCACGAGGGCAGCGCTTGTTAAGATGGGCTGGACGGTAAACCGTTTCCCCCTCATCTGGCACAAGAGTGACAACTCCGGGATCTTGCCTGACCCGAACCGGGGACCGCGCCAAGTTTACGAGACAGCGTTCCTCTGCGCACGAGGGGATCGCAAGATCATTGCTCCCACAAGCAACCACATTTCCGGCCCGACGAGCAAGACCACGCACATGAGCGAGAAGAACCTCACTATGCTTGAGGGCTTCATGAAGATGTTCGTGGACAAGCACACTTTCATGCTCGATCCGACCGCAGGCAGTGGCAACGCCCTTGTCGCCGCCCACCGCCTTGGCGCCTCGCACATAATCGGGGTTGAGGTGGATCCGGAGATCTATGCCAACTCCCTTTCCCACATGATCGGACTCGTGCGTGGACCCGTGCTATGACTATAATGGTTATTGGGGAAACATGGGGGGAAGACGAGGCGCGGGAACAACGCGCCTTTGTCGGTTCTGCTGGCAGGCTGCTTAAAGCCACACTCCGCCAGGTGGGTATCGACCCCAACACCTGCATCTACACCAACGTTTTCAATCTCCGTCCGGAGTCCGGCAACGACGTTACAAATTTGTGCGGGCCAAGAGAAACGGGCATCCCCGGCTTGCCCTCCATTGCCCCAGGCAAATATGTGCGACAAGAATTTGCCTCGGAAATCGCGCGGCTCTACCGGGAAATTGAGGCGGCCAAACCTACTCTGATCATCGCCCTTGGTGGCGCAGTTACGTGGGCCTTGTTTGGGCAGGCGGGGATTAAGAAAGTTCGCGGCACCGCCGCTATGTCAGTTAAGCCCATCGCTTGCAAGGTTATTCCAACCTATCATCCCAGCACAATCCTGAGCCAATACGGGCTTTCCCCGGTCTTCGCGATCGA
>JACCDR010090315.1_pt1 | contig 13148 bp, 13 predicted proteins | sample 7446431 | NCBI WGS metagenome assembly JACCDR01 (sample SAMN15323443, study PRJNA562643) | freshwater metagenome | isolation source: river surface water | place: USA:Blue River Watershed | collected 2017-08-17
AGGCGAAACGCCAAATGCGCCAAGGGTGGCAAAGGGTCGACGCGGCCAAACCAAATGCCATCCACAGGTTGGCCGTGGTGGCGCAATTTGAGAGCCAAATGTTTTTCACCCACCAAACGCTGACCGAGTACCTCGACCTCTTCGCTGAAGGTGGGCGGCGCAAAGCCTTGACCCCACACCTCGCGCGCCAAGGTGTCGGCCAGTTCGGGGCGGCGGTATTCGGGCAGCAAGGGGCCGTCGGTTTCTAAGCGGCGTTGCAAGGTGGCTTCATCCAGCCACTCTTGTGCGACTTGTTGCAGCGCTGCTTCAAAGGTGGCGAGGTTGTCTTCTTCCAAAGTGCAACCCGCCGCCATGGCATGACCACCAAAGCGCAGCAACACGCCGGGGTGGCGTTTGGCCACCAGGTCGAGTGCATCACGCAAATGAAAGCCAGGGATAGAGCGGCCCGAGCCTTTGAGCTCATGCCCCTTGCCCGCCGCTTGGCTGGGCGCGAACACAAACGTGGGGCGATGGTGCAAGTCTTTGAGCTTGGCCGCCACGATGCCCACCACACCTTCATGAAAGTCGGGATCAAACACGCACAGGGCTGAGGGCGGTTCTTCTTCGGGGTCAAACATTTCTTGCGCCAGCTCTAGCGCTTGCTCGCGCATGTCACCTTCAATGTCACGGCGCTCGCGGTTGATGCGGTCCAGCTGCGTGGCCAACTCGGTGGCACGACCCACATCGTCGGTGGTGAGGCATTCAATGCCCAAGGTCATGTCGGACAAGCGGCCAGCGGCGTTGATGCGAGGGCCCACTGCAAAACCAAAATCTTGTGAGGTGCATTTCTCACTGGTGCGGCCAGCCGCCGCAAACAAAGCGGCCATGCCCGCAGGCATTTGACCCTTGCGCACACGCGCCAAACCTTGGGCCACCAAACGGCGGTTGTTGGCATCGAGCTTCACCACGTCGGCCACGGTACCTAGTGCCACCAAAGGCAAAAGCGTGTCGAGCTTGGGTTGCTGTTCAGCGGTAAACACACCACGCTGGCGCAGCTCGGCACGCAAGACGAGCAACACATAAAACATCACACCCACTCCGGCGAGTGCTTTGCTCTCAAACGTGCAGCCGGGTTGGTTGGGGTTCACGATGGCGTCCGCCTCGGGTAACACTGCCGCAGGCAAATGGTGGTCAGTGACCAGCACTTGCAAACCCAACTTGCGAGCCGTGGCCACGCCTTCGACGCTGGCTATGCCGTTGTCCACGGTGATCAGCACATCTGCGCCACTGGCTTTGACGCGCTCGGCAATGGGCGGCGTGAGGCCATAGCCATCCACCACACGGTCGGGCACGATGTAGCTCACATGCTGGGCACCCAGCAAACGCAAGCCACGCAGAGCCACCGCACAAGCAGTGGCACCGTCGCAGTCATAGTCGGCGACGATGCAGAGTTTTTTGTTGGCAGCCATGGCATCGGCCAGTAACACGGCGGCGGCCTCAATGCCTTTGAGGCCGGTCGGCGGCAACAGTTGAGCCAGCGAGGCGTCAAGCGTGGCGGCGTCTTGAATGCCACGTGCCGCATACAAACGCGCCAGCAGCGGATGCACACCCGCTTGCTCCAGCGCCCAAATGCTGCGCGGTGGCATGTCGCGTGGGATGAATTGCATGGGCTTAATCTTTCAAAGGCGCAACGGCCAACACAGAGTCAAGAGAAGTGGGCGCGAGGCGTGTGCGCAAGCGTTGCCACAGCGAGGGGGCTGCGCTGTCGTACACATGAAACTCATGCTCGCCGCACAGCACCAAGCGCTGAGGCTCGCCAGCAGCCACACGTGCCAGCATGGGTGCGATGACGTGGGCATCGACGTGTTGCCATGCTTCTAACCAACCGATCAGGTCTTGCTGCAACGCACTCTCGCGCAGGGTATGCACCACCTCGGGTTCTGGGCGAGTGGTGGGCAACAAAGCACCCGTGCCATGCACCCAAAACGAATTGATGCTCAGGCCCCGCCCCTCGTTGACTGGATGGGTGTAGAGCAGCATTTGCATTTCGTTTTGCAAACGGCGCAACAGCGTGGCGGCAGGGCTGAGCAAATCAGCCGACACATGGCTACCCACCAACCAAGGGTCGATATTGCGGCCAATCACACGGTCCAACGATGCCGTGGGCAAGTCGGCCAACAAGGGCGACTGCGCCAGCCACTGGCCCGGCTTGTAGGGATGCAAGGTAATGCCATCTTCTGCAAAGAAACTGTGCATGGCTTGGAACAGCGAAGCGTCCGTGGCTTCGTCGATTTGCAAATAGGCAGGATCACCCAGCGTGACTTGGCCATTGCTCACATGCCAGTTGCACAAATGGATGAACGCCCAGCCGTCTGTTGCATTGTTCGCAGCCAAACCGCGCTCTGCTGCGGCACGCGCAGCCCAAGGCAAACAACCATCCTGCGCTGGCCAACCAGCGGCGAGCGCCCATGCGCGCTCATGTGGCGGCGAGAGCGTGGCGAGCAGCGGCTCTTGCACGGCATCCACTTGCACATCCACACGTTTGGCTTGCGCCAGCCATGTGCGCAGATGGGGCAGCTCGGCCTTGGCGAGCACCGAAGCCTCGCGCCCGTGAGTGGTCCACAGCGAAAAAGGAATCAGGGTGGTGTTGCGCATCACATGGGATGGAGCAGAGGTCAGCACAGAAGTCATAGACGGCCATTGTCCGTGATGCAGCGGATAATCCAGCCCACATGCAAACCTCCTCCAAACTTCCCTACGAACTGCTGATTGGCTGGCGTTACACACGTGCAGGCCGTGTGGCGGGGCGCAACGGTTTTATTTCGTTCATCTCGGGCGTGTCCATGTTGGGCATTGCACTAGGGGTGGCCGCACTCATCATCGTGCTGAGTGTGATGAACGGCTTTCAAAAAGAAGTGCGCGATCGCATGTTGGCCGTGGTGTCGCACATCGAGCTGCTCGCTCCTAACGGCGAAGGCTTTGCCGATGTGAACGCACTCATCACCCAAGCCAAACAAAACAGCAACGTCGTGGCAGCCGCCCCCTTTGTGGCACAACAAGCCCTGATGGCGCGCGGCGAAGACATGCGTGGTGCGATGGTCCGTGGCATCGACCCCGAGCCCGAGACGCAGGTGAGCGACTTCACGTTGCAAATCCCTCCCGAGGTACGTGCCACCTTGCAACCCGGCAGCTTCAATGTGGTGCTTGGCGGCGAGCTGGCCTTGGCCATGGGTGTGCGCGTGGGCGACCAAATCACCCTCATTGCCCCAGGCGGGCAAGTCACCCCTGCTGGTGTGATGCCGCGCCTCAAGCAACTCCACGTATCGGGTGTGTTTGACTCGGGGCACTATGAATACGACGCCTCTTTGGCGCTGCTGCACATGGACGATGCGCAACGCATTTACCGGCTCGAAGCCCCCACCGGTGTGCGCCTGAAAATCAAAGACAGCCAACAAGCCCGCAGCGTGGCCTATGACTTGGCCTTGCAACTGGGGCCTGACGTCATCGTGCGCGATTGGACACGTCAAAACCGCACATGGTTTGCAGCGGTGCAGGTGGAAAAACGCATGATGTTCATCATCCTCACGCTCATCGTGGCGGTGGCGGCGTTCAACCTCGTCACCACGCTGGTGATGACGGTCACCGACAAGCGGGCCGACATTGCCATTTTGCGCACCCTAGGCGCAAGCCCCAAAAGCATCATGGCCATCTTTGTGGTGCAAGGCGCGACCGTAGGCGTGCTGGGCACCTTGGGTGGTTTGCTGTTGGGCCTATCAGTGGCGTTCAACATTGATGTCATCGTGCCTGCGATTGAAAACCTATTGGGCGCGAGCTTTTTGCCACGCGACATTTACTTCATCAGCCGCATGCCCAGCGATCCGCAATCGGGTGACATTTGGCCCATTGCCATCATCTCCTTGGTGCTGGCTTTCTTAGCCACCATCTACCCCAGTTGGCGCGCCAGCCGCGTCAACCCTGCGCAAGCCTTGCGCTACGAATGAGGCTTGTTATGACACACCACACACCCGTTCTCATTGCCAACAACATCAGCCGCCGCTTCCACGAGGGGCCGCTGGATGTGACCGTGCTGCACAACGTTGATTTATCGGTTCATGCTGGCGAGACCTTGGCCATTGTGGGCTCATCGGGCTCGGGCAAAAGCACCTTGCTGCATGTGTTGGGCGGTTTGGATGAGCCAACCACAGGCACTGTGTCGTTGATGGGCCAGCCCTTGGCCGGCCTCAGTGCCACAGCCTTAGGCAATTTGCGCAACCAGCACTTGGGCTTTGTGTATCAGTTTCACCACCTGCTGCCCGAGTTCAGCGCGATCGACAACGTGGCCATGCCTTTGTGGATTCGCCGCATGGACCGTGCCGCGGCCAGTGCCCAAGCACAAGCCATGCTCGAGGCCGTGGGCTTGGGCCCTCGCATGCACCACCGCCCCGCCGAACTCTCGGGCGGTGAACGCCAGCGCGTGGCGATTGCCCGCGCTTTGGTGACGCGCCCTGCGTGCGTTCTGGCCGACGAGCCCACAGGCAACCTCGACCGCAACACCGCAGACCACGTGTTTGCCCTCATGCTGCAACTGGCCCGCGAACACAACACCGCATTTGTGTTGGTCACCCATGACAACGCGCTGGCCGCGCGTTGCGACCGCCAGCTGCACCTCAATGCAGGCGTGCTGCAGCCCCACTAACCGTTGAACAATCGCCCTCGGGCGTTGTGCGTGATGGCCGCCACACACGGGTGAGAAATGCGGCGCTCCACCGAGACCGCAAAAAACTCTTCCACCAGCTCGTCGCTGCGGCCAATCACCTCCACGCCGTACTGCGCCACTGTTTCTTTTTCTAAGATGCCGGGCGACATGAACACACCCCGACCTTCGCGGCCAAACGCTGTCATGAGCGCGCCATCGTCAAACTCACCCACCACCCGTGGTTGAATTTTGTGACGCACCAACCAACCATCGAGCTGCTGCCGCACCGAGGACGACGAGCCTTGAATCAACATGGGGGCTTCGTGCAAACACTGGGGAAACTTGCCTTTCAAGGTTGACTTCAGTTGGGGCGTGCAAAAAAAACTCATCGGTGTGGTGCCCAGCTCATGGTTGAAGGCCTTGACGCTGATGCGCTTGGACAAAGGTTCATCCGCAATCACCAAATCAAGCCGATGCAGCGCCAGTTGAGCCAACAGGTCTGGAAACTTGCCCTCGCTGCCAATCAAGCGCACGGGTTCGGCAATTGACAACGCGGGCTCAAGCAAGCGATACGCCACCGATTTGGCCACCGAGTCAGCCACCCCCACGCGAAACTCTAAAGTGCGCACCCCCGCATGGGTGTGGGTCATGGCGGCTTTGAGTTCAGAGCCCAGCGCAAAAATATCGTCGGCATAGCTCAGGGCTTTACGCCCATCTTCGGTCAACTCCAACTGACGTCCGCTTTTGCGAAACAGCTTGCGCCCCAAGCTCTCTTCCAACAATTTGATTTGCCCCGACAAAGTTTGTGGCGTGGTATGCAGCTGCTCGCCCGCACGCATCACCCCACCGGCACGCGCCGTGACCCAAAAATAGTACAAGTGCTTGAAATTCATGGCTTGATTAAACTTCGTTTTAAACGAATAATTAAAAGAATAAATACGAATTTACACGAAGTAATTTTCTGCGTAAAGTTCGCAGCAGTCTGGCTAGTCAGCCAGCTGAAAACCGAAAGGAGCACACCATGCGTTTGAGTACCAAGAGCCGCTTTGCCGTTACCGCCATGATTGATCTGGGCATGCGTCAGCAACAAGGCCCTGTGTCATTGGCCGCCATCAGCCAACGCCAGCACATCTCCATCTCCTACCTCGAGCAACTTTTCAGCAAAATGCGCCAGCACGGCTTGGTGGAAAGCACACGCGGCCCCGGCGGCGGCTACACCCTGAACCGCGATGCCAGCCACATCAGCGTGGCCGACATCATCACCGCCGTCAACAGCCCCGATGAAAAAGAACACATCCCCGCAAACGCGGACCAAACCGGCTACGTATCCACCGATGCCCTGTGGTCGGAACTGAACCAAAAAATAGAAAACCACATGCAAGGCATCAGCCTGCACAGCCTGATTGCAGACCAGCTGGCCAAAACCGGTGTGGTGCCCACCCCGCACTCGCCCAAGCGCGGCGTGTTTGCACGCAAACCCGCTGAACCGATCAAAACCTCAGCACCCAACTCGGTGTTTGCATTGGGAGCGAAGCTGGCCAATGGCCATTGACGATGTGGATCGACACCCACGCACACCTTGATGCGGCTGAGTTCAACGCCGACCGTGCGTTGGTGCATCAGCGCACGCGTGCGGCGGGTGTGGGACTGTGTGTGGTGCCCGCCGTAGCGGCAGACAACTTCAACAGCGTGCGCACACTGGCCCACGCACAGGGTGATGCCTATGCCTTGGGCATTCACCCACTGTTTACGCCACAGGCCACGCTCACCGATTTACAAACACTGGACCAAGCGCTGCACACGCACCACAACGACCCACGTTTGGTAGCCGTAGGTGAAATTGGGCTGGACCAATTTGTGCCCGCGCTCGTCACGCCCGAGGCTTGGGCCAAACAACAAAGCTTTTACCAAGCACAGCTCAAGCTGGCCCAGCAACACCAGTTGCCTGTCATCTTGCATGTGCGTCGCTCGGCAGATGCGCTGCTCAAAGCCTTGCGCCGCACCCGTGTGATGGGCGGCATTGCCCATGCGTTCAACGGCGGCATACAGCAAGCGCAGGCCTTCATCGACCTCGGGTTCAAGCTGGGGTTTGGTGGCGCACTCACGTTTGAGCGGGCGTTGCAGTTGCGCCGCTTGGCCACCGAGCTGCCGCTGTCGGCCCTCGTGCTGGAAACCGATGCTCCCGACATTGCCCCGCATTGGCTCTATACAACCGCCGAGCAGCGCGCCGCAGGTCAGGCCCAAGGCCGCAACGAGCCGGCCGAGCTACCGCGCATTGCCCAAGTGCTGGCTGAGCTGCGTGGCATCTCTTTGGATGAGTTGGCCGCAGCCACCAGCGCCAATGCGCGTCAAGCCTTGCCACGCCTACAATGAAGGCGTGACGTCTTCTATCCTCAACGCCGACTTGCACTGCCACTCCGTGGTCTCGGATGGCACGCTCACGCCCGAGCAATTGGCCGCACGGGCCAAGGCCAATGGTGTGGAACTGTGGGCGTTGACAGACCATGACGAAGTGGGCGGTCAAGACCGCGCACTTGCTGCGGCACAAGCTAACGGTATGAAGTATTTGACGGGCGTGGAAATCTCCATCACCTTTGCCAATAAAACCGTGCACATCGTTGGCCTCGGCTTTGATGCGCACAACGAGCAGCTCAAACAAGGTCTGCACCAAACACGCGGTGGACGCGGAGAGCGCGCCAAAGAAATGTCAGACGGCTTAGCCAAAGTCGGCATTCACGGCGCCTACGAAGGCGCTCTCAAGTACGCGGGGAACCACGAGCTGATTTCACGCACCCACTTTGCACGCTTTTTGGTAGAAACCGGTGTGTGCCAGGACACCAACGAGGTGTTTCGCCGTTTCCTCACCGAGGGCAACCCCGGCTTTGTGCCGCACCGCTGGGCCTCACTCAAAGACGCAGTGCAATGGATTGTGCAAGCCGGTGGCATGGCCATCATTGCCCACCCAGCGCGCTATGGCTTCACACCCAACGAAGAGTTTGCGCTGTTTACCGAATTCAAGGCCCACGGCGGCCAAGGCGTAGAGGTAGTCACCGGTAGCCACACGCCCGCCGAGTATGTGACCTATGCCGACATGGCCAAAGAGTTCAATTTGTACGCCTCGCGTGGCAGTGATTTCCACAGCCCCAACGAAAGCCGCATTGATTTAGGCACTCTGCCTTGGCTCCCCGGCCAACTCACGCCAGTGTGGGAAGCTCTGGCTGACCGAATTCAATAACGCTCTCAATCAATACTTCGTGGTGTCACGCACCACAACCGCTCATGGCTCAGTTTCTTCAAGTTCACCCCGACAACCCACAACCTCGTTTGCTCAAACAAGCTGTGCAGCTGCTAGAGCGCGGCGGCATTGTGGCCGTGCCTACCGACTCCAGCTACGCCTTGGTGTGCCACTTGGACGACAAAGCAGCGGTTGAACACATGCGTCGCATTCGCCAAGTCGACGACAAACACCACCTCACTTTGATGTGTCGCGATTTGTCCGAGCTAGCCAATTACGCTCGAGTAGACAACCGCCAATACCGATTGCTCAAAGCCGCTACGCCCGGGGCCTACACCTTTATTTTGGAAGCCACCAAAGAAGTGCCCCGCCGCGTGAGCCACCCGCAGCGCAAAACCATTGGTCTGCGCGTGCCGCTGAACAAAACCTTGCTCGATTTGCTTGAACTCCACGGTGCGCCTTTGTTGGCCACCACGCTCATCCCCCCCGGCGAGACCGACCCGATGAACGACGCCGAAGACATTCGCGACCGTTTTGAACACGAGCTCGCCGCCGTCATTGACGCCGGTGCCTGTGCGCTCGAACCCACCACCGTGGTCGACCTCACGCCCATGGATGGCGGGGGTGACCCAGTGGTGATGCGTGAAGGGCGCGGCCCGCTGAGCACTTTGGGCTTGTAAGCAACCCCAACAGCTAGCCCCAAAGTGTTGAATGCGACAATGACGCTGTGAATTTCCCAGAGCTAATTCAAACCATTCTGATTTACGCCTTGCCCGTGGTGTTTGCCATCACGTTGCACGAGGCGGCACACGGCTACGTGGCGCACAAACTGGGCGACAACACGGCTTGGATGCTGGGACGCGTCACCCTAAACCCCATATCGCACATCGACCCACTGGGCACGATTGCCATGCCTGCGCTGCTGTACTTTGCCTCTGGCGGTAACTTCTTGTTTGGCTACGCTCGCCCTGTGCCAGTGCGCTTTGGCAATCTGAACCATCCCAAGCGCGACATGATCTGGGTGGCCTTGGCAGGCCCAGCCACAAATTTTTTGCAAGCCCTCGCATGGCTGCTGGCGTTCTACATGATGAAGGGGTTCGGCATCACCGAAACCTATTTTTTGAAAATGAGTTTGGCCGGTGTGATGGTGAATGTATCTATGTTCGTCTTCAACTTGTTTCCACTACCGCCACTCGATGGTGGCCGTGTGTTGGTCGGTGTGTTGCCTTGGCGTGCTGCGGTGTGGCTCTCCAAAATCGAACCTTATGGCATGTACATCATTTTGGGCTTGGTCGCCTTCAAACAACTGGACGACATTTGGATGGCACCTCTCATGAATTGGACCGTCTTCGTGTTGTCGGTCATCCTCAGCCCCTTCGAATTTTTATTGAATCCCTGAAATTAAAAGTAAGCACGATATGAAAGAACGCGTTCTCTCCGGCATGCGCCCCACGGGTGCTTTGCATTTGGGCCACTACCACGGCGCTTTGAAAAACTGGGTGCGCTTGCAGTCTGAGATGGACTGCTACTACTTCGTGGCCGACTGGCATGCCCTGACCACCCACTATGAAAACCGTGAGGTGATCGAGAAGAACGTGTACGAAATGGTGATCGACTGGCTCGCCGCTGGCCTTGATCCCAACCAGTGCACCATCTTTTTGCAAAGCCGCATTCCTGAGCATGCCGAGTTGTTCACCTTGCTGGCCATGGGCACGCCGCTGGGCTGGCTCGAGCGCGTGCCTACCTATAAAGACCAACAAGAAAAGCTCAAGGACAAAGATTTGTCTACCTATGGCTTCTTGGGCTACCCACTGCTGCAAGCCGCTGACATCTTGATCTACAAAGCCAAACACGTGCCTGTGGGCGAAGACCAAGCCAGCCATGTGGAGCTGACGCGCGAAGCCGCACGCCGGTTTAACCACTTATACGGTCGCGAAATCAACGCCGAGGAAAAAATTCAAGCCTCACTGGCCAAGCTCCCCAAAGACAGCGTCAAGCGCTTTGAAAAATCGCGCAAGGCCTACCAAGAAACGGGCGATGCCAAAGCCATGGAAGGCGCGCTGGGCTACATTGCCACAGCACCTGAGTTAGACGAACAAGACCGCGAGCGTTTGGGCGGCTACTTCAAAGGCACGGGCAAAGTCATCTTGACAGAACCTCATGCCTTGCTGACCGAAGCCAGCAAATTGCCAGGCTTGGACGGCGCCAAGATGAGCAAGAGCTACAACAACTCGATTGCCATCCGCGAAGACCGCGCCACGATTGAACACAAGGTCAAACGCATGCCCACCGACCCAGCGCGTCAAAAACGCACCGACGTCGGAAACCCAGACAAATGCCCTGTGTGGCAATTTCACATGGTCTACAGCGACGAAGGCCAACGTCAATGGGTAGCCCAAGGCTGTAAAACCGCTGGAATTGGTTGCTTAGAGTGCAAGCAGCCCATCATTGAAGCCATTCTTCGCGAACAGCAACCCATGCTCGAACGTGCAGAGCCGTATATCAGCAACCCAAAAATCGTGCGTGACATCGTTGATGCTGGTACTGAAAAAGCACGCAAAACCGCTCGGGAAACCATGCAGGATGTTCGGTCCGCAATGGGGCTAAACTACTAATATTGATTCAGGAGTAATAAAAATGAGTATGTACATCATTGACGACCATCCTTTGGTCCGCCAAGCCATTGCCATGTTGTTGCGTCGCATGCGTCCGGCCTCTAAAGTTATCGAATTGGACAAGTTCAGTGAATTGCAAGCCGCCATCATCAAAAACGGTGAGCCTGAGCTGTTTGTGCTCGATTTGTTGATACCTGGTGTCAAAGGCACTTCGGCTGTGAAAGAAATCAAAAGCATGTACGCGACCGTACCTCTGGCTGTGATTTCTTCTATGCCTGCAGGCGAAGCTGAAGAGACCTGTATCGAAGCTGGTGCTGACATTTACATCGAAAAGTCCACCCCTGCGAACGAAATCTCTTCTGCCATCCATGGTTTGTTTGCGGCCGAACACGGCAGCGAGGATGAGCCTGCTGTGGCAGTGGGTGAGACCAAATTGTCCAAGCGCCAAAAACAACTCATCGTGATGTTGGACCGTGGTTTGAGCAACCGCGACATTGCCGCCGAGTTGGACATCAGCGAACACACGGTGAAGGTTCACTTGTGGCGCTTGTTCCGCCGCTTGGACGTGAAGAGCCGTACACAAACGCTGCACTTTGCACGCATGAACGGCCTGCTGTAATTCAGCACCCAAGCAAAAAGCCCCGCATGCGGGGCTTTTTTTATGGTTTGTCGCAACGCTACTGTGCTGTGGATTGCAAGGTGTCGCGCACCATCAAGTTCAAGCCTTTGCTACCAGGCTGCACGGGAGTCAGGCTCACACCATAGTCACCGGGCTGGGCAGTTGCTTGGCCACTCTTAGAAATACGGACACGCACGGTCACTTCCCCCATCCCCGACAGCTTAGCTGTTGGTGTCATCGCACTGCTGTCATCCAACACAAAGTCAAACGGTAATTTGTCCGCAGTGGTACGCACAATGGCTACTGGCATGCGTGAGCCTGTCACGGGCGTGGCGTACACAAAGACAGTATCTGTTGGGGCAACCAAGCCTTGCAACTCCTTGACCAAGCTCACACGGCCGCTGATGCTGCTAGCCGCCAATGCGGCTTGCGTCGCAGGTGAACTCGCGCCGGCATTGGCTGCGCGCGGGGGTATGGCGGGCAAGCCCATTTTGTTGCGGGCTTCGGCAATCGCACGGTCCAGCTCCGGGGCATCGGGCGAGTCAGCAGGCACGACTTCTCGCGCGCGCTCCCAATAACGCAACGCTGTATTGAAGTTGAGCTCGGAATATGACGCGCTGCCTGCCAAGAACAGAGCGTTGAGGTGGTGCGGATCGGCGGTCAGCACACGTTGAATGATGAGCCAAGGCTCACCCGCAAAGCTACCGCCATTCTTTTGGGCCAACACTTCGGCACGCTCGATCGATAAATTGTCGTCGCGGCTAAGGGTCAAGGCTTTTCCAAATGCCTCTGCAGCCTCTTCAAAGTGGCCACGAGCGCGTTGAACGCGCCCGAGCATGACCCAGCCCTCCATGCTGTTGGGCTCGTCTTGCAAACGGCGTGTGAGCGCGACAGCCATCTCAGTCAACTTCTCAGGCGTGACTTCTACAGAAGAGTCCACACCTTGTTGCAAGGCGCGAGGATCCAGCGCTGCAGGCTCGCCCAACACGCTGTACATCAACATAGACGCCACAGGTATCACAAACACCATGAGCCCGATGCTCAACCAAGGCTTGCGCCACACCACGCTCGCCGCAGCGGCTGCTGGCTTATCTGACTCATCCAGCCCCACCACATCGGCGAGGAGACGCTCTGACAGTTCGTCACGCGCAGCCTTGAGTTCTTCGTAACTCAGATTGCCCATCACAAACTCGCGGTCGAGCTCGGCCATTTGGTCGCGGTACACCGCAGCATTGGCTTTGGCGGGGTCGTAGATGGCATCGGCTTGATGCGCCGCCCAACGCGCGCCTTGTAGAGAGCCGCGCCACAACGCCACGCTCAACACAATCAACACCACAGCCATCATGGCCACGGCAACATAAATAAATGCGAGTGCGGGGTTCACATCAACCTTTCAACAGTTGCTTGGCACGTTCACGCGCTTCGTCGCTCAACGCGGCTGGCGCGTGCGATACACGACGCTGACGTAAGTACACGCTCAAGAAAACAAGCGCCACCAACAGCAACAAAAACGGACCGAACCACAACACCCAAGTCAAAGGCTTCACCTCGGGACGATAGAGCACGAAGTCGCCATAACGAGAGACCAAGAAGTCTTTCACCTCTTGGTCCGACTTGCCCGAGCGAATCAGCTCACGCACCTCTTGGCGCAAGTCGTCGGCCAACTCGGCATGTGACGAAGCCAAGGATTCGTTTTGACACACCAAGCAGCGCAGCTCTTGTGAAATATCAAGCAAACGGGCTTCGAGTTTTGGGTCTTCCGCCATGAGTGGCGCTTCACGCCCCACCACCAAGCCTGAAGACGCAGCCATTGCTGGCTCAGGGGCCAACGAAGCAGCCGTTGCTTGCGCTAAAGCTGCCTGCGGAGTCAACCACACCGCCATCGAAACGCTGAGCGCATATACGCCGTTCAAGGCGCCATTCATCCAGACACGTTTCATGATTTGTTCAACTCCGCAATCAGAGGCAAGATTTTTTCGGCCAGTAGCGCAGGCGTCACAGCAC
>JACCDR010217582.1_pt1 | contig 13147 bp, 10 predicted proteins | sample 7446431 | NCBI WGS metagenome assembly JACCDR01 (sample SAMN15323443, study PRJNA562643) | freshwater metagenome | isolation source: river surface water | place: USA:Blue River Watershed | collected 2017-08-17
AAGAGGTTTTTGCCGTACCTGGGCAATTAGGTAAATCGTTTTCGGAAGGCTGTAATTTATTAATCAGAAACAACAAAGCCCAAATTTACACCCACATCAACGACCTTGTAGAAGCCCTCAACTGGGATTTACCAGACACCCCTTTGCATCAACCGCTTTCTTTTGCTGGGCTATCGCACGAGGAAATCCAAGTGATGACACTTTTACACAAGAATGGTATCATGCACATAGACGAACTCAGTTGGCAATCACAAATTTTTATCGCCAAACTTTCTTCGGTCTTATTAAGCCTCGAATTTCAAGGCCGTGTCAAATCTTTTCCTGGCAAAAAATATGGTATCGCCTAAACAGGATGCTACATGATACTTACCTCACGCCTTTTTTGTAATTTTGATTTATCTCTTCTTTCAATATACCTTCTAAATATATATGTAATCAATATAATTGGGTGGCATCAACGACAATGATGCCCTCGAAAGTAATAGCCTCGTCAAAAACCATTAACGAATGATTACTAGAAGAAGTTTTTTGGCGTGTATGAGTGCCTTGCCTGCTTGGCAACAACTTTATACACAAGTCCCCTCACTTCCATTATCGGCATTTGCTCAAAAGCTACAGCCAAAAAGACGAATCTTAGAATTACCGGGCTATTTTGTCTGGTGCAATGCTCCTATTATCGCTCCAGATGGTAAAATCCATGTCTTTTTTTCTCGATGGAAAGATACTTACGGCATGGGTGGCTGGATTCATAAAAGCGAAATTGCTCATGCCATTGCCGATACGCCCGAAGGTCCTTATGCAATAGTCGATACCGTATTATCGCCTAGAGGCACTGGTTTTTGGGATGCCACTACTTGCCACAATCCTCATATTCAATATGTTGATGGGCAATATTGCTTATTCTACATGGGCAACTCTAATGGCAAAACCGACACCAAACGAATTGGCTTGGCTACCGCTCCGAGTTTGAATGGCCCGTGGACTCGCTACGACCAACCACTACTCGATGCAGGTAAGGCTGGTGCTTGGGACGACCATTGTACAACCAACCCTTCTTTTGTCAAAAAGGGTAAAAATGACTATTGGCTTTACTACAAATCTTGGAATACCGCCGATTACACACAAGCCAAAGGAAGCATCAGAGGCAATCGTAAATATGGCTTGGCAATGGCCTCAAGTCTTTTGGGCCCTTACGAACGCTATGAAGGGAATCCTATGCTTGATTTTTCGGGCATGGGACAAAATCAACAATTAGAAGATGCTTTTATCTATCAGTCAGGGCGTAAATTTCACCTGATTGCACGTGATATGGGGTATTTTAATCATGAGGTAGGTTTATGGATGAATTCAAAAAATGGGAAAAAATGGGATGCCCCCAAAGTAGCCTATCTCCCCGCCTCCAACTATCTCCAAGAGCCACCGCCACCTGCTCATCTCAAACGCTATGGTAGATTTGAACGCCCTCAATTATTACTCGAAAACGGCAAACCAACGTATCTTTTTACCGCTATGCAAGGCGGCAAATATGCCACTTCGTCGGGCTTTGTTTTCAAAATTGAGGCATAAACACCCTCAGCTTACGCATTTATTTTTGCTCATATTTATTTTATTCAAAATCCTCATAACTCGTGAAATTTAGCTTTAAACGTCTTTTATTCGCACTCCTTTGTGGCTTATTATGCCACAATATGAGCTACGCACAAACCACCCAAATCGACTTACAAGGCACATGGCGATTTGCCATCGACTCGCTCGACAAAGGCATTCAAGAAAAATGGTTTACCCGAAAATTAGGAGATAAAGTGAGGCTTCCTGGCTCTATGCTTGAAAACGAAAAAGGCAATTTGGTTACGCTTCAAACCCAATGGACAGGCAGTATTTATGATAGTTCTTGGTATTTTAATCCTCGCATGGCAAAATACAGACAAGGCATTCGTCCGAAATTCCCTTTTTGGCTTACGCCTCGCAGGCATTATGTAGGAGCAGCTTGGTACCAAAGAACCATTACCATTCCTAAAAATTGGAAAAATCAAAGAATTTGCTTGTACTTAGAACGCCCACATACCGAGTCAATGGTGTGGATTGATGGCCAAGAAATAGGCTTGCAAAATTCGCTTTCTGTGGCCCACGTGTATGATTTAACCAACAAACTTTCTGTTGGAAAACATACCCTCAGCATCCGAATCGACAACCGTACCAAAGCCATTAATGTAGGCAAAGATTCGCATAGCATCACCGACCACACCCAAGGCAACTGGAATGGCATTGTGGGGAAAATGACTTTGGCAACCGAAGGTCAAGTATGGCTTTCGGACATACAGGTATTTCCGAATGTTAAAGAAAAAGTAGCCAAAGTTGTGGTTCAACTCGAAAACAACCAAGGCAAAAGCGTTGACGGAAATATCGTATTGGCAGCCAATAGCTTTAATTCGCCCCAAACGCATCAACCTCAAGCACTTACGGTAGCCTTTTCGGCAACACAAGGCAGCAATACTTTCACTTATACCTTGCCGATGGGCAACGATTTTCTGACCTGGGATGAATTTTCGCCAGCCTTGTATCGGTTGAATGTACAAGTACAAACGCCTCAAGGCTTACAATCGGTTAGAAATGTGCAGTTTGGCATGAGAGATTTTGCTATCAACGGCACTCGATTTGAAATCAATGGGCGACCTATTTTTTTACGAGGTACAGTAGAAAATTGCCAATTTCCTCTAACTGGCTACGCTCCTATGGACGTGGCATCTTGGGAAAAGGTATTCAGAAAAGCAAAATCTTATGGGTTGAATCATTTCCGCTTCCACTCGTACTGTCCGCCCGAAGCAGCCTTTATCGCCGCCGATGTCGTGGGCATTTACCTCCAACCCGAAGGCCCTAGCTGGGCGAATCATGGCTCATCTTTGGGCGACGGCCATCCGATAGACCAATACATCATGGACGAAACCAATCGCATGGCAAAAGAATATGGCAATTACGCTTCGTTTTGTATGCTGGCGTATGGCAACGAACCTAGAGGAAGCAAACAAGTAGAATATTTGACAAAATTTATCAAATACTGGCAAGCCAAAGACCCTCGCCGCAAATATACAGGGGCTTCGGTGGCGATGAGTTGGCCACTTGTTCCTGCCAACGAATACATGATTAAATCGGGGCCGAGAGGCTTGCCTTGGGACAAGCTTCCTGCCAGTAATACCGATTTTGGAGATAAGGTAAAAGCCTTTACCGTGCCTTACATTACGCACGAACTTGGGCAGTGGTGTGTGTTTCCGAATTTTGAAGAAATCAAAAAATATAAAGGATTATACGAAGCCCGCAATTTTGAACTTTTTGAAGAAGACCTCCACGACAGAGGCATGGGCGACCGAGGCAAAGCCTTTTTGATGGCATCAGGCAAGTTACAAGCCATCAGTTATAAACACGAAATGGAAATGGCTTTACGCACACCTTTATCGGCTGGTTTTCAAATGCTTGGACTCAACGATTATTCTGGACAAGGAACGGCATTGGTAGGTTTGCTTGATAGTTTTTGGGAAGAAAAAGGATACATTGATGCCGCAGGTTTTCGGCAATTTTGCGACACAACAGTCATATTGAGTCGTTTTCCAAAATTTATTTTCCAACAACAAGAAACCCTCAATATTCCACTAGAATTATATCATTTTGGACAAAAAGTTTTAGACAAAGCCCAAATAGAATGGAGTATTAGCAATGAACAAGGACAACTTTTAAGCACTGGACACTTTGAACCCAAGGCTTTCGGCTGGGGTAACAACCAAGCCATCGGAACAATCAGTTATGCCCCACAAGCCATTACACAAGCAAGCAAATTAGTGCTAAAAACATGGATAAAAGGCACTGGCGTTCAGAACCAATGGGAGTTTTGGGTTTATCCAAGTCAGCTCAACCTTGTGCCTAGCAACGAAGTTTATGTATGTAATACCCTAGACGACAAAGCCTTAACGCTACTAAACGAAGGAGGAAAAGTATTCCTACAAGCTGCTGGTAAAATAGAAAGAGGCAAAGAAGTGGTCAATTATTTACAACCCGTTTTCTGGAATACCTCTTGGTTTAAAATGCGTCCGCCGCATACCTTGGGCTTCCTTTGCGACCCTAAGCATCCTGCATTGCAGCATTTCCCGACCGAATACCACGCCAACGTACAATGGTGGGAATTAGTACAAAAAACCCAAGTAATGCTTTTAGACGAATTTCCTAAAGGCTTCCGCCCTATTGTTCAACCAATTGATACTTGGTTTTTAAACCGTCCGCTAGGGTTGATTGTCGAAGCAAAAGTAGGTAAAGGAAAGCTTTTGGTTTGTAGTGCCGATGTTCAAAACAACCTTGAGAGCCGCCCTGTAGCCAAACAATTGTTGTACAGCCTTACGCAGTATGTACAATCATCGGCGTTTAATCCAGAAACATCCGTTGATTTGCAAGCAGTAAAAAATCTTTTTGACAAAAACTACAAACCAAATTTCAATACATATACTAAAGACGCACCCGATGAATTAAAAGTAAAAAAGCCTAATAGCAACTAAAGCCCAAAACATACTGATTATCAGACACTAAGTTCGCTACTTGTAGGCAAAGAAATTAAACTACAAGTAGCGGGTTTTATCATCAAGCAAACCTGAGCTTACACCTTCGACTAAGTACGCTACCGACTATCTACCCTTCTTAACATCTTTACAGTCATTCATCTAACGTATCCAAAAACGAAAGCCATGAGCAAAAAAATGTTTAACCTTCTTTTAACCTGTTTATTGAGTGTTGGGTGCTTTTTTACACAAGCCCAATACCTCATGGAAAACCTCAATAGAGGGATTGTTGCCGTAAGAACCAGCCCTACAGAGGTTTTTATCAGTTGGCGTATTTTAGGCACTGAAAATACCGACGTTGGTTTTAATATTTACCGAGGCAAAACAAAACTCAACGATAAACCCTTGTTAATTAGCAACTTTGTTGATAAAACAACAACAGACGAAAGCTATACGGTTTGTCCTATCATCAATGGAAAAGAAAGTAAATCAGCAGAAAAAGCCCAAGTATTAGCCCAAAATTTTATCGAAATTCCCCTCAAAATTCCAGCAGGAGGTACAACACCCAACGGGCAGCCTTATACCTATAATGCCAACGATTGTAGCGTTGGCGATGTCGATGGCGATGGACAATACGAGGTGATTGTGAAATGGGACCCTAGCAATGCCAAAGACAATTCGCAAAGAGGCTACACTGGCAATGTATATATAGATGCCTACCAACTCGATGGCAAACACTTGTGGCGGATTGATTTAGGGAAAAATATTCGGGCAGGTGCTCATTACACCCAATTGATGGTTTTTGATTTTGACTCTGACGGCAAGGCAGAAATCGCTTGCAAAACAGCCGACGGCACAACCGACGGACAAGGCAAGGTCATTGGCGATGCCAATGCCGACTACCGCAATGCCACAGGGTATGTATTAGATGGCCCAGAATATTTAACCATGTTTGAAGGCAAAACAGGCAAAGCACTTGCTACCGTCGATTTTGTCCCAGCCAGAGGAAAAGTAGGCAGTTGGGGCGATACCTACGGCAATCGTGTTGATAGGTTTGTTTCGGCAGTAGCCTACCTCGACGGCAAACATCCAAGCCTCATTACAGGACGAGGCTACTACACCCGATTGGTTAGAACAGCCTGGGATTGGAAAAATGGAAAACTTACCCAACGTTGGGTTTTCGATAGCAACGAACCCGCCAACGCTTCGCACGCCAGCATGGGTAATCACCAAATGACTATTGCCGATGTTGATGGCGATGGGAAACAAGAAGTATTCAGCGGTTCGAGTGCCATTGATGATGACGGTAAAAGCTTATATGCCAATGGCCTAGGACATGGCGATGCCTTGCATTTGAGCGATATGGACCCCGACAGACCCGGTTTAGAGCTATGGCAATGCCACGAAGAGTCGGCCAAATACGGAGCTTATGGCATGGAATTTAGAGATGCCCTTACAGGAAAACCCATTTGGGGCGTTGAAGGCAACAACAAAGATATTGGTCGCTGTATGGCAAGCGACATCGACCCACGCTACAAAGGCTACGAATGTTGGGGTTCGACAGGTGTTTTGTACAACAGTAAGGGAGAAGTCATTTCGCAGGTACGACCATCATCTATGAACTTTGCCGTATGGTGGGATGGTGATTTGACGAGAGAATTATTGGATAAAAACTATGTGGCAAAATGGGATTATACCAATAACCAAACCAATCGTATTTTTACGGCAGAAGATTGTGTATCGAATAATGGAACAAAGGCAACACCAGCCTTGAGTGCCGACCTTTTGGGCGATTGGCGCGAAGAAGTAATGTTGAGAAAAAGCGATAACTCAGCCTTGAGAATTTTTACCACGACAATCCCAACGACTTACCGCATTTTTACGCTTATGCACGACCCGCAATACAGGGTGGCGATAGCTTGGCAAAATTCGGGCTATAACCAACCGCCACATCCAAGTTTTTACCTCGGCGAAGATATGAAACCAGTAGCACTACCAGCGATTAAAGTGATAAAATAAAAGTCGGTAGCTGTACGAAGAAATGATTGGCTGCTCTGAGCAAAGCTTTGAGCATTTGTGTAAAAATAATTCTTTTTTACACGTAATAAGTAACCTCTTCATCATCCTTCGTACAGCACCTATTTTGCTAGGCTTCTGCCCCTACTGGCCCGATGTATTGGGCATCGCCAAAGCCTAGGATTGGGAAGAAGATAAAGGGTAAGAAAATCAACCCTACCGTAAAGCCACTCCCTTTACCAAAACTTTTGGCAAGTGCATTGAATATGATGATAGCAAAAATGATGTTGACAAAAGGAATAAATAACAAGACTAGCCACCAAATAGGCTTACCGATGATTTCTAATAACACAATGGTATCATAAATCGGTATGATAGAAGCCCAACCGGGCTTTCCGGCCTTGTCGTAGATTTTCCAACGAGCAATGATAATGATGATAACTGTAATGAAAATGAAGGAGAGGTATCCCATCAGGAAACCAATTAATTCAGAAGATTCTTCCATAAAATGAAACGAGATTTAAGGGTTTAGTAAAATAGTGTGTGGTAATAAAGAAGTAAAAAGACCATAATGGGGTGTCAGCCCAATGCGAACAGGCGTTGTTTTTGTAGGTTTTCGGGTATAGCAATTAAGCATTTTTTTTTGATATATACAAAAAATAAAGCTATTATGTACAGATTTAATCTGTACATAATAGCTTTTATCGTACTGGGGACAATCATTTTTTTCCTTTGCCAGCTTTCTGAAATACTATCGGTGGCGGCGGTGGTAAAAAGTTGCCAACACTACCAAAAACCAATGTCGTGTCAATTTCTGTAAATTTCAAGCTACTTTTTAAATTATAAATCCAATGTCCGAAGGAGTCAAGTTCTGCTGGCACGTTGTTGTAGCAGTGTACATATATTGTCTTATCAATATGTTGATCTTTAATGTAGTATTTGTATTTTTTCCCGTCAGCAAAATCTTCATCATAAGCTGTATCGAACTTAGAAAAATTGATACGTTTGATTACACTGTCTAACCTAATGCGGTCAGAGTGCTTTAATACTGATACATAGTTAGTGTTACTTTTCAACTTTGTATCATACGCTGATGTCCAATGCTCTCTAACAAATACGGTATCTCCTTGTGTAAATTTAATCGAAAAACAAGTTTCAAATGTGTTGTCGTATGAAAAGTCAAATGCTTTAAATACAGGTTCTTTTTTTGATGAGTTGTCACAACTCATCATTGTCAGACAGGCGAAAAAAGTAGAAACTAATATTTTCATCTTTAGAACTAAAGCTTTAGGTTATTCTATTTTATAGTTATCGCTAACGCACGAATAATCTTACCTTATTTAGTTTTTTTTAAATTTAATCTTCTCTTTTCCACTAAGTTGTGGCAAAATTCCCCACTACACTTTTCTTGAAAAATGTTGGCGTAATGCCCTCATATTTCTTAAAAATGGTACAAAAGTAATTTACATTTTGAAAACCCACTTTATAGCTCGTATCTGTAATACTTATGGTTGGGTCGGCAAGCATTTTTTTTGCCAATTTTACCCTTTCTTGGATAATATACTCAACCGGACTCAAGCCAAACTCCCTTTTAAAACTTCTAAAAAAATGGGCTTTACTCATACAAGCCATATCACTGAGCTTATCAATGGTTAAGTTTTCAGCCAAATTTTCTTTGATAAATTTCACCACGTGTGCAAAGCGATTGGTATTGATGTACTGCATGTATTGGTCAAAAATCAAAACCCTTGCCTGCGTTTGCATCAATCGTAGCAACAATTCTTGTAAGGCAAAATTGGCAAATATGTCTTTTGCCACATTGTTTTCTTTAGAAATATACACCAGTCGGTCGATGGTATTGGCCATCTCAAACGAATTTTTGATATGAAACTGCTTAGGGTCAATTTGCCATTGGTCATGCTTTTCTACCTTAGCGTACTTTTCATTCAATAAATCAACGGTTTCTTTGATTTTTTCTTCATCAATAGCCAAAGCAATGCACTGCGTAGGCGTTTGTTGGCTGGCTTCTGGAAAATCTATCAACATTTCTTCGTGCGGAGGCACAATGACTGATTCGCCAGGGAAATATTCAAAACGTTTGTTACCAAACAAATTCATCACCTTTTTACCCCTCAGCATCGCTGTAAATACCAAATCATCGAATTTCAAACTCACCTGTTCCGACGCTTGATGCGTTTCAAAAATATTTAATTCGCAATGACTCAAGTTATAAATCGAACGATTTTCTACCAAAGTTTTCAACTCTTGGTATTGGGTCAATGCTTGTTTGCTTGGCACAAATAGTTTGCTCATAATGCCTTTGAAAGGAATTTTTAAGTTTTGTTACTGCAATATACAAAATAGAATCGTATCAAGAATAAATATGATATTTTATTGTAGAAACATGATAGTATTCTGAAGATAGAATTGTAGGAAAATAGGCAACTTTGTAAAGTCAAACAAGCCCAAACAATAGCCCTTTTTTGACAATAGACAAACATTCACTCAATCCTTTTATTAACCATGGAAACTGCAATTGAAATTAGCAACTTGGTGGCTCGTCCACAATTCAAAGAAAGATACGAAAACTTTATTGGTGGCGAGTGGGTTTCGCCCGTAAAAGGCGAATACTTCCAAAACTCATCGCCTGTTGATGGTGCTACCATTACGCAAGTCGCTCGCTCTACCAAAGAAGACGTAGAATTGGCATTGGATGCGGCACACAAAGCATTTGCTACGTGGTCACGTACATCGGCTACTTACCGAAGCAATATTTTATTGAAAATAGCCGATGTCATGGAAGCCAACCTCGATTATTTGGCGGCTGTAGAAACCATCGACAACGGCAAGCCTGTGCGTGAAACCAAAGCGGCCGATTTACCTTTAGCCATTGACCATTTTAGATATTTCGCTGGCGTTTTGCGTGCCGACGAAGGCAGTATTTCAGAACTTGATGCCGATACGCTTTCTATCCAAATTCATGAGCCAATCGGTGTGGTAGCCCAAATTATTCCTTGGAATTTCCCTATTTTGATGGCCGCTTGGAAGCTCTGCCCTGCCTTAGCTGCTGGCTGTACGGTAGTAATGAAACCAGCCGAACAAACACCCGTGGGTGTACTGGTGCTGATGGAGTTGCTCAAAGATGTGCTTCCAGCAGGGGTAGTAAACATCATCACAGGTTTTGGACCAGAAGCTGGTAAACCATTGGCTCAGTCGCCACGGGTTGCCAAAATTGGCTTTACGGGCGAAACCTCTACTGGTCGCTTGATTTTGCAATATGCTTCTGAAAACATTGTACCTGTAACGATGGAATTGGGCGGAAAATCAGCCAATATTTTCTTCCCAAGTATCATGGATGCCGACGACGATTTTTTTGACAAATGCCTCGAAGGAGCTACCATGTTTGCCCTCAACCAAGGCGAAGTATGTACTTGTCCTTCGAGAATGCTCGTGCATGAAAGCATTTACGATAAATTTATCGAAAGAGTGATTGAGCGTGTAGAAAAAATTAAAATGGGGCACCCACTCGACCCTAATACCATGATGGGAGCTCAAGCATCAAGAGAGCAATTTGAGAAAATTTTGAATTACATCGAAATTGGTCAGGAAGAAGGTGCCGAACTGCTCACAGGTGGTAGTGCTCAATACATTGATGGCCTGCCCGAAGGCGTTTACATTAAACCTACGCTTTTCAAAGGGCATAACAAAATGCGTATTTTCCAAGAAGAAATCTTTGGCCCGGTTGCATCGGTGGCAACCTTCAAAACGGTAGAAGAAGCCATCGCCATTGCCAACGACAGTCTTTATGGCTTAGGTGCAGGCGTATGGACACGTGACGCACACGAATTGTTTACAGTGCCACGTGAGCTGCAAGCAGGTCGAGTGTGGGTTAACTGCTATCATGCGTATCCTGCACACGCTAGTTTTGGAGGCTATAAAAAATCAGGTTTTGGACGTGAAACCCACAAAATGGCTTTGAACCAATATCGTCAAACTAAAAATATTTTGTTGTCGAACAACAAAAACAAATTAGGCTTCTTTTAATTGCGTAATCACTTCCTGATGATGCGGTAAAGTAACGGGCAAGGAGATAAACGTTTGATACGAATATTTCTTTGCCTTTGCCACTCACTCCTAAGTAAATATGTGATGGAAAAACCACTCAAACGAGTCCTTATCAGCGACTCAGCCAAAGACGTAGTAAAGCATTTACGTAACAAACATGGCGATTTGCTATTTCACATTAGTGGTGGTTGCTGCGATGGCACACAACCGCAATGCTACGAAGTGGGAGATTTTAGGTTAGGAAGCATAGATGTAAAAATTGGAGAAGTAGCCAAATGTGGCGTTTACATGAGCCAAGACCAATTTGAATATTTTAAATATGCCCAACTCACCATAGATATTGCGCCAGGCAAAGGCGGCGGTTTTTCGTTAGAAGTACCCTTGGGCTTACGTTTTACGCTCCGAAGCAGAACCTTAGCAATAGAAGAATTAGCCAACCTGGCAGACACAAAACAAACCATAGAAACCTGAAAAAAGCCGTACCACGCCAAAGCGTAGGTACGGCTTAAACCTAAGTAAAAAATGAAACACTTTGTTACTTACGCTAGGTTTATGGTTTTGTTTCAAAGCAAATTTTATCATTTTTCTAAAACAAAACTAGCATTTTACCTAATTTTTCTTGTACCTAACCACTATTTGTATTTTTTATTAGAAGAAAAGCAAACCGATTACACCGAAATAATCGCTTTCACAAGGCTTGCATCTTGTAAAAGTAAAGGAAGCTGCTCGGCTACTTCTTCAAACGTAATACGATGGGTAATCCATGTTTGTACGTCGATTTTACCTTCTTCAATGGCTTTGATAATATAGGTAAAATCACTTGGCATACTATTGCGGCTTGCAAATAACGTGAGTTCTCTTCTATGAAAATCAGGGTCTTGAAAAGTATATTCTCCTTGATACAAACCTACGAAAACCAATTTTCCGCCCGAAGCAGGATACGCAAAGGCATTGTGCATCGAATGTTTATTGCCTGTTGCATCAAAGACAATCGTAGGAAGATTACCATCAAAAGCCGCTTTGATATTGGCGAGGGCATCGCTATCAGCAACGATAGCAATATCCGCTTTTTGATTGCTTACACAAAAGTTCAAACGATTGGGGTTTAAATCTAACACAGCTACTTTTGCCCCACGAATTTTGGCAAATTCCATCACCGCCAAGCCTATTGGTCCAGCACCAATCACCAAAACGGTATCTTGTTCGTTTACGGCTGCTCTTGCTACAGCGTGAGCGCCAATTCCCAAGGTTTCGACCAATGCTAAAGCCTCATAATCAAGCACATCCGACACGTGTAGTTTTTCGGCAGGAAGTTTTATCAACTCTGTCATGCCACCATCGGTATGAACGCCCATTACCTTGATGTTTTCACAACAATTGCTCAATCCTCGCTTGCAAGCCCAGCATTCTCCACAATTCAAATAAGGTTCTACGGCACATTTATCCCCTATTTTTACACGGCTCACATCTGCCCCTACAGCGACCACTTCAACGCCGAGTTCGTGACCTAGGATTCTTGGATAAGAAAAAAATGGCTGTTTCCCAGCGTAGGCGTGGTAGTCTGTTCCACAAATACCTATTTTATGCACTTTGACTAAAGCTTCATTGGCTTCGAGGTTGAAATCTTCTGCTATTTCTTGGTACTCAAATTGCAAGGGTGTAAGCAACGATAATGCTTTCATATTGATAAAATTTAATGATTTTTCACTAAAATTATAAGTGAAAAATCATTAAATATACCCACTACGATGGTAAAACTTTCGCAATGAATCTGGCAAAATATTATCGCACTATTTGTATTTTTTGTAATAAATATACACCCGATGCCGTTGTAATGCGGATGAAATACATACCCGATTGCTCTATTTTCATCTCAAATACATTTGCTCCTTGCCATACTGTCACGGCTGTTGACTGTATCTCTTCGCCCGCCATCGTTACAACTGAAATTTGGGCTGTTTCATGCACAAGAGCATTATAATGTAAATGAATCGTACCGTCCGAAGGATTAGGATAGGCATTGAACGATGCCACAGTTGCCTGCTCAGGGGCAATCACCGTAGGCATATCAGCAACCACCTGTGTTTGATTGGTAGCCTGTGTTCCTATGGTGCTACTTACTTTGGGCGTTACCGTTACTTTTGCCGTATTATTTGCCGTTAAAGAAACCGTTCCGCAAACATTTGTCACCTTGCTCAAAGTGTAAGTCGTCGTGGCGGTGGGGCTAACCGTATGCGTGTAAGGACTACCCGCAACACCTGTGATGCTTTGTTCATTGATTGTAAACGACCAAGGACTTGTACCGCTTAGGTTTACCGTTAACTTTCCACTATTACTAGCAATAATACTTTGTGTGCCTGTCAATGTACCTGTTGGTAAACTTTGTATCAATACATTTGCTCCGTTGTCTGTCCCTACCACCTGCGGACTTGAAGATACCACTCGAAGGCGATACTGCGAACCGCCCTGCGTTGTGGTGGGAATGACTGCTTCTATTGTTCCGCTATTGGCGACACTCGACAACTTGC
>JACCDR011602296.1_pt1 | contig 13144 bp, 15 predicted proteins | sample 7446431 | NCBI WGS metagenome assembly JACCDR01 (sample SAMN15323443, study PRJNA562643) | freshwater metagenome | isolation source: river surface water | place: USA:Blue River Watershed | collected 2017-08-17
GAACGCGCCGGCGAAGATCTCGCCGACGCGCTCGGTCCGGTTGCGAGCCGGGTGAAAACCAGGGGCAGGGTGAGCAGCCACGGAAGCCCTCCTTCCGTTGCCCGGCCAGTACACCGGCCGGGGCTGTCACCCCCGGATGCCCCATGGCGCCGGCCTTCCGAAGAACCCCCCGGAAGGGTGAGAGCCGACTTTCGCCCCCGGGTGGCTGCTCAAGGCTGCCGGGGAAGTCGGGGCGCCTGCTGGCTGGTGGAACGGACGAGAGCCCGCGTCGGACCTGCCAGGAGGCATCCGGGGGCTACCGTTGCGGGAACTGAATCCCGAATCAGGAGGGGAAGTTGGAGCGGGTGACCGGGTTCGAACCGGCGACCTTCTGCATGGCAAGCAGACGGTCCTTTTTCCGCGCCAGACCTCCCCGGAGCAGCCCGAGGATGATCTCTCGGGACATACGCTGCCGATTCGCCCCGAAAGTGTCAATACCCGCGTGACGTGGGACACCGGATTCGGCGTGCCTCAGTTGCGGCCTGTGCGTAAAGGGCGGCCTGCTGAACCATGTCCGACACCCCCATCCGAGAGGCCGTCGCCGTCTGGCTGGCCGAGGGAGGCCCGGCAGCCCCTGTCTCGCCGCACTGGCGCCGCACTCGGGCGTCGCTCGCCGTGCACCTGGTCGCGGCGGTCGGGGAGCGTCCGTGCTGCGAGCTGAACGCAGCCGACATCTGGGCCGTCCAGCGCCACTGCCGCGAGCTGCGCGGGCTCTCGGCCGAGACCACGAACAAGGTCACCCACCACCTGCTGCCGGCCATGCTGCGGGACCTCGAGGCCGGCGGCCTGCTGCCCGCCGGGACTCGCCAGGGCGCCATGGCGGGCGCAAAGAAGCTGCGCGCCGAGAGCACGTCGAGCGGCGTGGCGCTCTCGATCGAGGACCGTGATCGCGTCCTGCGCGCGTTCCGGGGCCACTGGGCGGCCGCCCTGGTGCACTTCCTGTTCTTCACGGGGCTGCGCATCGGCGAGGCGTGCGGGCTGCGCCAGCGCGACATCGACTGGGCGCGGCGGCTGGCCAGGGTGCACCGATCGCGGCGCCGCGACGAGGTGTCGGCCACCAAGTCGCGCCGGTCGCAGCGCACGATCTCGCTGCCGCACCCGGCGGTGGCGGCAATCGCGCGGCTTCGCCAGGACGACCAGCCCGACGGCTACCTGTTCCGGGGCGCCCGCGGCGCGCCGCTCGACGCCGACGTGTTCCGGCGGCGGGTGTGGGGGCCGCGACTGGCGCGCGGCGGATGCCGGCCGATCCGGATCCACGACACGCGCCACACGTTCGCGACGCTGGCGCTCGAGGCCGGGGTCCCGGCGGCGAAGGTAGCGGCCTACCTCGGCGACAAGGTGTCGACGCTCGAGGAGCGATACTCCCACGTCCTGGCCATGGACGACTGGGATGCGGCGGTCTCGGCGCCGCCGCGGATGCGGGCGGTCAGGTAGGCGCCGCGGTAAGTGTTCGATTCTCTGTGCGTTTTTCGCCTATGTCCCGCACTCTGTGGGCTTCCCCCGCCCTCGCAGATTATGCAGAATCCATGCGCGGCGGGAGCGAACTCCCCGCGTGGAGGCGAAGATGATCGGCAGGCAAGTACGCGGCCGGCTGGGCGGCCATGGACAAGCGGGACGGACGGCCTCTTGATTGAGACCCTGAGAACCGTCCGTCCCGACCCCAGCTTCCTCGGGCACCGAATGGGAACACGGCTCCCGGTGCGCGTCAACCGGCCACGAGCGAGAACGCCGCTGCGAGGCCGACTGCCAGCCAGTAGGCGAAGTCGAGAAGCGCCCTCACCTCTTCGCCTCCCACCGCCCTTCGGCTCGCGAGAGCCGCGTCTCGTGCTGCGAGGTACGGTCCCAGAGCAGTGACACGTCTTTCTCGACCTTGGTCAGGCGGTACCAGGCAATCGCTGCGGCCGCGCAGATCAGCGCCGGGACCCCAAGCTGGCTCAGCAGCTCCTGTAGCACTCATCGCCCTCCCCGTGCCGAGTCGGCAGCCAGTCGGCGCACGGCCGCCAGCTTACGCCGGCAGTCGTCGCCGGCCTGCTGGAGGTCGACGAGATAGAGGCCGACGTCCTCGGCCGTGGCGGCGGCCGCGGCGGGCGGCGCGGGCTCGTCAGCGCACACGAGAAGCGCCTCCGGGGGCCGCGCCGGCGGGATCACCACCAGCGGCGCGGAGCTGGTGCACCCCGGCCAGGGCAGCGCGAACAGGGTCCAGAACGCGCTCACAGCCAGCGGGCGTCTCGGTGCGTGCATGTCGAACCTCCTCGGCCAGTCGCCGGACCTGTGGCCGGAGCCTGGCGGCCTCCGCGGCTTCGGCCTGAACAGCCTGCTCGGCCTGCTCCCGGTAGCGCCTCTCCTGATCGAGTTCCGCCCGGACTACGGCCAGCTGGTCGGCCGATGCCCGTGCGGCCGCCAGGGCGGCCCTGTGGGCCACGATCTCAGCCCGGACGTACTGGCAGCCGCCGAAGCAAAGCGAGAGCGCCAGGGCGCCCGCAGCGGCGGCGAGGGCGGGGTTCGCGAGGGCCCAGGCAAGCACGGCCATCAGAGTCCCCCGCGCGAGCTGAGCGGATCGGCAGAGACGGGCACAAGGCGGCAGAACAGCCAGGTCAGCAGGACGCCAGCGGGAGCCTCCGGGAACGACTCCATGGCCGGACCGGGCAGGGCCACCCGCAGGGCCCAGACGATGAGCGAGGCGACGGCAGCCCCAACGGCGGCCAGGTTCGCGGTGCTGGCGTTCGACCCCATCACGCGGCCCCCCAGAGCGCGGCCTCTCGTTCTCGGCGCGCCACCAGGCCCGCCACGACCACCCCGGCGGCTCTGTTCCACCGGCGCAGCTGGGCAGGGACCGCCTCGAGGTCGCCGCCGCGCAGCCGCGCCAGCAGCGTGGATCGCTCGAAGGCCCCCACGCCCACGTTGAACACGAAGGACACCAGGGCGTCGAACCGGTGGTCCGGGAGGTTGGGCGCCAGCCGCTCTACGGCCTCTTCGGCCACGTCCAGGTCCACGTCCAGCAAGTCGAGCGCCTGCTTGCGGGTGATGCCGTCGGCCCACCGCAGGGGCTCGCCGCGCACCAGGAGCTTGCCGCTGCTGAGCTCGCTGCGCGTGAGCAGGTGCCCCACGCCGATCGTCAGCAGGCCGGCCGAGTCGCGGTACGCTTCGAGGCGCATGCCCTCGCAGGAGATGAGCAGGTCGAACCCGCGCTTGGTGATCGAGCGAGGCATGGCCCGAGGCTATCCGGCGCGGGCCGATAGCGTCGAGGCCGGCGGGATCAGTCCGGACTTGAAGGATGGTGACTGCGGGAATAGGCAAGTAGCCGGGTCGGCTGGGCGGCCCGCACAAAGCAACGGCCGGTGAATTCCCGCAAGGGCTCACACCGGCCGTTGACCCCAGACGCCACTTAACGCCTGCGGGGGCGGGGCATGTTGCAAGCATGCACCCCTCTGTTAGACCCATCGAAGCAGGTCCGACTCGCCTCGCCTGTATGCCACATGGGTCTCCGGTCCGCAATCGGAGAGAACCTGGGCGTACGACGAAAGGCCGATGGGCTAGCCTGCCGATCAGTCGCCGGTGTTCATGATGGAGACGCTACCGCCCCCGCCACCGGAGCCGCCCCCGCCGGTCGCGCTCACCACGAGCAGGCGCCGCGCCACGGCAACCACGCCGGAAGGCTCTGGCGCGGCGACGACGGCGCGTCGGCACACGTCGGTGACGGCCAGCGGCTCGGGCAGTGCCACGACTGCACGGCCCGCGCGCAGCACGTTGGCGTCGTATGACGGGAGGTAGACGACGAGCCGCCGGACGGCAGCACCCACGCCCTCGCTGGCCACGGACGCGACCGTGGTCCGCCCAAGCCGTGTCGCCGCGCCCTGGGCATCGAACTGCGCTGCCGATACGCGGCCGGCGCGGCTGACTGCCGCGGTGGTCACGTCACCTCAAAGCCGAACGTGCCTGCGTTGACGTTGGCCTCGGTCCAGGCGGCCGACGTGCTGGGGTCGGTCTCGAACACATGATGCTGCACCAGGGTGCTCGTCGAGAGCGCCTCGGCCGTGCTGCTGTACTCGGTGCCGCCGCGCTTGGCCACCCCAGCGATCGACCGCGCCCCGGCGTCGTCCTTGTAGGCGACGGTCTCGACGATCACCGCCACAATAGTTGCCGGGTGAACGCTCATGGCGGCAAAGCTGAAGAGTTCGACGCCGGTCTCGCCGGCCAGGGTGTCGGAAGCGCTCGGCGTCGACTCGTCAACGACCGCGTAGTGGCTGGAGCCGGTGGAGGGCGTGAGGTCGTTGGTGCCCTCGTCGCCGGTCGGCAGCTCGAAAATCGCGCGAAGGTCCCCGTGCGTCACACCGTCCGTGTTCCACACCACGTCCTTGAAGTACTGCAGGTTCGAGCCCTCGCCGGTGACGGGGCCCAAACGGAAGCTGTTCGCCGTGGCCGCAGAGGTGTTCTTCGTGTCGCCGGAAAAGGACAGCTTGGCGGTTGGATCGCCGTTGACGTACACGTCCAGCGTGCCGCCGCTGTCCGCGATGCTTGCCTCGACCTCGACGTGGTACCAGGCGCCAGCCAGCACAGCGAAAGCACTTGCGGTCCCGATGTTGGTCCCCCCGCGTTGGAACTGTAGCGTCCCGTCGGTGTTGAATCGGAGCGAGACCTGCGCCGTACCGGAGTCCAGCAGCGTGACCAGCGTCTGCGCGGTCGCCAGGGACTGCGCTTTCCACCCGAACTTCACGACCGGCGTCGAAGTCGCCGGGAACGTCTTGGACGCGTAGCCGAACGAGTTGCAAGAGAGCGCCTTCGTGCTGCTGCGCCCGGTGTCCGAGACGATTGCAGGCTGCCCCGACCCGCTCGTGACGTTGAAGAACTGCGCGAGCGAGGTTGCGTCGTGCCCGTCGAAATTGAACGCGTCAAGCATGGTCCCAGCCTAGCGCCCGCCAGCCGATAGCGTCGAGCTACACACCCCGGCGCCCCACGAAGCCGCCGTAGAGTCCGGCAGCCGCGGAGTCCGACGGGTTCGGCCAGACCACCTGCAGCTCGGTTCCGGCCGCGATCGACACTGCGCTCCCGTCGGAGTCGAGGGTGGGAGTGGCCGTCGTCCCGTCCGCGAAAGTCATCGACCCCACTGTCGTCACCGTACCGCCCGAGGTCCTCGTCTTCACGACGAGCACCAGGTCGCCGTCCGCCGGCGCGTCGGTCAGCCGGAAAATGGCCCCGGAGAAGTTCAGGCTGAGCTCTACCGGGTGGAGCGCGAGGGCCCGGAACACCACCGCGTCAGCATCAGGCACGCCGCTGGCCGGCTGGATGGTCGGCGCCCAGAGGAAGTTCGCCTCGATGGCATCGAGCCGGTCGGCCAGCTTCCGGTAGCTGGCGTCGAAGTAGGTCGACTCCTGGGCGGCGATCCAGTCCTCGGCGCCCCACACGGTGCGGGCCAGCCGGGTTAGGGACGAAAGCGCCGTCCCGTTCCAGGACACCGACCAGAGGCTGTCCTCGTTGGTCAAAGAGAAGTCCGGGATGCCGAGGGGCCTGGCCCGGATGTAGTAGGTCCCGGAAGCCTGGCCCGCGAAGTCCATGGTGGTCGTGGCGTCGGTGCTCACCACCTGGTGGCCGGCGAACTTGTAGGCGTAGCCCGGGCCTACGGTCAGGATCGAGGGGTCTGCGTCCAGCTCGGCCGCGTAGCTGTCCTCGCCGATGAAGGCCACGGCCTCACCGAACAGGGCATCGCCGGCCGTCGGTGTGGCCGTCCCCGTGGTCGTCGAGGTGCGATCCAGGATCGTGTTGAAGAGACCCTCTGCCCGGGTCCAGTTGGTGTTGTGCTTGCCGATGTAGTCGAGGTCGCCGGCTGCGAACTCCTCGAACGATTCGATTGCCATGCTATTTGACCTCCACGAGCACGCCGTCGCGGAACCAGCCCGACGCGCCATAGGGCGTCTGGCCGTAGACGCCGAGCTCGGCGATTTCGCCGTATGTGAGCGGGCGGACCTGAATCGAGATGTCCTCGGCCTCGTACTGCGTGATGGGCACGGGCCCATCGCCGAGTGCCCCCAGGACGACCGGAACCCGGAAGAACGTACCGGGCGCCCGCTTGCTGTACCCGGAGACCTCCCACTGGCCCGATGTCGAGCGCCGCAGTCGCACCGCGGCCCCGACCGCTGCGTAAAGCAGCGAGCGGTCCCCGTTGGCGAGCGGGACGTTGGACAGGATGGCGGCTTCGGTCTGCCCCGTCGCCGGGTTGAGCCGCGTCTGTCCGATGTCCACGTCGACGCCGTAGGTTGTGCCCTGCTTCCCGGCCACGATCAGCCGCGGCTCGGTCAGCGTGCGGCCGTCGATCTCGCGGCGATTGGCGTCGACGACGGCCTGCATCAGGTCGGTCACGACGCTCATACGCGGAACCCCTGCAGCGTCAGCGTGGCCGGCCTGCCCCTGGCCAGGTCCCTCGCGTAGTCCACGACGTAGAGACGCAGGCCGTCGCGCAGGCGCACGATGTCACCGCGTTCGATGCGGGGGTCGTCCACCACCTCGGCCGTCATGGTACCGGCGGCCAGGTGACGATAGGCCAGCTCGGCCACGGCGACCTGCTGCGCGTGGGCCTCGTCGAAGATCAGATCCGACTCGATCGTCTCCTGCTTCTGCTGCCACTGCCGGGCGGTCGGGATGTACGCCTCGGAGCGGTTGACCGTGTAGATGTAGTCGTAAGGCTCGCCCCACACCTCATAGGTCCCCGTGCCGATCTCCTGGAAGATCGCCCACATGATGAGCGAGCACACGTTGTCGATCAGCGTTCCGAGCCGCATGGTCTGGCCGCCCGATACCAGGTCGCCCACCCCTTGGGCGTAGAGCATCGAGGTCACGCAGTTGAGGATGATCGCAGGCACCTGGTCGCTGGTCTCGCAGGTGATCCGGCCGTGAAACTCGTCGATCTGCTCGTACCTCTCCTTGCAGAACCCGATCAGGCCGGAGTTGGCTGACTCCAGCACGCGCATGTGGGTGTTCTTGGCCCGCTGGCGCCGATCGGCCGACCAGTAGATCCGCAGGTGCTGTTTCAGCTGGAAGAAGCCGGCGGTGATGTTGCCCTGGCCGACCACCTGGGACTGCTGCGAGGACTCGACCAGCTCGTGGCCGAGCCACGGGACGATGACCGAGGTCGTGGGCGCCTCGGGCACCAGCCGGCTGACTCGCAGAACGTCTTCGTCGGACAGCACGATGTTCGCATCCCGGCGCACGTCGCGCGAGACTGGGCGGAACCGCCCCACCGCGTCGATCCAGGGCTCCAGCAGGACGGGGACCAGGAGGGCCTCGAGCATCTCCCAGGCGGTCATGTCCCCCAGCTGCGTCGTGGTGTGCGGAGTCCAGCGGCCGAAGGGCTGCAGGGACGTGTACTCCTGCTGGACCATGCCCAGCGAACGCAGCACGTCCTCGACCGGGATGGCCAGCTCGGTGCCGGCCGGGTAGTTCATGGTCGACCAGCGCGTCTGCCGCCACGCGTCGGCGGCGTCGCGCCCCCTGGCGATCACGGTGAGGCGCAGCTGCCCGCGCTGCTCGCTGATGCCGTCATGGCCTACGACCTGGGCGCGGAACAGGTCCTGCCCCGTGGCCGTGTCGCGGACGCACAGCAGGTCTCCAGGCGCCGGAACCGTGGCCGTGCTGGTGGCCAGAGCCATCGCGAGCCGGAGCTCGCTGGCCGAATGAGAGGCGGCCTCGACGAAGGCCGTGTAGTCGACAGGCGCCGGGAGCGCGAAGTCGGACTCGGGGTCCGCTTCGGCCCAGCTGATTCCGGGGTCGACAGCGGGGTCCACCCCGAGCGACGGGGCCGTCGCCACGAACTCCGTGCCGTCCGAAGCGGTCACCACGTCGCCGGTCGCATAGGCGCGCCAACGCTCCCAGGGGTACGGGTGCCTCTCGCCCTCGACCAGCTCGCGCCAGGATAGCCCCGGAAAGCACAGGATGGCTACCGCCCGGGACTGGTCCCGGCGGTAGGTGCCGCGCCAATCCTCTCTCACTCGATGCGCCCCCGGATGCCAAGGGTCAGGACCACGGGGCCCCCGATCCAGCTGTTCCCGTCAGCGTCCTCGATGTCGCTCACGTCGTTGAAGGTCTGTTCGGAGTCCCCGCACTGGACGTCCAGGAGCACGACGTAGAACCCGAGGTCGCTGGCGTACCGGGGGAACCACTGCACGAAGCCGTCCGGCGTGCCGAGATTCGGGTCCGGGGGCGCCTGGAACATGGCGTTCAGGAGGTCGAACTCGTCGGCGGGCATCGCGATCGCGTCCGTCCAGGACTCCTCGACGACGACATCCTCGACGCTGCCGCTCCAGAGCGTGTAGACGGAACCAGCCAGCGTCTGCGCGATCTGCCAGACCGGCCGAACGGTGACGTCGCTGCGAAAGTTTCGCCAGGAGTCGGGCCGGAACGAGAAGTCCAGCGTCCCGAGCGTGGGGTGCACCAGTCGCCCGGCGCCCTCCCCCGGCCCGGCGATCGGGAGCACGGTGACGGTTGCCTCCTCGGTTTCGGTGCCGGAGTCCGTGATCGAGAAGGTGTTGGTCGAGGTCAGCGTCACTGCTCACACTCCGCGGCGATGTCGACTTCTTCGGTCGCGACCTCGCAGTCTACGGCGTGGAAGGCATAGCCGCGATGGCCGGTGACGACCGTGGCCGAGCGCGGCTCGGCGCCGGGGCCGACCTCGACAGTCACGGACTTGCCCGCGATACCCTCCCCGGCGTCGCCGTAGGCGCGCGTCGCGAACCGCACAGTCCGGCCAGCACGCGCCACCTGCAGCGGGATCGCAGGCGTCAGCGCCACGGCCATCGGCGTCGGGTAGTAGCCGCGCATGACCGGCTCCTGGACGTAGCCGGCCACGATGAGCCGCCGGTAGTAGGGGTCCCAGGCCAGTCGCTTTTCCACCGGATCGGCCACGTCCTCGGCGTAAGCGACGCGGAACGTCCCTAGGATCCGCCCCTCCACATAGTCGACAAGGACGAGCACGCCGTCGTCGCAGACGACATAGGCGCGGCGATCATCCTCGAGCAAGATCTGGCGGCCGGCCGATCCGATCCGCACTGTCCGCAGTCGCTCCATGGTCGTCCGGTCGTACACCGACAGGACGCCCACGGCCGTGGCCGCCTGCGTGCAGGACAGGACCAGCTGCCGCTCCAGGTCGATCGCGACCGGGAACTCCAGCTGTGGCGTGAAGTCCAGGTAGTCGATCTGGTCGCCGGTCCGCTCCCAGTTGTCGGGGTTGTAGGCGTAGAACTCGCCGCCCGCCACGCTCGACTTGAGCCAGAGCGTCCCGTCGCGGCTCTGCGAGTAGTTGGTCATCGTGAGGAAGTCGATCGACGTGAGCTGTTTCTGGCGCAGGAAGGTTCCGCTGATCGCGTCGAAGTACTGTGCGTAGATGTTGACGTACGGGGAGGTCTCGGCCGCGACGTTGACGAGGCAGCCGTAGGAGACGATCTTCGTCGTCGCCCCCTTGTCGTAGGTCCACAGGAACACGAAGGGGCGCGGGTAGTCGATGAGCTCCTCGCCCTCGGCCACGACTGCGCTGGTATAGACGAGCGGGATCACAGGCGGACCTCGGCTGTAACGTCGACCAGACCCGCGACCTCACCCGGCGCGATTCGGATGCGCGTGTCTGCCACGCCCGTGGCATCCGTCACTGTGGCCGGGTCCAGCACGGTGCCCACGGTGGTCGACCAGTCCACGACCAGCCCCGCGCAGCGCTCCGAGAGATACTCGCCGGTCACCACCACGCGGGCGCGAATAATGCGGCCGGCCACCGCGTCGTCGAGCAGCGTCGGCCCGGCGATCGTCTCCGGCTTCGGCTCCTGCGCCCATACCACTACGCGGTCGACCAGCGGCTCGCGCTGCACGGTTACGAAGACGCCGAGGTAAGCGGAGAAGAACCCGAACTCGAATGGCTCGACGTAGCGCGGCGACCCGATGGTCTCCTTCGCGATCCAGTCGTACAGATAGAAGCGTCCGGTCTCCCCCCAGGCAATCCAGACCTTGCCGTACTCCGCGGCGGGCGTGATCATCGCGGCGTTCGGGCCCTCCGCGGCCAGACACACCTCGAACTCTTCCTCGCGGGCGCCGTCCACCCACGCGTAGACCTTGCCGTTGCGCGCGTGGATGTAGCGATCCGGCAGGACCGTCCACGGGGGCGAGAAGTCGCCGCCGAACCCAGTAGCGTCGAGGGCCTCACCGTAGGGATGGAACACCCGGACGTCGCAGTGCTCCCAGAAGAACGTCTCGCCATCCACGACCTCGTGCGCGGCAAGCCCGCCCGTCACGAGGTTCGCGCTCAGCTGGCCTGCGGCCTCGAGGTCCGCCCGCTCGTAGACCACCCCGTCGAGCTGGGCCACGCCGGCCACGAACTCCTCGCCGACGAAGAAGTCGCCGATCAGCCCAACGGCGTCGTGCCAGAAGGGCGGGTGCAGGAAGTAGACCTCCTCGCCCCCGTAGGTCAGCGGCACGGGGCCGTACAGCCGCTCAAGCACCGAACGACGCGCCGAGCGTAGCGGCGCCCTCCTCGGCCGGGGTCCACAATGCAAAGGCTCGACCGTTCGCGTCCGTGTAGGTGTTGATCGGCTCGACGGTCCCGGAGCTGGCCGTCCAGGTCACCGCCCGGCTAGCGGGAGCTCCGACGAGGCAAAGCAGGGCCGTGGCGTCGAGCGCGATTCGCGAGCCTGGGAGGACGCGCAGCATCAGCGCCGCCCCACCTTCCAGCGTTCTGCGCCGAGCTGGCGCTCGAGGAGCTGGCCGACCGTCGTGTTCAGGCTGGAATCCGAGAAGTCCAGCGAGAGCCGCATCGCCCCGCCACCAGCCCTGGCGGCCGCGCCCGAAGGCAGCCCCTCGGCCATGCCGCCAGCGTTGAAGCGCCGGAACGGAGGCGGCGACCAGCGCTGCGCGGACAGCGCCCGGGGCCCCACCTGGTTGAGCGACTCGAGGAACGCCCGGATCCCCGGCTGCTGCACCACCGCCGAGCGCACGACGAACTCGCCGTCCGAGAGCCAGGCGGGGATGGAGTCGGAGGTCCCGGTGCCCGGTCCGGAGACAGGACCGCCGCCAGCCTTCGCCTGGGCGGTGCCGAACAGGCCCCGGATGGCGCCGAGGATGTCGATGCCTCCACCCCCGCCGCCCTTGCCCCCGCCGAAAAGGCTACCGACCAGGCGCTCTGCCAACCGCTGGCTGATGATGCGCAGCATGCTGCTCACGATGCTGCGGCCGAGGTCCTCGAAAGCCTGGCCCACGCTTTTGGTGCCCTCAAGCACGTCGTCGAAGAACGTCGTGAAGTCCTGCGTCAGCGCTCCGGCGACCTGCGCCCGGTACTCCGCGAAGCGGCGCCCCACGAGGTCGGCCTGCGTGCGTACCTGGGCCAGGTTCGTCGCCAGCTGGCGGGCGGCCTCGACCTGTTTCGGGTCCCCCGACGCCTCGGCGATCTCCACCATGCGCGCGGCGATCTGCTCCAGCGTGTCTAGGCGGCTGCCCTCGATGCGGGCCAGCTCGACCTCGCCGCGCTCCTGGCTGATGAGCCCGCGCGCCACCTGCTCCTCGACCTCTGCACGGCGTAGCGCGATCTCGCCGAACACGAGCTCGGCGTCCTGCTGGAGCTGCTCGAAGTCCGCACGCTGTTGGCCGGCGGCGCGGGCGGCCGCGACCTTGGCGGCGATGGCGTCCTCGCCTTCGCCGCGGATGCGTAGGGCCTCCTGGTACTCAGCGAGCTCGGCCTCGAGGTTGGCCATGGCGGCGGCGTGCCGCTCGGACTGGCTCTGCGCCAGTTGCGTCTCATAGCCGAGGATGGTGCGCGCGGCCTGCTCCTGCTCCTGGGCAGCCCGGCGTGCGTCGGCCTCGGCCTTCTTGCGCTCGGCCTCGGCCTTCCGCGCAGCCGCCAGCCGCTTGGCCTCGGCGCCGGGGTCGACCAGGCCGCCGCGGGTGGCGGTCGGCTCCGGGATCGCCCTGATCGGCGTGCCGGTAATTACCCGACCCGCGGGAGGGCGCTGCGTGTCGCCGCTGGATGCGGCTGCAGCGGATAGCGTCGCCGGGCCGAAAGCGAACCCCGCGGCGAATCCCACCGCGGCCGCTTTGGGCCCGAGGATTGGTAACACCGCCCCCGCAGTGCCAACGGCCGACAGCACGCGCAGGATGATGTCCCCGTTATCGGCCAAGAAGCTGAACGCCTCACGCACAGCCGTGCCGACGGCCCGCATGTTGTCCACGATCGCCGGGTCGGTGAGAATCGCGTGCAGCGTCTCCCAGTCCTCGACCGTCGTGTCGAGAAGCCCCTCGGCAAAGCCCGTCGTCATGTTGACGAACAGCTGTTCCAGCGCATCGTTCAGCTCGCCGCCCTTGGCGATGATCTCCTTGTCCAGGACTGCGCCGGTTTCGTGCGCCCGCTGCGCGAGTTCGGCGAAACCGTCGGCGCCGGTGTTGAGAAGATTGACGAATCGTCCGCCGATCTTGGCGCCGAACAGTTCGGCAGCTACGCTGTTCTGCTCCCACCCCTTTGCGAGCGTCGGGAAGATCGTCAGCAGCTCCCGAAAGACATCCTCCAGGCTGCGCACCGAGCCGTCCGCGTTCCGGGCCGCCACGGCCGTTCCGTCGACGAACTGGAGCAGCGGGTCGCCCTTGGCTGCGGCGTCGGCGATCTTCCGCTCCAGGAACGCGAACCCCTGGCCTAGAGCCTCGACCGGGGTGCCCGCATCGCGGGCAGCGAAGCGCGCCTCCTGTAGGAAGTCGGTGGTGATGCCCAGGGATCGGGCCGTCTCGTCCAGCTCGTCGCTGAGCTCCAGCGAGGCCGAGACCAGCTTCTTGATGCCCGCGACGACCGTGGCCACCCCCAGGGCGGGGACGATCGTCCGCAGGGAATTGATGACCGAGTTCGCAGCGCGGAACGCCTGGGCGGTCTTGCCGCCGGCGGCCTGTGCCTCCCGCTGAACCCTGCGAAAAGCCTCGACTACCTCGGCGGTGCCCTCGGCAGACAGGCGGACACGGACGTCAGGGGTGGCCATACTGCCCCCCCGCGGCGCGCTTGCGATCCGGGTGCGGCGCGGCGTAAGCTGCCGCCGGGCTTCGGGAGGCCCACCGCATGCTGCTCAGCCTGCTGCTCGGCATCTTCTTGGTCCTCGGAATC
>JACCDR011211403.1_pt1 | contig 13140 bp, 7 predicted proteins | sample 7446431 | NCBI WGS metagenome assembly JACCDR01 (sample SAMN15323443, study PRJNA562643) | freshwater metagenome | isolation source: river surface water | place: USA:Blue River Watershed | collected 2017-08-17
CAGCAGAACGCCATTGATGAAATGTTTAAGCGCGGTCAGCTATCCAACGAGCAGTACGCCAACGAATCCAATCGGCTGTATCAGCAGGGACAGTTAGGAATCGGTAACCGGGAGCTGGACGTAAGGGACTGGTATCAGCGGGAACAAGTAGGTATTGCGCAGCAGCAGAATGCAATTGATCAGATGTTCAAGTCTGGCCAACTATCCAACCAGCAGCGAGAGCTGGCTTTAGGCGAGCTGACACAACGACAAAATGAGGCTTACCGTTACGCCGCCATGCAGCAGGAAGCCGCATTGTCACGTGAACAGATGGCCAACCAACAGCGCATCGCGAATATGAACGCATTCGGCCGAGTACAGACGCCTAACGCACGCTTTATCCGTAGCTGGGGTAGTTGAGGGTAGAGAGCGCCGCCGAGAAAACCCGACTTGAAAGCGCATCTCTACCCCGATGGAGAATATTATCATGCCGAACTGGAATGATCCTAAAGAGATTAGGAAGTGGCTTGATTCACAGGAAAAGGGCAAGCAGCCGCCACGACTGAGGGACTTAAAGCCCGCGCCTAGAGGCAAGGATAAGCCGGAGAAAAAGGGTAACGCCTGGCGCCGCAACTTGGAAGAGAGCAAGCCTAAGCCTAAGAAGATAGGCCCGGAGGTTAAATCTACCTATAGCGCGGAAGAATACGATTATGATCCTGATAGGGAATCGGTATGGCAGCGCAAAGACGAGCTCCCCAACGAGCAAGGCGGATACGACGATCCTTACCGGATAGCACCCGATACAAACTATCAGGCCCTACCAAGATTTGTTACGGAGAAGCGGCGCAACCCGGCCGGAGGCTATGCCGGTGTCAAGGAGGCTAGGGGATTCATTGACACTGTAGTGCCGCCCGTTGTCTTTGGATCGGCGGATCCTGCTTGGGAGTATTACAGAACGCCGCCAACCTGGTATGACAATAAGAATCCGCCCACGCCACAAGAAGGGGATCCGAGGTATTTTCAAGCATCCGACTTTCTACCCTATGGCGCCGAAACATCCCCGGTTGAATTTATGGACAATCCGCCTTGGGGATACGGCCCGGCAGCGGTTGAGTACCAGCAATTTAGGCAGAACTGGCGCCCGGCTAACGACCTTTGGCGCCGGATCCGTGATGCTGACATTGTTCCCTATGGCCAGCAGGTACCCTTAGGGGAACAGATGCACCCGAGCTTTGGACCTGTTCCACAGTCTGGATACATGGACCTAAATAAGTACAATTTCCGAAGAGCATAAAAAATGCCCAACTGGAACGACCCGGACAGCATAAAGCGGTATCTTGAAAAAAATCGCGACTACGGGAAGGCGGAGACAAAGGCGAAAGCCGAGGCGCGCCAAACCAAAGAACGCCAGTACCAGGAGCGGGAGAAAGAGACCCGGATAGCTGACCGCACCCCGGACATATTGAAGCCGGTAGTTAGCGGGAGTATCGTTCGCTCTAATCCTGATCGTATGGCTGGACGGGAAGAGCAGCCGCGCGAGCGCGCCAGCTCACGCCAGCGACAACGGCAGCGAGAGCCACAGGCGACGGTAGACGACCGCACAAGAATCGGTAACATCCCATGGCGCCGCGAATCCGGACAGCCAACCGGCTTAGATCCTACTCTTCGGGTAGAGCGCTCTTCGGCTTTGCCCGGACTCCCCAGCATTAGCGGCGCCCCGCTGGACTGGATAGGACAGGGGAATAGCCCGGCCGCTAGATATGCCGACTGGCAATCACAGCAAGACCGCACCGACGACAAGCCCGAGATATTTCCGGGTTATGATAATGTGCTGGATTTTACCTATCAATTCTTTGATGCACCCGGCCGAGCTGTTACGACCACGCCATTCATCCCAGCTACGCCCGACGATAAGCGGCTGTTAGGGATAGGGCAGAACGAAGACGCTAGATTTTCTATTGCCGAGCTGGGCGCCTTCGCTGGGCAAACGCTAAACCGCACATTCAACCCGTTGAACCCTAACGCCAAACTAGGGCAGGGAGGGACAAACGAACAAGATGCTTTGCAGCAGATGCGGGAAAACTATAAGTTTCGCACGGACATAGAACAGCTCGCACCGGACCAAAGAGACCGCGCGCTAAGAGTATGGACAGCGAATGCACAAAGCAACAATGCACCCCAGGTATTCGAAGAGATTGTACGCAAGCCGCAGAAGATTGCAGATGCACAACGGAAGATGGCAGCAGCCCAAGCCGCAGGTGATGAAGTGGAAGCCGCACGCTGGGGACAGGAGGCGGAGAGACTAGAGAACCTAGACGAGCGGCAGCTTATCGAATCTAGCCAAAACCCATGGGCGGAGATTGTTTTTGGGATGGCATTCGATCCGGTTGACTGGGTTAGCGGAGGCGCGACCGAACTGCTAGGGCTCACGCCCAAGCTGGCCAAAGCAGCCAAGGCAGTAAGACAGTACAATCTAACGCCGGAAGTGGCGACCAAGAACATTGACGACGTTGTAAATAATTCGGCGCCGGTAGTAGAGAAGATTCTAGCCGGTCAGGATGTGCGAAAGTTCTGGCGCGAGGTAATGAATCCCTTCGCTCGCACCAACGAAACCAAAGCTTATATCGACGCTCGCAATCTTACCGAAACGGCGATGATGCTTTCTACCGGCATCCGAGACAAGACGGTTATGCAATCGGTCATGCAGGACTGGATGACTACCGGAGGTAGGAACCTGGTCAACAACTTCGGCATAGGCGCCGGAGTGCTGGGTAACAAAGATACGGTCAAAAGCTACCCCATCCTAAAGGCAGCGCAGGAGGGACTAGTAGGGCTCAAGTCATTGCAGGGTGAAGGACCGCTAGACGTAGCTAAGTTCATTCCGGAATTCGCCAAGGTAGTTGAGGATACAGCCCGCCGCGCCTACGGTGTACGGGATGAAATGAATCCGGTTATGAAAGCCGTTTCCTTCCCCAGCCGGTTGACGCGGGCGATTCTGGTAGATGGCTATTTGAACCTGGCGCCCCGCAACTGGATACGCCAAGCCTTTAGTCAGACAGCCAACGCTATAGGCGATGATACGTATTCTCTTCGCCCCATCTCCCAAATTGTGGCAGACGTCCACAAAAAGACGGGCGGAATTTCTATTGACACTAGATTTCAGTCTGATAAAGTATTCACGGAAGCGGCAGCAGCCAACAAAGCCAAGCACTGGACGCAGTATTTTGGACTGTCAGCAAACAACCCTATAGCTAAAGCGAGTGAGGCGACCGGAAAAGTTTGGACCGGCAGCACTACCATAGCGGGCGGAACAATTCCAGTAGGGGAGCAAGCATTTTATGACAAGCTTTACGGTGAAACATTCCTCAGATCATTCAATGGATTTTGGCGAGACGCCGTTGGAGAGCAATTCATCCCAGCCGTGCAAGCCATGGGATTGGAAGAGGGTTTCGCGAAAACGCTTGCGAATGTGGCGATCGAGGCAGGCAAAACGGGCGGCAAGGATGATGTATCACTGGCCATCAGAAAGGCGATCTCTAGCGCAACGGTCAAAGATACGTCAATTCTTAAAATCGCTGATGAACTAATGCCGCTCGAGCTCCGCGGAGCTTTGAACGACATTATACAATCCCACAGCCCCGAACAGACAGCAGAGGCGATTACCCAAGCTAAAGCCGTACTCGACCAAGCACGGCAGTTTGCAGCGCGCGCCATCGAAGGCGGACCCCCAACCTGGCGCCCCGAGTTTACCAAAGAAACGCAGCTCGACGACGTTGCGCTATTCTCACAGAACCTAACCCGGATGGCCCGTCAAGGCGGAATCAACGCGCGCGATGCGAAGACTCAAGCCATGGATACGGCCCGCGCTATCCTTGGCGCAGAAGATGACGGTTACGCCGCATTCATGCAGGACTTGACGCAGACGCAGGATCCTAAAGCCCTTAACTTCGCATTCGATGTATGGCAGCGCATCTACGATCTAAAGGTGAAAGCCCGCCAAGCCGTAGATGAAATCAATAATGATGCAATCAAGCGAGCTAACGCAGCAGGCAGGAACCAAGCGGAACGGTCAGCAGTTTGGGCGGATGCATACAGCCGCACGGCTGGCGCCTGGCAGGACTACGCAGGCAAATTCACGGATACGATCGGAGAAGCACGCCAAGCGCTGTTACAGGCTAGCAGCGGGCAACCACTGCCGACTAGCTACGACTGGAATAAGGTAATCGATCGCTACTTCAAAGACTACAACCGGGCGGAAATAGATGAAGCGATGCAGCTCGACCCTGGCGGCTCTTGGGATAATGCCGTAGCAGTAGTGAGAGACGCCAACCGTAAACAGGTGGACCATGCAGCGACGGAACTGTTTGACGTACTGCGCAGATTCCCGACGACGGACAGCCTAGACATTATCACGGCTGTTATGCGGCAGGCTGACAGCATGGGCGCCCAAGTAGCTGGCATGGTACGGCGCGCGGCCGATGAAGCGAAGGGCTCTAAAGACTGGGAGAGCTTTTACACCTACCGTAATCACATGTGGAAGGAGCTAGCCCAAGATAGCATCGAAGCATTTGCGGGCGCCAAGCGCGCAATCGTTTGGAACTATCTGAGCGAGCAGACGCCAAGTAAGCTGAAGTGGACAGATGATTTTGCGGGAGACTTCGCCCTAGTTGGCGAATTCCCCGATCAGCCCGGAACCTGGTTAGTGCGCGACGATAAGGGCAACCTGGTTAAACTGCTAGGCGCCGACTCCCCGCAGGCGAAGGGGCAAGACATACAGCAGGCGCGACAGGCTACCCCGGACCTGCTAGCCGGACCCAAGCGCGGCCCGCGCGTCGTGACCGCTACAGCAGCGGCAAAAGCCCCCAGCGGCGGCAGTGGGATATTTGTACCGCAGAACGTCATTGATGATTACTTGACCCTAGTCAAAGGCGACCTAGAAAGCGTAGTAGATGACGTACTGGACGACATAGCGCCATACACGGACCCGGACGAAGTAGCCCGCAGAATGGCAGCGCAGCCGCAGCAAGCGGCCGACGCCATGACCGAAGCCGGGTTAGCGATGGATGAAGCGGCGCCAGTGGCGGATGAATTAGCAGGCGAGGCGGACGAAGTAGTACCACAGGTAGTATCAGAAGCGGCGCCAGAATCGTTAACCCCAACCGTTAACGAAATCCCCGAGGCGCCCCCCGGACCAACCGCTACACTGAATGAGGTATTCGAGGCAGCAGCCAACGCTGGCATAGGGACAGACAGAGGTAACGGCTGGCTACTTAATAGCGTACGTAAACACTACGCCGACATTGGCCTAGCCGCCAAACCCACGCGGCTAGGCCAGCTTTCACCGCAAGACCTAGCGCGCGTGAAGGATTACTACGCTGGGCGAGCTGTACCAAAAGAGGCGCCCAAGGTTTCCCAGCTCCCCGCCACTGGGCGCCAGATACAGGGATGGTCAGACCCGGCCCGGCCCTTTGATATGGTCTACGATGTGGTCGAACTTGACGACCTGGTTGCGTCTAATGATGTGAGTGGCGCTATCAACAGGGGATACCCAGCAGAGCTACAGCCGAGAGACCGCAGCCAAGCAGCCGCCATGCAGCAGGTAAACGAGATCGCTACAAACCTATCGCCTGGCGAGCTGTTATCGGACACGAACGCACTGGACAGAGGGAGCCCGATTGTCAACCTGGCGAATGCTGTACTGTCCGGTAACGGCCGCACGATGGCGCTACGCCTGGCGAGTGAAGAGAAATACGCCGAGTATCGCAAAGCCTTAGGGCAACTGGCTACTTCGGCCGGAATCGACCCGACTCGACTCGAGACGATGAACAAGCCCGTACTTGTGCGGCGCCTGGCGGACGACACGGATCCGGTTGCCTTTGCACAGGAGGCGAATCAGCGCACTACCCTAGCCTACAACGCCAGCGAAACGGCGAAGGTGCTAGCGGACAAGGTTACGGCAGGCGACTTTCAAGACTTTGTTACCAGCAACGCCGACAACCTACGCCAAGCGCTTTCTATGGCCAGCTCCAAGGAATTCGTACGCCGGATGATGGCCAAGATACCAGACACCGAGCGCGCAGCGCTGATAGGACCAAACGGAGAGCTGACCACGCAGGGAGTTGATACCATCCGCGCAGCGCTGTTTGCTAAGGTGTTTCCGGCTAGTGATGACATACTACGTAACTACGTACTGAACCCACAGCCGGAACTGGCCAACATAGGCAATGCTATTGAGAAGACGATCGGCAAGCTAGCACAGCTCGAGTTACAGAATCCGGCTCTAGCGCTGGGAAATGAGATAGCCGAGGCGACAACGGCGATTAAGAATGCTCGAGCAGCCGGAGAATCCGTCAATACCGTATTGCAGCAAGGCGGGCTCTTCGGTGAGATGGCGCCCGAGGTACGAGCGCTAATCGAATTCTTTGACGGTAACATTCGCAGCGGCAAGAACATAAGTGCGATGCTCAACCGCTACGCCGACGAAGCGCTAAAGCATATGGGCGGACAAGACGCGCTATTTGCTGGCGGCGAGGCTGACAAGATGGCTATGCTACAAAAGGCCATCGACACGCTAAAGGGTGGACAAGGCGAGCTCTTCGAAATGCAAGGCGGACTTGGCGCCGTGCGAGCCTGGCCAGATTGGATGGTACCGCGCGGAATGCGTAAGGGCATGTGGAAACCGACAGGAAACGCCTTTAGCTTTACGCCGGATGGAGACGCATACGAATCGATTCGCAACGGCATACTTCAAGCACGGATGGCTAAAAAGTCTATGCCGGAACTGGGAGACGTCGCGCTAGAACAAATCAGAGGGATTGACCAGCTCGAGCAATTCTTGGAAAAGAACTTACCCGGAATCCTGGCGGGCGCCCCCAACACATTGACGCCAGCCCAACAAATTCAAATCTTAGACCTGGTTAACAAAAAACTTCTACCAGCCTTCGATAACGTGATGGCCGCGTCAAACAACCACGCGCGCAAGATGGGCGAGTTTGCGATGATGGACTTTAATGATCGTCGCAACTTCGATACTGCACTAGCCCTACTGCTACCATTCCACTACTACTTTACCCGCAGTGGCGGCAACTGGTTAAAGCGCATCGCAGCCAAGCCCGCATTGCTTGACCTATACATCGAAACACAAGGCGCCATTGCAGCGGAGAACCAGCGTACGATCGAGGTCGACGGGCAAACGCTACCACTACCGGAACGGCTAAAGGGCACCGTGCCCAACCCGCTGGAGCCTGTAGCGGAATGGATGCCAGATAGGTTACAGAATCCGCTTAACTGGACACTGCCATTTGCTATGTACTCACCTTCGCAGATGACGGAAGACATAGAGAGCGAAGACGAACAGCAGAAGATCCTGAATGGAACAATGCAGTACCTAGCGGAAAAAACATTCCCATGGTATCAGGCGCCTATGTATGCATGGATGGACGAAAACATACCTGTAGAAGAGGGACAGAAGCCGCGGCTACAGCAGTTTATGGAGAGCCAGCAAATAGGCGATTACTTCCCACAGGCGCGCATAGCCGCCTATGCTGGGCAAGCAGCAGGCTTGTGGGGACAGCCCGGCCCGGCCGAGCTGGGGACACCCGTAGATTCTTTCTTTAACCTAGGTACTGAGTTTGACCCATACTTTACCGGCCGCACCACGCGCAACGAGACAGCACAAGGTAATATCTCACAGGAGCGCGCGCAGTACGCTAATCAGTACGGGCTCAACCTACAGAATGGCGACGACCCAAGCACTTTAATCCCTCCGGACGAACTAGGTACAGCTAAAGCCGACTGGGAGGCAATGGGGCAAGTCAGCGGAGTAGAACGGTTTGGTCGCGAGTTTGGCGGATGGCTTACCGGAATGACAAACCAGTATTATCCGGAGGGAGAGAAGGAGTATGCAGCCGCCAATCAAGCCTATCGCAACGCGGGCTATGGCCCGGACAACCTAGGCGGGAGCAAGGCAGCTCGAGACACTATACTAGACGAAAATCCGGAGTTGCCGGTAGGATGGGGAGCATCTTCCCTCATTCCCGGCAGCGAAGGGCGACCCCCAGGAGCTAGCCAGCAGATTACGGCTAACTATGGCACGGCCGAGGATCTACGGGCGCAGATGAAGGAGCAGGCGGACGCAGCCGTAGATGCAGCCATCCGCGCCGACCCGGATATTAAGAATAGCGAAATGACCGCGGTGCGCAAAGCGGTCGAGGCTAAATTCCAACCAGCCATTGATGCAGCCTACGCAGCAGCGCGCGGGTTATCTGATAGATTCCCACTGCCGGAGGGAAGCGGGAACAACTTTACCTATGATGGCGGCATGAATCCGCAGGAATTCAAGCTCGAGCAAGTCGAAGGAGTATACAAAGACGCCTTTGGTAGACCTGGAAGACCCGGAGACGACGCCAGCCGCGAGGAATCAGATGCATACTATGCCGCTCGAGACCAGCAAGTAATAGATGGTCTAGTCAAGCTGGGCTTTTCCAAAGACGAAGCAGCCAAGATGTGGACAGACCGACTCGAGCGCAATTATACGGATCTCGAGAAGGCGACCCGCGAGGCTAACCGTATCGAATGGGAGAACTACGACAAGTACGGCCCCAACTATAAGGGCAAGTACGGGAAGGGTAGAGGATCCGGAGATTATCAATTCCGGTTTGGCAATGTATCTAAGGCTTTTGGTAAAGATGCAGCCGACTTGTGGGATCAATATCTTGACATACCCAAGGGCGAAGCACGCGCAGCTTTTAAGGATCAGCATCCGGAGATAGACGCCTATAACCTGGCCGCGTACGAACCCGCTGGCTATAAGTTCTTATCGGACCGTTACGGCTCAGATGCAATCCTATCTTGGGCAATGACCCCCAAATGGACGGAAAGCAAAGAAGACCAGGACCGACGCGCAGCCTACCTAGACGCCAACCCCAAAGCTTGGATGGTGGATGCTTGGGTAGACGGGCGACCTAAGCCCTACGACCCGAACGCAGGACCACAGCGCAACTACGGCGAAGACTGGGGATTAGCCGAGAAGCTATTTGGCGCAGACATATGGACAAAGGTCGAAAAGTATCGTACATCTATAGGTGACGAGCGGCGCGCTATTCGTGACGAGCTTGGGCTAAAGCCATGGTTAGATTGGTGGTATGGAAAGCTCCCACAGCAGCAGCAGGCGACAAGCACCGGCCTAAGACCTGCTAGCGCCTATCGTGGCGGCGGAGGGAGAGCCTTCCCCGGTGGCGGCGGTGGCGGTGGCGGTGGCGGCTATGGCAGTGGCGGCGGAGGCAGCTATAGCAATGGCGGAGGCGGGCTCTACCCCCGACAGATATACGTGGATCCTAGGTCTATGGACCAAAGTTTGGATGTGCGGCCGGAGTTTATTAAGGAGTGGCGCCCCATAGCTCGAGTTGGGCAAATGCCCGACTGGTTGTATGCGGGCGAGGCTTTGAAGCCTACTAGACGAAACTGGAGGTAAGAAGTGGAAGTAGCTATTTTAGAACAGATCAGGGATGTACTGGCAGTTATGCGCGAAAACAAGCCGCAAGGTCCAAGCTCGCACGCGCGGGACTGGGCGATCGGTATTACTGAAATGGAAAAAGTTGAAGCTTGGTGGATAGCGAAACTGCTTTCCAGAGACCAGGTGATTGAAGCGATCAATTTGGGGGTACTCTAATGGCACAAAAACACCCCGACAACGCAGCGTATGTAAGCGCAGACGGGAAGGTATCATTTGACAGGTACGGCCGGAAGCTTGATAGCTTGGGCAACCTGGCAGGCAGCAGGCAGCGCGCGGGCGATGCAGGCGCCAGCCCCATCGAGCGCAGGGAGGAAAAGAAGGAAGAGAAGACGCTACACTTATCCGACTTGAAACCAGCGGCTAGCCCTAGAGCCCTAGCAATCGCTGCACGCGGCCAGCAGCGCCGTGCATGGGATAATGCCCCTGTATCGACGCCAGAGCCCACAGCGGGCGGACCAGTGGCACGGCGAGGCAATAACCCTAATGTGCTGGCGCCTGGCGGAATTGACCCGGAGACGGGTAAGCCATACCCCACAGCGCGCAATGGAGGTCTTAGCGTTGACGTTCAACAGCCGCGTAGCGCCTGGCGCCAGCCATGGATGCGACCACAGGCGCCGCTATCCGTAGTACCACAGACACAATCACGCCCCGTAGGACGGATACCATTCGAGGTCGAGGGACTTAACACATCTCAACCTGGAGATATGGGTGCAGCATTCCGCGATTTTGTTAGCGGCTGGATTCCTCCGTTGCAGGCGCCAGCCGTAGGCGACTACTACCCCGGCCAATCCGTAGGACGCGGAAGATGGGACGATACCGTTAATCCCGCGCCGCCGCCTGTCATCCAACCCAGCACGCAGCCGCCGCGCTACCCCGGCATGGCCGACCCCCGCGGACGATGGCGATAAATCGTAAAAGAGTTTTCCCCTAGTTAACAAAAGCGTATTGACATTCTAGATACATTCTCCTAAGGTTAACTCATTGCAGTACAAGTTAACCTTAGGAGAATAGTAGAATGGCAGATTTGTTGACAAGCCCGGCCGAAGTAGCCCCTGTAACGCCTAACGAACCTGGCGCACAGACAAGCCAAACGGAAGCGCCCCAGCAGACGCCCGAACAAGGGACACAGACACCTACAAAGGTCAATCTACAAGAGTTTCCCGAGTTCCGAGAGTATCAGCGGCAAATCGGCCGCACTATGACGGACTTGCAGCAGCGCGCCCAAGCTCTAGAACAGCAGCAGCGCGAAGCAGCAATGGCCCAAATGACGCCAGAGCAGCGCACGCAATATCAATTGCAGTGGCAAGCTCAACAGATCCAAAACTATCAACTGGAGTTGCAGCGCCGAGAACAGGACGTGCAGCGCCAGAAGGATATAGCGGAACTATCAAGGCGATCAGGTGCCCCGGCTAGTGTGTTTGAAGCGGCTGAGACATTCGAAGAGGCGACTATGCTGGCGCTCGAGTACGCCCGCCAGCACAGCCCCCAAGCGTTGGCGCAGCAGGCAGAACGGCAAGAGGCAAACCGGGTAGACCTAGGTACCGGAACCGCTGTTACAGCGGGAGACAGAAAGTTGCAGGAAGCCAGAGCAGCGCTAGCGCAAGGGGATTCAAGAGCGTACTTTCGTATGCTTTTAGAAGACTAGCGGAGACTAGCGAAGATGGCAACTGGAACACTTAACACTTACGGGAATGCCGAGGTACGCCCGCGAGTAATTAGCGAGATTATCAACCGGATCGACTTTACCGAGGCGCCTTTGCTCAAGAAGTTTGGCACTCAGAATCAAGGCCGATTCCGCTTTGACCGATGGCCCGGCACTAAGTATGTATGGCTCTTGGATACCATGAGCCCGCGCAGTACGACACTGGCGGAAGCCGTAGATGCTGGCGAAACTGCAATCGATGTAGCGGAAGGAAGCTACTTCAAAGAAGGCGACGTGATCAAGGTTGACAGCGAGCTTATGTATGTAAGCTCCGTCTCTACCAACACCTTGACTGTCACGAAGGGCTTTGCTGGCACGACCGACACGACCCACGACAGCGGCGCCACTGCTTACCGGACCACAATTGCGCGCGTCGAAGGCGCCGATTATGACACCGGGCACACGACCGAGGCGACCGAGAACTATAACTATACGCAGATTATCAGTGAAGCGGTTAAGGTCACTGGTAGCGAAATGGTTGTAGACAAATACGGCATCGCCAACACCATGGCCTATCACATGGCCAAGTTGATGGGCGGGAGTGACGGGATCGGTGAGAGGTTCAAGGCCGGAACGTTGCCTATCATGCTGCAAAACACTTTCTATCATGGGCGCCGGTATGTTGGCGCCGCAGGTGTCGCGCGCAGCATGGGCGGCTTTGAATACTATGTGACGACCAACGTTACCAACCTGGCAGGCGCAGCCGTAACCCGCAAGCACGTCGAAGATATGTTTGTGTCTTCGTTCCTGGCTGGCGGAAAGCCCGATACGCTTGTAATGAATGCCTGGCTACGCCGGAAAATGTCTTCGTTCTACGAAGGCAGCATTCGCACCGAGCGCAGCGAGAAGCGCGGCGGCTCTACCATCACGACCATTCAAACGGATTTTGGCGACGTCGAAATTATGTTTGACTGGCTGTGCCCGACTGATCGCCTGTATATGGTGGACAGCTCTAAGCTGGGATGGGTGACGTTGCGCGACTGGCAGATCGTTGATCGCCCTTCGACTGGCGATTATATGGTCAAGGAAATCTTGGGCGAATTCGGGTTTGTACTGACCAGCGAAGCGGCTCACGGCTATCTGTACAATTGCTCGACTTCGGCCTAATCCGGCCGAGAGGGAGGAACTATGTACTTCGAAAACACCCCCCGATTCCATGAATCGGGAGTAGATGGCCCGGCTCCGGTTGTATGGTATGGCCCGAACAGCGTTGATGGTGACGCCTATCCCTACTTGCAGGCGCCGCCTGGCAGCATCTATGTGCAGACTGGCGCGCAGCCGCGGTCATTCGTGAAGCTTGAAGCGGCTGGCCATGATAGCGACTGGGCAGCGCTGGGCGGAATCGGTACCATCGTGCAGCGAGTTAGCTACACGGACTTTACCGATGGCGGAGGCGCCGCGGGAACACTGACGCTGGACGGAACGATCCCAGTGGGCGCCGTTGTGCTGAAGACCGCTATCACTGGGGTAACCGGCTTTGCGGGCGACACAAGCGCGGTCCTTATCGTAGGCGATGGCACCGACACAGACCGCTACAACACTGGCACGCTTGATGTGTTTAGCGACGTTGCGGCCATCGATGGCGGCGCCATTAGTGGCACGGCTGTACATGCTACAGCAAAGACACCCGTTCTTACCGTCACATCTGGTGCGAACTGGGGAGACGTTACGGCCGGAGCTCTTACCGTAAAGATTTTCTATCTATTCTAAGGTGCAACTATGAAGAGACTTTTTGCGGTTCTATGGGCACTCTGTTTTGTCTTTGGTCTCACACTAACGGCCATGGCGCAAAGCGGAAGCGGCGGATTCTATGACTTCGAGAATAGCGTTAGGATTGCGCAGGACTTGATCGTACGCGATGACGTGACGGTAGAAGACGCCTTGACGGTAGATGGTGCCCTAACAGTGGGCGACGACTTGACGGTAACGGATCTCGTTGGCCTGG
>JACCDR011319539.1_pt1 | contig 13138 bp, 27 predicted proteins | sample 7446431 | NCBI WGS metagenome assembly JACCDR01 (sample SAMN15323443, study PRJNA562643) | freshwater metagenome | isolation source: river surface water | place: USA:Blue River Watershed | collected 2017-08-17
AATCGCTCTCCACCACCAAAACGAAGTGGATGTTGTTGTTTAATTCACCTCACGGGGGTCCATCTTTGCCGCCTTTGTTGGGGTCATCCGACCAGTTGTGCCACGCGCCGCAGGCGCAGGGCCCCACCGCCATGTCGCAGGGGTCAGTGCAGGCATTATGCCATCGGCCCCACTCTCTGGGCCAGGCACGCCATCCGTTGTCAACAAACGCACGTAGAGCTTCTGGGATGGACAAACCAAGTTTCATCAGTCACCGATGCAAGTGGGTGTAGAGATACAGGAGCGCCGCGTAGCCCGAGGGCAGCAGCTTGTATCCGTCGTCGGGCACCGCCTTACCATACTTGACCGCCATCTCCAAGAAGTACCTGGCGTGTAAAAAAGCACGCACGATCGGGTCGGCATGCATCGGCCAGTCCAGGTTCATATCAAGGCGGAACTCACGGCCGGTCCCTGCCACGACAATCCACTCGAACTCTCGGTTGAATGCGTAGTCGGGCGCCAGCCGCTTCAACGCCTCTACCATCAGTTGGGTGTGCTCCTGTAGGTGGAACACCTTGTAGCTGTGATGGTAGTATCGATACATACCATCCTCGTACACCCACCGATCGTTGACTTTTTCCAGTAAAGCCTCGAGCTCCGGCAGTTGTTTCCGAAGCTCGAGATTGAGTTGGTTGGCAAATTCACGCATTTTAACGCTGGGCTTTGATTTCGGAGGGTGTAAGAAACACCACCTCTACGATGGTGTGTGGGTGGCCGGCCACTTGCTCACACTGCGTGGCAGCTTTTAACGCAGCAGCAAGGGTATCGTGCTTTGAACAGGGCGTTTCACCGCCCCACAACGCCCAATACTGTTTGCGGCTGGCCATCGGGTCTGCCGCCTCCACCACCTCTTTTCTACTTCTTTTCCACCACTTTGCCATGCTTGTCGTGCAGAACATACCCGACGCCCTGCTTTTTGGCAAGCTTCATGGCCGCCGCGTTTGCGTCGGCCTGGGTGCGATGGTGCGAGATACCCTTACCTCCCTGCCGAACCTCCCACTGCCCCTTCTTCTCATTTAAAGTGACTGCCACTTTATCCATAGTAGCTCCTCTATAGGCATTCGCCTGGGTAAGTAAGACTAACAGTATCAACAATAAACAGAGTGATCAAGCTGTCATCAATTGAAACGCGGAACACCACGTTGGTAAACGAGCCCTCCGGCACAGCTAACTGAACTACACCGTCATCATCCAGGTTATTCAACTGACGCAGTACAGGGCCATTACCCGCGGCATCCGTGACTAGGACGTCAACGAAATCAAACGGAGCGCCCAGCGGGTTCTCCTGAGTGGCCACGTCCAGGAAAAACGACAGTGTGGCGCTACCATCAGTCGGAATGACCAGGTTCGTCTGACCCATCGCGCTGGAATCCCGCTCGATTGCGGGGATCGTGTCCGCCGCATTATAACCACCCAATGCGGCCACGTTCGGAGGGGTGTCTGCTTCAGAATTCACATCCCCCGCCGCAGCGATAAGCGGCGTAGGCCCGGTTCCTGGCTCCAGAACCCACGCATCACCCAGCGGCTCCCCATCAAAGTCGCCATTGGTGAGCACCTCAATCTTGGGAGCCTCACAGCCAGCGTCCGGCACCGCGGCGTCCGGCAGCGGCGGCGGAGGCAGCGATGCATCCACTGGGGCTGCGTCAGGCAGCAAATCTACGTCATCATCGCCGCACGCGGCGATCAGTCCACACAGTAAAACCATAACTAACAAACGCTTCATCAGATAACTCCTATTCATAGTACTCATTTATCAATTCAATAAGCACACGTTGTAGTGTGCCGTCAATATCTTCGCGCTCCAGCCCACTACTGTAGGCGAGCGCAAGCACGTCATGGGTGGCCTGTTTCCAGGAGTCCATGATTTCCCGTCGAGCGACTCGTTCGGCCTCTTCGAGGTATACTTTACGCATCAGTCTCCTCCGCCTCCGCCTCAAGCAGTCGGACCCGGTTGTGTATTTCGTTCACCAGCAGGTCCAAACCGCGCAGCTTAGTGAAGATATGGTGAGCATCTTCCTCTGCACGAGCAAGCTGTTTTTCAATCGACGTTAGCTTATCACTCAGAGACTTAATCGAGTCTAGTATATCTGTCGTTTTCACTCATCAAGCGTCCAGAAATCACAGCTTTCCAGGTTGGCGTAGACATCGACATCACAGGGTGCCACCGCCATCTCGACCTCGCACTCTTCCATTTCCGCCTCAGTCACCAGGCGCGGGTCCATCGACCACACCTCGCTGTCGGCCAAAACAGCCAGGCAATCCTCGTAATCGCCGTTATCGCAAGACACCACGTCCTTGGTGCAGAACGCAAACGAGTAGCGAGCCTGCACCTCGCGAGCCGACAGCTCCCTGACGTCACCACCACAGCCAGCCAGCAGTCCAAGCAAACCAACCATACACAGCATAGTCTTCATTGTCATCTCCTTACACCAGGTAATCGAGTAAATACGTCAGTAAGAACCATATCAAAAGAAAAGTCGCTCCTACAGCCACAGCGATAGCAGTACCGACTAGCGCGATAATCCAGATAGACTTCATACCACACCCATCAGGATCCATCCAACTGTTCCTCCAGTGCTGCGATGTGAAGTTTCAATCTTGGTATTTCCTGCTCAGCCCGCTCGTCCCACCGCGCAACACCCCTTCGCAACCACTTTAAGTCTTCGAGATGCTCGTCAGTTGGTCTCTGGTTGCGAATCGCCATATTTGCAATCTTTTTTTCTAGCTTCTCCAACTTCTGGTGGTCCATCGTCCGGCTCTGCCAGTAGACCAGGTGCCGGCGAGCCAGCTCCAGAGACTCTTCAAGCGTGAACGGGGTCATTACACGGCCGCGTACGGGTTTTCACTTTCGATTACTTTGCGGTACTGCATCCACGAGGGATGGAAATTGCTTACTGTTCTCTGCTGCTGATCAGCCATAGCTACATGCTCAAATGGGCTCATATGAACATCACCCAGCAGTTTATCGTGTAGTTCCAGGTCCTTATCAATATCTCGAGTACCCAGATGAGTCAAATAGCTCACTCTAGCAGCCCGTGCTGTCGCAACTCTCTGCAGCACGTCGATAGGCTGGCTCCAGTCCTCGGGGTTGAGCAACGGCAGATGCCACTGGCCCCATTCTATCTCCGCAGGTCGAGACTCAGTTAGCAGCCGCAGCATCTCTGTCGCGGGTATACGGATTTCCGGCTGAGCCTGCTCATCGATACGCAGGTCAAAGAAATTCTGCCAGGTAGTCGCTGACAGCAGGACCTTGATGTACATATACGGAGCCAGGGCACGATTCACCACCTGCTTGGCCAACCCCAGCTCAGCTAGGTACTTAGCGTCTTCGCAGGCTCGTAAGGCCATCTCCGTCCATTTGGCTTTGGCTCGCCCAATGACGTCTGCAGGGAGCTCGCCATCCGCTTGCATCCCTGATTTGTTTTTGCCCCAATGAAATGGGTAAGCAATATCTGCAGACACCGCCTCAATGATTTTCTTGGTGGGAATCGCCCGATTGCTTTGGGCGTTCCGGCTAATCACCCTATGGGTAAGAAACTCTGCCCAAATAAACAGGTGTACTGACAGTTCAAACGTGGTGAGGCGGATGCCTGCAGGATTAATGCTGTCCGCCAAAATTTTCACTTCAGAAGGCATTAGACTCCGAAATCACCTGTGATAAACAGGCCCGCCGCAGTTAAAGTGTGTGATACCAAAGAAGTTCAATAGGAATATCACCAGGCACAGAATCACCACGACATTAATCAGCGTCTTAAACGGCGGCGCCATCGGTACATACTGGTTCACAAACCACAGTGCCACACCACAGATTACCAAAATAACTAGCAGTTCAATCATGTTTCTGTCCTTTGTTAGTCAATAGAATGCACTCTTCCATCAGGCCATAAAACATACGTCTCCCAGTAATGATTACACTCACACTCACTGCAAGCACCGCGCGCTTTGACCACATCACGCTGCAGGATTAAGACCTTCCCGCCTTTGGTGGTCTTGTATTTAGCGACAGCTCGCTCGCCTTCGGGATGATGTTTATGGCTATGCATGCACTGACAGAGAGGGTATTCCTCTGTGTTATTCAGCATGCTCATCCAGCATATAGCGTGCTGCAGCCGCCTCATCTCGGATAAATACCCCGTCTCGCTCATCAAGGTCTAACACACCCTTCCTGAGCAGCCAGAGCAGTTCGTCGTGGGCCACTTTGTTGAACTCCTCTAACGTATGGCCGCGAAAAACTACGAACTTCTTATCCAGTGAGCGACTGTGCGCGGTGCGGAAGGTAGGGTAGTAGCCCCTTTGCGTCTTGTAGGTGAGGATACCCTCCAACAGCGTCTGTATTACCTGTCGATCAAACTCAGACTTGCCTTTATTGCGCCAAAAATGCTTAAATCTAGCCCACAACTCTTTCATTATCCGTCCCATCCCGCTTTACAACTGACGGTCGTACAAATCAGTGGATCGCTGTAGGAGTCGGCGCAGTACCTCGGTGAACCCCACTTCGGCGTCTGCTGCTCCCGCATCCACTTCTCCAGTTCCTTGACCGCTGCCTTACTCTCCGGGCTTTCCGGGTCAAGAATCGGAGGAACATCCCGCTTAGAAATCGGCGGCATATCCTTCGCTTTTTCGGCAAAAACCAGAGCCAAATGCTTGCTGATTACTTCAACCTGCTCTTGAGAAAGCGTTCGAGTTTGAGGACCCGCTATCTCAAAATAACCTCTGAGCCAGTAGCAAAATTCCGTAGGACCCATATTACCACGCCGTATTAAGCACGTTGACCAGGCTCTCTTCCACCCTCTGCCAGTCTTCAGCGCTACGCAGATTACTCATATTGATCTCTAGGCCAGCCAGCAGAGACTTCGCGCCGAGATACACCCAGAGAATCTCTCTATCCATGACAACGAAGCTAAAAGCACGGCCCGTCCCAGCCTTCATGCGCTTATACAGCATTTCAACCCGCGGTCCGGTGTCAGGATCCAACTCCCCGAAGTTCTCGATTAGCATGTCATCAGCCTTCTTGAAAAAGGCATTCCTAAAAGCTTCGGCTTCACGCTGGTTACTATAACTCTCAAGTGTTTTTCCCATTGTCTCTCTCCTTTTAATATCTGCGGTCTAGAGTGCACGATAATTGGCCACAATCGAGCTGCACCCACCAGCTGCGAACGTACCACGGCCTTCTATTAGTATGATATCTTCGCTGTACGTGTACAGAACAGTACCCGTAATCATCACAGTGGGCACTGCGTACCACGTATCCGCGGCTGAATGCCCAGTGCTCTGCTAAACTGTGGTAGTAGTCGGAGTCATAGGTATGCCGGTATGACAAAGACGCGCTCCCAACACATGAGCCGACTAGAATCAATGATAATAGAATCGCGATGATTTTTTTCATTTATCCTCCGGTTCAGATGTCAAAGTCCACATGTTGTTGAATTCTTGCTCTGCCCTGCGCTTCGCTGCCGCCACAGCCCTCTCCAAGAGGGCAAGAACCCGCATGGTCTCCACTTGGGCAGCTGCTACAGCCTCTTTAGCTGAGTAGTAAGGCCCGGTGCGGCCGTTGAACTGCCCCATAGGTGAGTCAATTTCGAAATCCCACATGATGGGGTCGCCCGCATCCGATTCGTAGTCATTGGTAGGATATATCCTCACGTCGATGCTGCATGTCCCTAAATTAGCAGTGAAATACATGTCCGACATTGGAATACCTCTCGCCTTTATTCAGTATCCTTATAGCACACTTTTAGGCAAGATGCAAATTGTTAATATATCCTATCCGGGCACGCGCGCGACACGTCCGTGTGGGTGGGGTTGTGTCCGTTCCCGGTATGTCCTTTCTGCGGCGGTATTTGGCCTTGTTTGTCTCTTGCTTTTATTCTAAGCAGAGCGCTTCGATCCTGGTTGGACGGGCCCTTTTGTGGCGCCAGCATTTTTACGGCAGGTGCTCTACCAAACTAACGTTTGAACATGAGATTGGAGTCGCGCCGTCATAGTTGTACGCCGTGTGAATAATCGGTTTCGTAAATCCGCCGCTTCCTTCGCAACGTAAACTAGTTGGAGCGCCTTCCGTTGTATTACCAACAATCGTGGCACCAGCCATTGGATGGGGCGTCGCCGCCAGCATAATTGCGTATCTCAAAGCACCATAAATCCTGTTATGGCTCACCGTGATACCTTTGGCCAGCCGAGCCGTCGGCTGAATTCTCACACCCATATAAACATTGGGGATCGTACCGTCATAGTACAAATCATTATCGGTGACGGCTATGTTTTGTCCCGATTGGATATCCACAATAGTTCCCTGGCCATTTTGGTACAGCTGGTTCCCTCTAATAGAGGACCGACCCGGCATTCCAGAATTATGGTGAATAAAACGCACTACCGGGCCAGGAACAGAGCCAACTAGACGGTGAATGTTGTTGTTCTCAATGATAACCTGGTCAATCGTCTTGATGGCGTTTAGGCTGGCTTCGGCGGTCTTGGATACGAAGCTAATGAAATTCCCAGAGACCGTCAATCGCCGAACGTTCATCAGGGTTAGACCACGGCCAACCAATACATTGTTGGAAAAGACGATATCTTGGGCCGGGTGCGCCTCATCATTGCCTACAATCGCAACGTGGTGATCGCCCTGAAGACCGCCCATAAAGATATTGTTGGAGATGACAAACTGGCCGATACCACCCACACCAGTGGGCTCCATATCAATATGCTGGTCGCCTACGTCAACAAATAGATTGCCGTCGATGATGACTTCAAAGACAGCCCGTTGGACACCTACCGAACTACGATCACACTGAATGAATTGGTTGTGAGAGATAAGGATTTTTCGACTTCGCTTATCCATCGGCTCAGGAGCACCCTCAGCAGTTCGTCTATCAGGGTCATAGGCACCCAGAATACGGATACAGTCGCCTCCCTTTTCATTCACCCAAGTTTCGCCAACTTGTTTCTTTCGGAACGGGTGATAAAAGTAGACATCGTGAATGGAAACACCCTCTACAGCCCCTAATAGGATGTTTGGAGCAACACCAATACCAATTAGATGGGTTTGCTCCTCGGTATTTACCGCGCTGGCACCACTCAGTGTCATATTACTGATTTCTATATCCCGGACCGGTGTCGAGTCGCTAGCGGCACGAATATGGATTAGATACCAGTCGCCACCGCCACCATCACCCTTCATTTCCAGCACCGTTTGACGACCTGCGCCGGTCAAATGGATGTTTTTCGCTCCTTTTATAGCCAAAGAGGTAGCTCGATCAGGAGACGTCCCGCCTAAACGACTAAAAAGGTATTTGCCAGAGCGAAAACAGATCGTGCCGCCGGCACTTAAATCATCGATGGCTTGCTGGACCTGCGCTCTGTCGTCTTGGTCATCGTCTGGGAATGCTCCATACATAGCAGGGTCAACACAGGGACCACCAGCCGGTGTTGTGGCCTGCTGTACCTGAGCCAAAGCTACGGGCCCAGCCGGAGTCTTCTCTGGCTCGTCATTACCATTGCACGCAAGCAATACACTAAGAGCTATAAGCCAGGATCTAGTCATACTTTCTCCTTGCCGACGAACTTTTTGAGAATACCCAAAAATCGTGGCCAAAAGTTCGACTTTGCTTCCGGAGGCTGAACCTCAGGGACCGGAGCCTTCCAATTATCGGTCGTCACCAACGGGTCCAGCATCGGATCCAACACTGCAATTTCGGGGATCAAAACTTTGTCGCCCAATACCCAGAGACCGTGAGGAAATCCGCCCGCTTCAAGCGCTCTGACCGTGTTTGGACCGGGTATGCCGTCGGGCGCAGCCCCCAGCATCGTTTGGCGGTTTTTCCACATGGTCAGGTCTTGGTTCCTGGAAAAATCATACCGCTCGTATCCAGCGGACGCCAGCATATCCATAATAATGTCGCCGGGGTCCCCAAATCCACGGTTATTTGACACATCCCGGTGGCCAAAGAACCCTATACAGTCTTTACCACCGGTGTTGAGTCTTTTGATTGCCTTTTTACTATAAGGCATGTGTATTTGTCTTTGGATGCCAAAGATTTCAGAAAGAGCATTGCACAGCTTAATGCAAGCCAGTAGCGTAGCTTCATAAATTCCTCCGTCCGAAAGCTGAAACATCTCGATTCCGATGGAACTGTTGTTAACGGACGACTGGCCGGCATGATACATCACCTCATCAGCCAGGTCAGCCAGGCAGCCAATGGACCCGTCAGCGTCAATGACCAGGTGAGCGCCAGAACTCTTGGGGTCATTGCGCCAGTAGGCCGCAGTGTTGAATTCCTTATCAAGATTCGCCCCGCCTATCTTGACGTGCTGTGGAGTCTTGATTTTGCCGCCCGGAATTCCCTTGGTGGTGTGGATAATAACCTGTTTGACCCAGCGGCCCTTGGACTTTTTACCATCTTCGGAACCTCGTCGAAGGCGCTTGTCGTCTAGGAAGTTGGTTATGGTTAACCCAGGCACTTCAACAGACTTACCTCCGATGATTAGGCCGCTCATCCTATTTTCTCCCACTCAGAGCAGTATGCACAGAACCAGGCTAGACCGACTGACTCTTCGTCATCGGTTAATTCTATGAGGGACATATGACGATGGCACTCCTCACAGGGTGGGCCGTCATCACGCGACAATACCTTGCCAGTTACTCGCTTTTCCATCTAGTATATATCGTATAATCTGGCCGCCATGTAAAATATCATTTGGTCACGGCCACCAAAAAAGTGTTCCCACAAATTGTGCATTGCATGATCCTATCGGCTCCGGATTGCTCCTTTAACCGAAGCTGAGGGTGAAATCCAATGTCCTGAACGTCGGGCTTCGGCGAGCCAGGCAGACAAAGCGCTGCCATCCGAGGCGGTATAGTTCCCATCGGCACTAGTAACTCCATTTGGGAGATTTAGGCTTCTTGCGCTTCTTCCGTCGCTTTTTGGCGTCTTCCTCGCCCTCGTCGTCGTCCAGCAACGGCATAGGACCGCTGGTCTTGAGTTTCTCCACCATATGAGTGTGGCCAGGGCCATCCTTGTTCGTCGACGTCATAATCCCGCCTTCAATCATATGGTAATGTTGACCTTCCCCATCGACTACCATGGGCCCAGTCATAAGCATTCCCACTACGTGCCTATGGTCCGGCATGTTATCCTTTCTCTAAAAGCCAAACTAACGACTTATCAAGCTGCTCTTCGGAATATGGAATCTCTTCCAGGTCCTCGAGCTTCAAATGATGTTGATGGTGAGCGATCCGGCTGGGTTTGTCTGATTCCGAGCCAGCGAACAGCACAAAAACCGTGCGGGGCCGAGCCACCCCGCCCGAATAGGAAAGCTCTAGGTACACATCCCCACTCTTGTCGTGAGATATCAGGAGCTTCATCGGCTCTGCCAGCCGCCCACGCAAAAACGCCGCGACCCGTACCACGGCGCGGCGAGCTTGCTCCAAAGCCAGCGGGTTATAGCCCTTTTTTCGACAGGGCGCGCACTTCAGGTAGCGACGCTCAATCTCTTCGAGCGCCTTAAAAGCGGCGCTTTCCTGCCGTGTAACTAAATCATCGAGGCTCTCATCGACTGAGAACCCGGCCGGGGGCCTGAGCCTAATAACGCTATCTTCTGGCCCCGGCGGGGGCTCCGTCTCCGCCTCCACCGTAACGCCGGGCGGCCTGATGACGAGTTTGAACTTTCCAAAGGCCGGCTTACTGGGGGATTTGGGAAACGGCATCAAGGCCTCCTAAGGAAGCTCTGGCACCGGCTGACAGCCCAGCACACTGAGCTCAAGGGTATCAAAGAAAAATGTCGTGGCGAGCAGCGGCGCTTCCAGGGAGCTGCGGAATACCAGCGAGACCAGCTCGCCCGCGTGCGCGTTGATAACGGGCACCTCAAAATCGACCCAGTCCTGGGCCGGCAAAGCACTGGTAACCTCGAGTAGCTCGTCCAGAATCCGGCCATCGTTGGCCACCAAGAGGATACGAACCCGGTCAAGGCTGCCCAACGGCAGCACGCCAGGCTGAATGCGATACTTGCCTCGCAAAACCAAGTCTTCGCCCTCAATCGGGATACGAATTTCATTCTGCTCTAGAACATCGAGCAGTCCCACCACGCCGCCCAACTGGGCCACACCGGGCAAGGTATCAGGAGTGATGCCGGCGACCAGCCCATTGATAATGCTGGTCACGTTGGACACCCAACCCAACTCTCCCAGGTCAAACCCAGGGTTAACGAGCAGGTTGATACGAACTAATGCACAGTTATTGCAGGCATTTCCGGTACCATCGCCGTCGTCGTCAACCTGGTCCGGGTTCGGGGCCGTCGGACAGTTATCGTCGGCATTACAGACCCCATCATTATCGGTATCTGTACAGGCCGGCGGAGGCGGGCCCTCCGGATCGCTATAACCGGGGTCCATCATCGACTCCGCCTCTAACTCACCAAAATCCGTACACGATGTGTTGGCAAGCACAGCAACCAGTAATAACACTCTTACGTTCATAACACTAACTCCTATTCAAGACCCGTAGACCCCAGACCACCCCGAGCGATTTCCAGGGGCGGCCGACTTACTTCAACCAATTCCATAACTTCCGTTTTTCGAATAACCAGCTGAGCGATACGATCGCCTTTATTGAAATGAGTAGGAGCCACATCGGGTGGTCTCCCAGGTACTCGGTACATCCCAGGTACTCGGTACAACATTACCATGATCTCATCGGTTTGACCAGCAAAATCTCGGTCGATCAGACCTACATTGTTGGTCAACATCACACCATACTTAAAAGCATTGCCACTACGGGGTAGGATTTCGGTGTGGTAGCCCTCTGGGGGTCGTATTACTAGACCGGTCCGAACATGAACTCTTTGACCCGGCGCGATTTCAAATTCCTCTAACGCATGAAGGTCATAGCCAGCAGCCCCTTCGGTTTGCCGGCGTGGAATGATTGCATCGGGGTGAACTTTGTAAACCTGAACAGTCATTTACTCTTTTCCTGGTAATACGGTAATACCATAGTAATACGTTAGATCGTCTGAACTATCATAGTAAGCCCAACGGGCCATAAACTCACTGATTTTATACACTCTCAGGCCGCGAAGCTTTTTTTTGCGCCCAAGCCAGTTCGCCGGGTCGAACACCAGTATTTTCTTACCCATCAGCCCAATGACAGAAACCCAGTGGTCTTGTTTGTCCACAGCCAGTAGCATCGGGTTGCCACGGTGCAGCTCTGCTTTCAGCCCTTTAATGGCCTCAGGCATGGTGTGCTTTTCGAATTTTCGGTGGCGAAGTTTGTAGTGCTCAATCGCCTTTTTCATTCCCTCTTCGTCAGTTCCCTCAATGGTGGTGCCTGCAACACGGCGGATAGTCTTTTCCAGCACGTTCTTACCCATGACATACAATATTGCCCTTAAGGCCGCCGCTCCACAAGAGTAGGGGTGCTGTTGCAGCTCCATATGTTCCTCACCAGAGAGAATCAAAGAAGTCGGGATAATGAGTTAGGATATAGCTGATACTTCGGTCACGCATTTTTGTGTTGTGTAGAATCTTAAACCGATTACACGCCTTGTTTTCGTACAGCTTCAACCGCATCGCGATAATTTTTTGGGCCCATCCCTCACGCACCAACAGTTTATGATAGAGCTGGGAGGTTCCGTTCTCCGGGTCCCGTAGGTACGCCATATAACCCTTGGAAATCAGCTCCCACATGAGGTTCTCGCCGAATTCGTTTTCGGCTTTCTCTTTACCCTCCAAGTCGACCGACATAATCGTCCATTCCTGGTACTCTTCAATCGGCTGGACGGGGTTGAACTTGATGAGGATGCCGAAATCAGGCACGATAATATGGTAGAGTGGGGTTCCAACCTCTCGTTCCCGGTACTTCAACCGCAGCTTATTCAAGATGGCAATGATACGCCAGTACGGCGGCTTGGGTTTCTGCTGCTGTTTCGACAGCTTGGACCCGTAGCGGTCCTTTATTTCAGGAGAGGCCATTAGCCGAATACCAACCAGTGAGCCGCCGTGATAATGAGAAACATACACAGACTGAAGAAAGAAACCTCAACCCAAACTGGCAATTCAGCTACAGGCTCCGGCGGTCGTGGCATTATCTCAGCGCGCGGCTGTTCCTCAGGCAGAATCACTTCTCTCTTTAACATCGTCATCATTCCTTTGCAGACACTTCGGGCACGTCGTCCAGCGTTCTTCCTTGTTCGGACTTATACATCGGCACTGGTTCGTGACGGTCTTGCATACACGGCACCGCTCGATGAAATGACTCACGAATCGTCGGCATCCCAGTTGGACTCGCCCCATCCAGACCCCGAGAACGACGGCCCGTCAAATCCACCATCTCCCCCACGCAGGGTCGGCTGCTCCTCCGTTACCGGCTTTTTGCCGCGCAGCTGATACGCCCGCTTGACTGCCTCATCGCTACGCAGTCCAATCTCACCCCGCTGCCGCATCTTCTCGATCTTACGGCTAATACTCTTATCGCTCCGGCTATAACCGCGCTTCTTGAACATCGCGACCAATTCCTTTAACGGCCGGTCGTAATGCTCGAGCAACAGGTCAATCTCTACCGGAGAAAACTCAATCCCACGTGCCATAACTAGGCTCCCTTATTTTTCAGCACTTTCTTGGCCTGGGCACGCTTCTTTATCGGCTTAATATCCAGACCATTTTTCTTATAGTCCACCTTAATGACAGAGCCTTCCTTCACCTTTTCGTGCAGGATAAGCTGAGCAATGGGCTTCACCACTTCCTTCTCAATCGTGCGCTCCAGTGGACGAGCGCCGTATTTCTCAGAGAATCCCTTAGTGAAGACCATATCTTTCACCGCATCGGTATATTCTGCCTTGATTTCCCGCTTGACCAGGTTCGTACTTACCTTGGCGAGTAACAAATCAATAATCAGCATCGCGTCGTCGCGGGTAAGGGCACGGAAGTTAATGACATTATCGATACGGTTAAGGAATTCCGGGCGGAACTTCTTATTGAGCGCCTTCTGCAGGGCGCCGGCCCGTCGCTCCTCGGTCAGTACCGCCACATCACCAAACCCGATGGTGCTGGTGATTTTTTCGCCCTCTTCCACGCCAATATTGGAGGTCAGTAAGATGATACAGTCTCTAA
>JACCDR011615164.1_pt1 | contig 13135 bp, 19 predicted proteins | sample 7446431 | NCBI WGS metagenome assembly JACCDR01 (sample SAMN15323443, study PRJNA562643) | freshwater metagenome | isolation source: river surface water | place: USA:Blue River Watershed | collected 2017-08-17
AGTGCATCCGCCGCTTTTGCCCATTCCACTTTTGCTTTATATGGTGTGAGGACACCGTTTACGTTTTTGTATTTAATCGGTGCGTATAAAGTTTCCCAATACATTAGCGGCATGAGTTCGAGAAGGTTCAGTTCGCTGTGTGCTGCTGGTGATAGAGACACTACTTTTCTGGAGTATTTGCTAACGTAGTGGTGTTTCCCTTCTGAGAAGCCTAGGAATTTTATCTCCCCCCAGTTTATATCAGGGTGGTCTGTAGTCGGTGGGTCCGGCGGTTTTGGTGGTTCTGTATCCTGTTGTTTTTCTTTTTCGCTGCTGTAGTTACAAGCACGTGCTGCGAGGTCTTCCAGCTTGCTCATCTCCATCGGTGGGATAGTGCGTTCGTTAGCGGCTATTAAGCCAGCTAGGATTTCGTGGTATTCGAATCCTTTGCCTCTAAGGGAGCAGGCTAATCTCCACATCGTTTCGTTTCTGGTTCCATCGTTAATGGTGGGTGGTATTTTTAATGGTTCTTTTCTTTCTTCTGCCTTCTTGGACAACTCTTCAATCCACTCAGGGCACTCGGCTATTTCTCCGTCTATGATGGAACGCCCCAGCCATTCGTATTTGCCCCCTTGTGGAAGTTTGTCCGGATCCTGGTAGTAGGAAGGTGCGACTACGATGTATGAGCCTGTATATTTCAGGGTCACGCCGCGTTCTAGTTTCAGTGCGTTACGAAGCTGTACGCCATTAGCTTTAAAGAGCGGGTGGTTTCCACCGCTTGCCGTTTTCGATATAACGGTAGGGGGTAGTTTTTTCAAAAAGTCGGGGTCGCAGCCGTCTTTATAGTCTACGTCCAGGCCGATAAGTTTTGAATTACTTTCTCCTAGTGGAAGGCCGATGTTAGCGCTAGGGTGTTCGGTCCACCATTTTTGGATTTGCTCTATACTGGTGGTAGCGTCTTTGAATCCGTTAGCGGTGAGTGGGTTTTTCTTTCCAGGGGTGCATGGGAATACTTTGTAGCCTGCTTCAGCGTAGGCCAGGGCAGCGGACAGGAGTTCATTTTGCATAGTTGTTCTTTCTGTAAGTCGGGTTTATTTTGCAGTAATGAAGAAGCCGTTACGTAATCACGTAGACAGTATTCAGTGTTGGTGTAACCCTACGCCTATCCGAACGGGGGATTGCAAGGGTCAGTTACTATTCATGCATTACGACAAAAAACCTGTAAGAGAGATTACTGCCAAAGATTTTCCAAAAAGTACAGACGCAAAGCCTCAAGGAAAAACAGATTGACGTTATCCGGTGCGTCACATTAAGGTTAATTAAATCATAGTTGTTGCGCGGAATCTTAGAAATGGCCCGAATGTTTCTTGTCAAGAGACAACGGGCCATTTACTTTAGTGGTACAATAAAATCACGTCTTAAGTTTTGAGTTACATTTTAAAAGAGAGGGGATTCATGAATAGACTGGTAATTGCGGGGTTACTGTTTTGCGGTGTTGTGTTTGCTCATGGGGCAGGGGTTCCTACGACCATGGCGAACATTACAACTTCAACGACGCCCATTTGGGACACGTATGCGTTACAGGGTGGGAGTTCGCTATCACAGCTTAAGGGAGTGAGTAACTTTGCGGCGTACAATGGGACGTCAACAGCGGTTGCTATATCGGTAAGGAGTCATACGTGTACGGTAGCGACGAATGACCATTACTATTTGCCAGCGTCTACGGGGTTAGTGGTTGAGAACGTAGCGATAGCGAAGTCGATTTGTTTAAAAGCGTTGGGAGCGGCTAGTATTAATTCAGGGACAGTGGCGCTTTCAGCTTGGTAGTTTAAGGAGTCGTGTATGAAGAGATTTTTATTTATTTTATTGATTCCATCTTTTGTATTAGCGGGTGGGTATTTCGGAAGTGGCGGCGGAGGTGGTGGGATTGCATCCATCAACTCGGATACCACATCGGCTCAAGTGATTGCAGCGGGCACCGCTGGGAGCGATGTCGCAGTATCCACAAGTGGCGGAACGACTACTATCAACGTACCCACTGCATCGGGCACGAATCGAGGAGCATTATCGAGTGCAGATTGGACTACGTTTAACGGAAAGCTCTCTGCGGTGACGTTTCCGCTTTTGGGGGATGCTGGGAGTGTTTCCGCTCCGACGTATGCGTTTACTGGTGGGAGTTCCAACACTGGGTTTTATCTGCCAGCCGCTGATGAAATTGGCGCAGCGTTAAACGGTGTTCAGAGGTTTCGTTTAGACGCAACACAATCTTATTTCGGGACGTATAACGGTACTGATACGTTCATGAATATTTACGGAACGACTAGGCCGTATATAGAGATCGTTCGGGGCGCAGATACTGCTAACTGGAGAGTCGGGATCAACGCGATGACTTCGGGTATCACGGCGGATAGTTTCATTATTGGATCGCATGGGTTTGATAATTTTGAAATTGGGTTTGCTAGTGACGCTTCTTACACACGCTATGGATTTTCACGTAGTGGTAAGCACATGGCGTCTCTTGGTGGACCAATCATTTACAACGTGACAGCGGTAGGGAATGTTGGCGCTGGAGTTGACACGCTTATTTCAGTAGCGACTGGTGACTCGAAGCCGCTAGGTCACGATGGGGACTATTACAGGTTCAAGATGTTTGGGACTACGGGAGCGAACGCCCACAATAAGCAAATTATTTGCTATCTAAACACCACGGCGATTTGGGATAGCGGAGTGGTGACGTGGAACAATTTGAGCTGGGAACTAGAAGGCACGATCATCAGAAATGCGGCTTCCACTCAGCTTATCTCTGGGAAAGTAGGGGTGAGCGATCCTACTGTTTACGCATCGAGGAGTGTGTACGTATCAGGAGCAGAGAACAATGAGCTAGCGCAGACATTCAAATGCACTGGAGAGGATTCGGACGGCACTCCGACGAATGACAGTATTTCTCAAAAGGGTTTGATTGTAGAATGGTATCCAGCAGCACTGAACAACTAGGGTGTAACATGAAAAAAATACTTATAGCGGTACTGATGTGTGGAAGTGTGTTTGGTTCTGGGAAGTTGTCTATACAGGTGAATGAATATTTTCAATACGGGTTAGCGATGCCTCAGTTTGGAGTGAATGTGAGAGAGCCCGTATTGTGGGGATGGGAGTATGATGGGTTTGTGGGTGTTGGTAGTGTGCCGTATATGGAGAAGGAAATGTATAATTGGATAACAGTAAGAAATGATGCCCAGAAGTGGTTTGGAGATTTAGGAGTAACCGTTGGTGTTACGTTGCGGTTTGCGGAGAGAGTGATTCCAGAACAGGAAAACGATGCGCACATAAGATTTACTTATAAGATTTGGTGAAAAATGGAACTAGATAAAATCCATGTATTAACAACGTATTTTAACCCGATACGTTACAAATCACGGGTGAAGGCACATGAGAAGTTTTCACGGTATTGGAATCGTGCTGGCATAGAGCCGTGGGTAGTAGAGGTAGCGTTTGGAACTAGGCCGTTTATGGTAACGGACAAATGTAATCCCAGGCATTTGCAGCTAAGAACAATTAATGAGATTTGGCATAAGGAGCAGTCGTTAAATTTGTTGGTGCAGCGCCTTCCGCGAGATTGGAAGTACATTTTAATCACTGATAATGATGTTCAATCGATGGAAAAGGGTAATCGTTGGTTGTCGGAAGTGGTGAATCAATTACAGCATTATGAAGTGGTTCAAGCGTTTCAAAACGCATTGGATATGGGGCCATTCGGTCAAACGCTTTTCAAGCATGATGGTTTTGTATATTCGTATTTATCTGGCAAACCATTTTCTAGAATATACGGCGGGTGGCACCCAGGCTATTGCTGGGCATATACAAGAAAGGCGTGGAACGCGACAGGGGGTCTTTTAAGTGGAGCAGTTCTTGGTAGTGCTGATGACCATATGGCCAAAGCTTTGATAGGCCGTGGAAAAGATAGTTTACCAACTGGTTTAACTCCAGAATATCGTATGATGGTAGAAGTGTGGGAACAGCACGCGGAGGAGTTGAAAAAGGATATTGGTTTTGTCACCACAACGATAGTTCACAGATTTCATGGGCCGAAATCTGCTAGAAAGTACTGGTCTAGGTGGGAGATATTGAAAAAGAATCAATATGATCCATATCGAGATTTGAAAATGGATTGGCAAGGTTTATATCAGTTGGGTGATAGGTCATTAAAACTAAGAGATCAGATTAGAGGATATTTACGTTCTAGAAGAGAGGATTCAATAGATATTGAGTAGTTGTGCTATAATTTAGATTCTATAATTCGTGTGTTTGTGTTGGTTATCAATACCCCTCTTGGCATTGTGTCAGGAGGGTTTTTTTTCAGTTAAACCATCATGCAATACAGCAAATCTCTGATTTAATCAATCTGTAAATTCTGAACTCGCCGGATAAAAGCTATAGAAAAATGAGGTCCCCTATGGCAGAGTTTTTTATTCATGCGAGATTTAATCACGGCGTTAGGGTTTGTAGTAATCCTCTTATTCTCTTTCTATCGCCCGGTTTCCGATTCCATATTTTTGCATTGGTACTGGGGACTATCGGTTCTTACCGTCGTTATCGCAGTGCGTTTGCATAAGTATCTTTCTGCACCTCTTCTCATATGGGGATGTTGGTTGTGTCTATCCGCAGTCTATGTATTTGCGAATAGGGAGAACATGTATTCCGGGAATCCTACGATGGTGAAGGCGATACTATCGATAGATGCGGCGTATGGGATGATTGCCGTTTTGGTTTTTGGTGTGTTTTTTTTGGTGTCTGGCCGTGGGCTCATGCGGCTTTTAAGGGATTACATTGGGGTGCTTGGAATACTGAACGCAGCTTTTGTAGTTATCGGCGCAGTGTCTTGGTATTTAGCTTCTCCTGTATTTACGTGGTTAGAGGAGTGTGGAGGCAAGGAGGTTTGGGTTAGGGATTTAGGGACTCCCTGGCTTTTCGACTGGATTTACACGACTGTTAAATTTCTAATGTCTATTGGTAAGGTGCCAGGAGGGGATGGGTTTTCCGGGTTCCTCAGTAACCAAGGAGTGAACGGTTCCTTCATAGTATGCTGCTTACCCTTTGCGGTGGAGTATGTGTCTTACATTAAGAGGCAGTCTAAGCATTTGGATAAATGGGTACTTGCGGTATTAATGCTTAGTTTCACAGCGTGTTTGTTGTCGGCATCGTCTATTGTTTATGGGGTAATGATAGTTGGGTTGATAAGTTGGTTTATCGGGTCGAGTGGGATTAGCGGGCGAGTAATAGTCAACGCGTTTGCGGTGTGTGGCTTGGTACTTCTGTGTGGGTTATGGGTGGAGGGGGAGCAGTTATTTAACTCTCGCGGAAGGTTTCAGGTATATGGGTTATTTTTAAACTACTGGTATGACCATTTACCAAGGGCTTTTGGGAGTGGGCTATCTACCTTCCCGGTTTTCTCTCCTGACATTCAGATAGTTAATAAATTTCTAGTGAAGGAAGGTGTGGGCCATTTTTTCACTTTCATGCATTCGGATTGGCTTCAAACTTTATTTGAAACTGGGATTATCGGGTTTGTATTATCCGTGTGGTTATACCTATGGACGTTAGCGGAGTTCTACCGGAGGAAAGACAGGGCCGCGTTTGCGTCTTTTGCAAGCATAGGCGGAGCGATGTTGTTTAATTTCCCGGTTCGGTATTTTTTAGGGGCTTTTCTGTTAGCATTTCTAGGGGTGTTGGGGAATGGAAAAATCTTTATGGGGCCATCAGAAGGAAGCAATCGAGAAGTCTAGGGCTCATGAAAACTTCGCATTGTTCATGGAAGTTGGGACCGGTAAAACTCGAACGCTTCTAGAGATTCTGAGAGAGAAATTTCAAGACGGGGTTTTACGGACTCTTATTATTTGCCCACCTGTAGTGATTCAAAACTGGAGGCGCGAGTTTTTACAGTACACCGATATTGATCCTGACATAGTGATTCCGCTTTACGGGACTCAGCCGAGAAGGGTTTGTGCTTTTGAGACTGGGAAGCACTTATTTAAAAATTGCATTTTTATCACAAATTACGAATCGTTTTTCATGGGGCATTTGTACGAACGGTTTTTGACGTGGAAGCCTCAGGTGTTGGTGTTTGACGAATCTCATAAGCTCAAAGACGCAGCCGCGAAAAGGAGTAAGCTAGCGTTTAAGCTATCCGTTTTACCGTCGATAAAGCACAAGTACATATTGAGCGGGACTCCGGTGCTAAATACCCCCATGGATTTATTCGGGCAGTACAAGGTGTTATGTGGAGGTTTCCCGCGAATAGAGAAGAATTACAAGGGGTATCAGAGGCTAAAGGTTATCGAAAGCTTTTGGGTGTTTAGGGCTACGTATTTTTATGACAAAAACGCTAATATGCCGACGCATGTGCATTTCCCGAATTGGCAAGTGCAGCCGAAGACTATTAAAGAAATGAACGAAGTGGTGAATTTAACAAGTTACCGTGTAACCAAAAAGGAAGCATTAAAGAACCTGCCAGACCTTGTGAGGGAGACGCGGTATGTTGATATGACTCCGGAGCAATCGCGTATCTATAAGGAACTGCATCGTGATTTTATCACGTTTATTAACGATAAAGCGTGCGTTGCACAATTGGCTCTTACGAAAGCGTTACGTCTTATGCAGGTGGTATCGGGGTTTGTGAAGATGGAGGACGATTCCATTATTGAGCTGCAAGCGACTCCAAGGATAGCTGCTCTTAAGGATTTACTGGAGCAATTGACTCCAGGGCACAAGGTGATTGTGTGGGCGAGTTTTCACTATAACTACGGCCAGATTAAGAAAGTGTGCGAGGAGCTAAAGGTTCAGTACGTAGAAGTTCACGGTCTTATTTCCGGAGCACAGAAGCAGAGGAACGTGGACGCTTTCAACACAGACGAAAACGTTCGTGTATTTATAGGGCACCCAGGAAGTGGCGGTGTCGGAATTAATTTAATCCCTAGCGACGTGTCGATATACTTTTCGCGGGACTTCAGCTTAGAACATAGTGAGCAATCAGAGGCTAGGAATCATCGTGGGGGGAGTGAGATACACGAGAAGGTAACGAGGATTGATTTAGTGACTCCGGACACGATTGACGAATTGGTTGTAACGAGGCTCAGGGAGAAAAAAGGTTTAGGTGAACAATTACTAAAGGAGATAGTGGATGGATGAAATAAAGTCGATAACCGACTTGAAAACGTTATGTGAAGTGTACTGCTCATCGCGTCGTGACATACAGGCTGTGACGGACGAACTTAAAAAGAAGCAAGAATTTGTGAGGGAGCTTGAGGCAAAGATTATCAACGCGCTTGAAAGTCACGGGATGGATAAGTTCTCCACTCCTGAGATTGGAACGATTAGCAGATACTCTAAGCTTAGTGTTAAAATTCCAAAAACTCAGGAAGAAAGAGAACTCTTCTTTTCTTATCTTAAAACTAACGGGGTGTTTGACGAACTCATAACGGTGAATAGCCAAACTCTAAATGCTTGGTACAAGGAGCATTTAGAGATGCTTGCGAAAAAAGGTGACGAGAAGTTAGAGATTCCAGGGCTTACTGAAGTAACCTCGTATGATGTTTTATCGTGGAGGAAGGGATGAAGCCTACTAAAGAGCAGCAGGACAATCTCTTTGAGTTATTCGAGGGGATGCTTGTAGAATTTAACGAATTTGAAAAAAGGTTTTTGGAGCAGAACAAAGTAATCAGAGGGATGAGCCCGGCAACAGCTACTCCTGGGGAGCTGCACGCTCTACTGACTGCTAGTAATTACTTTCTGCTTCAGAAAATAGCCGAGGTTCAACAAGTAACTTTGGCTTTATTAAATACTAAGAATAAAGGAATAACGAATGAACGACCTAACGACACAACAAGCTAACGAACTGGTAGCGAAGGATGATTTTATGGGGGCTGCAAGTGCCTCTGATTTTGAGACGCCAAGGCTTGTGCTCATGCAGAAGATGAGTGAGCTAGTGGAAGCTGGGAAGGCAAAGCCTGGGGACATGGTGGATTCTTTGACTGAGGAGTTGCTTGGTGATTGCGAAAAGCCTATTTCCATAATTCCTATCGGATTGGCGAAGACTTGGTTTAGAAGTGAGATAGTAAAGGGGCAGAAGGAGTTTTGGAAGATTGAGAAGTTTGTGGATAACCCAACGCTTCCGCGTGAGGGGATAGCGTCTACTGAGGAGGACGGTATTACTCGTTCTTTTATGTGTGTAAATGATTTAGCGATGCTTTGGACTGTGGTGCTACCGGAGCAGATAAAGAGGGACGAGGTATTACCTTATCTTCTTACGTTCAGAGGAGCGAGTTATCATGCAGGGAAGAAGCTGGTAACACTAATTGCCAAGAAAAGTACCATGGCAAAAAAGAAGCCATACGAGTACGTTTACAGATTGTCATCGGTTAAAGAAAGTAACGACAAAGGAACGTTTTACACTTTCAGTGTAGCTCAGGAGCGGTGCGCTACTAAGGATGAAACGCAGGTAGCTATTAGCTGGTTATTGAAGCTTCGAGGGGGTGTGTAATGTATTTCGTCGTGTGGGTAGACGCAGCCGGAAGGTTTCAGAACGAAGTGATAGATATTCATCCTATGTCGTGGTTTGAGCAGAATCATAACGGCAAGTGGATTAAGCAGGGGATGAAGCATTCTTCTATTCTATGGTGGAAGGATTTAGAGGAATTAGAAACCTCTTCACGGGAAGAACCCCCAGCGCCCTTTCCATTTGATGGTACTGAACCTATAGCTGTAAAGCGAGGCCGTGGCAGATTTCGCAAGGTGTAATGAATCTAATAGTTGGCAATACTGTCTCCTATAACGGTACAGAGGGGATAGTTATTGCTGTGGATGAAGAGTATCCCTTCGAAGATATTGTGCTTATACAACTAACTCTCGGGGGGACTCTTCGTTGCACTCGCGATGGCAGGCTACGAGACGGGTCTTATACAGTTGTTAGAAAAAAACGACAAAACACAATCCCAAACATCCGGGAAAGAATCCTTCCATAATGGAAAATAGAAGCGAATACACTCCAGAGCAGCGTATGTGGAGTTCGGTATTGTATACTTACGTATCTGATAGTAAGAGGAAGTGTTTCGGGACAGACAGCGTGTGCAGGCGTATCAGAAGGCACAGGGGTATTATGGAGCAGCTTCCTAGCCCTTGGACTGAGGAAGTGTGTTTGTGGCTGGGTATAAGTTACGAGGGATTTGTGGATATTATTTTGAAAAACTTGGACGAAGAGTGTCCGTATCATAAAGTGTTAATATGAAAGCATTGTTATGGTTTTTGATTCCGATGAATGTGATGGCGAGTGGGTATTTTTGGGGTGGTTCGTCCACTTCAATTATTTCCCCCACCACGGCTTTCGGTGAATTGTCCGTTGCAGAAAGCACACCGTCTGTACAGATAGATGCAGTGTATGGGCAACGAGATGGGGACGATACCCAATCCCTCCTGGACACGCTTTCAAGCGGATCTGCTGGTGTTAGTAACGGCACGACTGGGAATGATTTCTACGCGTCAACTGGTACTAATGCTGCGGGAATGGCTCACATCCATTCGAAATTTCCGCTCAGGTATCACGCAGGACAAGGAATGAATTTTAGAATCACATGCCGATTTCCTTCGGGTGGCGTGGCTAACAGTGAGCAAATTTGCGGGGCGATGAATACCGGAAACGCTTTGGCTTTTGGTTACAATGGTACGGCATTTGGCGCGTTACTACGTACCGGGGGTTTGTCTGAAATTCGCACGCTCACTGTATCCGCAGGAGCGGGCGGGTCTGAAAATGCTACTGTTACGCTTAACGGTGTTGCTCAGGTCGTCGCGTTAACTGCGGGTACAGCAAAGCACGCGTGCGTGGAATTAGCAGCCGCAACGTATCCAGGATGGGATGTATATTCAAATGGCAGTACCGTTGTGTGGGTCAATAAACTTCCAGGAGCAAAGTCCGGTACATTTTCGATTTCCAGCACTGGAACTGCTACGGGGAGTTTTGCTAGGACGAATGCAGGTGTCGCAACAACAGACACGTGGATACCACAAACAGAGTGGAATATAGACAAGATGGATGGTGCAGGCTCAAGCGGGCAAACATTGAACCCAGCTAAAGGAAATATATTCGAAATCACAGCGCAGTATTTAGGTTACGGCGCAATAGTATACAGCGTAGAAGACGCAGTTACCGGAAAACTAATACCTGTACACCGGGTTAGGTACGCGAACGCGAACACTGCTCCCAGTATTAAGCAACCAATTTTCCGTGTCGGATGGGGCGTTGAGAACATGGGGAATACGTCTAACATTTCCATATATGGTGCAAGCGCAGCCGCGTCACTCCAAGGTAACCACTTCCTACCGCGCAATCCCGATGCCGTTGGAACGCTTCGAACGAATATAGGCACAAGCCTGACGAACATCATTTCGATTCGTAATCGCTATGATTTCAATTCGCAGCAAAATTTAAACGACGTACTACCTAAAAACCTATCCGTATCAACGTTGAGTTCCGCAGGTAGCTATACAATCGTGCGGTTATTGATTAACGCTGTCGTAGCAGGTGATCCAGACTGGACTTACGTTGATAGTGCAAAATCATCGATGGAATATGACCTTTCAACAGGCGTTGTCACCCTTGGAAGCAACACGAAAGAAGCTGGATATTTTACGGTCAACGGCCAGCAAATGGTGAACCTTGACCTGTCTAGGTATAACATTCGCCTAGCGCGAGGTGAAAAATTAACCGTTGCTGTGCAAGGTTCTGCTACGCAAGCAGACACGGCGGCAAGTGTCACATGGAATGAGGATTAGATGACAGAAGTATGGATGCATAAAGAGACTGGGGACCTAATGATTGCTTATGCGGTGTACGTGCAGGCTGGTGAGGAGCAAACAGAGCTGATGATGGTTAGAAAAATAGGCATAGCAATGGAAAACGAATATGTGGTTAACATCATTTTTCCCGATAGCGTTAGAGAGTATTTCGAAGTGATAGGAGAGTTATGACAGATCCAATATTAGCTCCTTGCTGATGCGAAAAAAGGAACCCTAAGTGAGCTAGTAGGAGTACCAGTTGAAATTACCTGGAGTTCCCCTAACGGCAGTCTCTTGTCGTGGAGAATTCTGAAAGAGGTACTGTGAAAAAAAACCTGTAAAAGGAACAAAAATGATTGAATTAACGTGTTTATGGGCCATTTGTAGTGTGTCCAACCAACAACTAATCGGCTGCGGACAACTCGGCAGCGGAAAGCCGGAAGACATGGCGCGTGCTAGTTACATGGCGGATAAGTCGGGACAGCTATTCATGAGCGAGTGCTCCAAGGATGGAAAATTCGAGATTGATTGGAAGGGTAAACAAGGACTGTTTTTCAAGAAAGGGAAGTAAAATGCAAGTAGAACTAAAAGACCTAGTGGAGATTCTAAAACCGAAAGCTATGAAGCGAGATGATTCGCATTGGAAGGTGGGGAAAAATTATTTTATCCGAACGGTGACGCATCACTTAACAGGACAATTAGTTAAAGTGACACGTGAGGAACTGGTACTTAAAGACGCTGCATGGATTGCCGATGATGGCAGGTTTATGCAGGCTATTAAAAATGGGGAACTAAAAGAAGTCGAGCCATTCCCCGATGATGTGGAAGTCATTGTAGGCAGAGGGTCATTGATTGACGCGTGCATATGGGCGCACGAACTGCCTAGAACTCAGAAATGAACCAAGCAATTAAATTCGCAGGCTGGAGTGGGAGTTGGAGTGGGAGTTGGAGTTGGAGTGGGAGTTGTAGTAGGAGTTGGAGTTGGAATAGGAGTTGGAGTGGGAGTTGGAGTTGGAGTTGGAGTGGGAGTGGGAGTTGGAGTTGGAGTGGGAGTGGGAGTTGGAGTTGGAGTGGGAGTAGGAGTAGTTATAGTGTTTAACAAACAAACAAACAAACAAACAAACTAGGACAAAATGAAACAACTAACAATGTTAATAATGGTGCTGGCAATTACAGCACAAGGCTATTCCAGGGGATTGCTTCGGGATCCGAAGAAATTCGCTGAGTTTAAAAAATCAGCAAGGCATATCAGTGCGACAAAATATGAGGGAGAAATACCGGACAAAGCGTCTGTGTCGCAGTTCGTTTCAATTTCAAATCAAAAATCATGTGGCGCATGCTGGGATTTTTCTTTGACTGGTACGTTGCACACATCGTTAAAGGCACACGGTAAGCCAGTGCCGGATGCAGAGCCTGGTTGGAACTATCTTTTAGGTTGTTCGCCCTACGGCTGTGGCGGCGGCGATTTTGACGCGGCTGCATGGCTGACTACAAAGGGCCAAAAAGGGTATTGGAAAAATTCAGATTTCCCATACACCGCACGCAATGTGAAATGCAAATCGTTCCCAGTGATTGGCACGTCACCGAAATATGCAATGCTTGGAACAAAGACGTCTAACCCATCATTCAAAGACATTGCCTATGCGATCGGGGTTTTAAAATTAGCGGTTAGCGTTGATGTGGCGGCAACAGGACGTTGGAGCAATTACGAAGAGGGAATTTATTCCAACTCAGCAAGCGGGCGTATCAATCACATGGTGATGATCACTGGATATGACTGCGAAGGAAAATGCGAGTTTGACGCTAAGGGAGAACTGCCGAAAGGAAAAGGCTTTGTAGAGGTGGCGAATTCGTGGGGTAAGAAGTGGGGAACAGAAGTCGCAGGCCAGGGGGGATTCATGCTGTCTCGGCTGCACGCAAATCGCTTAGGTGAGGATGCGTTGATATTTGATATTCCAGCGTGGGAGTAATGGAGCTATTTTTAATTGGGTTTATTTCTGGTGCGTTGCTGAGTGCATTATCACTGTACGCATACGCTGTTTGGCATCCTGCTTGGATATTTAAAATGTTTATTAATCGTATCGTGGATGCATTTAGTAACGCAATCGAACGGCTTCCAGAACGTAAGGAATAAGTTTGCTGCCTCGGCGTGGGAAGCTGTGGGTGTCGGTCGTATACCTTATGGGATACGTTTAGTCCCCGACTTAATTTGCTCCGTAGGTCAAGCCCACTGGAGACACGCAATGCTGGTGCCGTATGGCAGGCATAACCAGAAATATATGAATACTGGTATGACCAGAGTCGCGTCTGGTAGGCAGCTAATTATACCTGAACG
>JACCDR012469793.1_pt1 | contig 13135 bp, 13 predicted proteins | sample 7446431 | NCBI WGS metagenome assembly JACCDR01 (sample SAMN15323443, study PRJNA562643) | freshwater metagenome | isolation source: river surface water | place: USA:Blue River Watershed | collected 2017-08-17
AAAAGGGTCAGCATTTAAAAAGAATCTTCTTGATGTTGTTGTCGGTTGTTGTGGTTGTAATCCGAATAGATCTTCTTCATTCATATTTTATTACCTCCTATTTACTCCAACTAGAACCAAAAGATTGACCTGCTCCTGTTGCTGCTGCTCCAAGTGCTGTAGCCCCTAATTGTAGCCATGGGTTAGGTTGTTTTTGTTTTGGCGTGTTTTGTGCCGCCCATGTTTGTTTTCTAGTCCAGTCTTGAAAATTAAGATCATTCATGGCTTGAGTTTGTGCGAGTCTGTCCTCAAATGAAGTCCCGCCACCACCTCCGCCGCCTCCGCCACCACCTCGGCCGGCTAGGCTTTTATTAGTTTGCCATCTTGTAAGGTCTCTTTGTTTTGAATTCTCTCTTGATTCAAATTGGTTCCTAATCCCTAGTAGGCTTTCATCTGAGGCTTGCTGATCGTCTTGTCGTTGTCCAGCTGACCATTGATTATAATAGTTTGAGGTGTCAGATGTTCCAGTCCTTGGCCCTTGTAACATGCTTCTAGCTATATCTTCATAGTTCTTACGCGTTCCAAAAGCTCTATCATACTGACTACCAGCAAAATTAAGAGAATCGCTCCTTAGCTGCGAATCTGCGTCGCTTCTTGCAGTTTGAAAATCCTTCATTCTTTGATTGTATTGCTCGCTTCCTTCTGTAATCCCTTCGTTTGCTAGTCTTTGGCGGTTCATTTGGTCTTCACGTGCAAACCTATCATCTAGTTTTTGCCTTCCTAAGTTGTAGACCTGATCAAAAGCGCTGTTAAATTCTTTTTGGTATTCAAATGGATTTTGTTGAAAGCTCTCAATCCTGTCATAAGCCCCCGAAGCCCCTTTTTGATTTTTATCAAAAAGGTCTTGTTCGCCGGGGGTTAAATATTCTTCTTCGACAAGATTTCCGTTCTCATCTACTTTAAGCTTTTTTCCGCCAAATGGATTTTTGCTTTCAAATGTTGTTGGTGGGGGTGGAGCGGCTGGAGTTTCTGCCACTGGAGTTGTAACAGTCTTTTCTTTCTTCTTAGCTCCATACTTCTTATCATACTTTGCTTGCGCGGCTTTGCCGTCTTTTGCCCCTCTTATCTCTTGGCCGTTAACAGTATATATCCCGGCGCTTTTTCTAACTGGTTCAGAACTTGTTTCTTTCTTTTTTGTAGCCATTTTATAAAAATCCTCCGCGTTCAAAAATTATCGAGAATGCATCAAATGAAAAACTTATATCTTTAATATTTCCTTTAAGCCTTATAGATACGCATCTACCAACCCCCGCGACTGCGTACCACTCACTAGAATAAGGGCGCTCAACCCCCCATTTTGCTATATTCCATAAACCTTGGTCCCATTTATCACCGGTATATACAGATGTGACCGCCTCGCCTTCAATTGGCAAGTTCTCAAAATCTACGTTAACGTTTAATGAAAAAGTAACTGGTGCAGATGCTTCAATAAACGGCCTTACGTTTGTTACTAGCTTGATACTGCTTCTATCTTTTAGATAGTTAAATGCTGTAGCTCCATCAAATGGGATTTCATACCCATTATCGTTATATCCTGTGTCAGCCTTCATTATGCTGCCTAGAGATGTCCCGAAATACAACTCCTCGTTGTGGATACACCAGCATGTCGCGTTTTGATTTGTAAAACGACACCACGCCCCGGTCTCTAGGTTCATCACATATTGTTCGGCCGTCAATCCATCAGCTGATAACGGTATATTTACAACAAGCCTAGAGCCGCGCGCGTACTGTATCGCTTCCCATCCAAAATTAGTTCTATAGTTGATCGCGGCGTCCCTAAATGTGGTTCTAATTTTAAAAGATAAATCGTTGTATTTTCCTTTAGAATCTCCCGCTGAAATCACTGATGATAGCGTGATTAAGCCGTCCTCAGTTATGATTAATAAATCTGAGTCTATTTCTACAGCGCATCTTCTACCTATTGGTCTAGGAAGAAAAAAGCGGCCTTGTATAGTCCAATCAAGCGGACTAGAACCTGAATATAAAACAACCTCCCCTTCGCTGGATATAACCACGAAAGCGTCTTCTAGTCCTATGCCTCTATCATGAGTCCATGAGCCCGCGTACATTACATATCCACCGCGCTTTAAGACTCCCCCAAAATCAAAGGTTAAGATGTCACCTCCGATAGTGTTTACATCCTTTAAGTACGATACAACCGTACTATTTACAGATACAAAATAAACTCTACTTTTAAATGTGCTGCAATTTATAAAAGTAGTTACCGCAGGCGATGGGGAACCTGTAACGCTTATTGCGCTTAAAGTTGTTCCGTTCCAAAGCTGCGGAGTATTAACGCCATTACAGAAAAACAAGAAAGTCCCGGCTGAGTTTCTAAAATGTGTTGTCTGCCACTTATCACTAGAAAACCCTACACCTATATCGGTGCTTGTGGTGATATTTCTAATTTTTCCGTTTACCCCGCATAGCAATTGTTTAGCGCCATCTGCCCCACGATATTCTATAAGGGTTTGAACAGCTCCCCCAAGCGTAGTCGCATGAGACGTAAAACCCTTTCTTAATCTAATTCTTCCGCTATCGGGAAATAGATTAACAAGAACCAGTGCGTCTTGAGGATCCATGTCTTCAAGCGCGTCTCTACTATTCCAGCCCTTTATCGGTGCCGGTATTGTAGAGGAATTGTTTCTCGCCATTTAATTATCTTCTTCTCATCATTTGCGGGCGAGGTTGTGAGCGTGCCATAACTTGAGCTAATTGCATGTTGCCCGATTGTACGGCTCCTTCTTGTTGATTGCCTTGTGGGGATAGTGTTCCTGCGGCTTGTGATTGCATACCGCCAATTGCTCCGCCTCTTTGCTCTCCGCCGTATGGTGTCATTTCTGCGCGCTGCAAAGTCTCGTATTGTGACGGCATAGCCTCAGCCATCTGCTCCATCGGAGGTCTTACAGGGTCGCCAAAGGTGCCAAAATTAGGGCGTATTGCATCGTTACCGTAAGGAATACCGCGAGCTGCTGAATCTAAAGTAATGCCAGAGTTTGCCGCAGTTCTTGGAGCTGTCCTCATCGCTCCCCTTGATGCCGCGGATTGGCTTGCCGATTGACCTTGAGGCCTTCTCATTGGCTGCATAGGCCTTTTTTTTGCTAATGGCTTTGTAAGGCTTTGCGCTGATTGCTCCGCGCCCTGTGCTTCTGCGCTTCTGATCGAACTCATCCCCCTGGTCATTGCGTCTCTAAGTGCTCCCATAATTTACCTTTATTAAAATTTAAAAAAACATTTCATACACCGGAACTTTATATTTACCATACTGTCTATACGGCCTTATTGGCTTCCCGTTTGCGTCTTTATCCCCATATAATCCAATAATATCTTGCTTCGATTTGTTGTAATCGTCTTTAGTTATCGCGCCAGACTGCGCCATATCGTACAGCGTTGTTAATGCTTGGCCTCCGTCGCTTATTCCTACCTTAGACATTAAAGCTTTTGCATTTGATTTGACTTTGTTTTCATCGTCTCCGGTTGACTGTAAAGCGTTGGTAAATATGCCGGTAAAATCCTTATCATTTTGCCCAAGTATTCCTAAAATTGTTTTTGCGTATGTATTAGCTGCCCCGGTTGTTTTTGCTTTGCCGTCTGTTGTAGTGATATGTCTTTCTGTGCCGTCAGCTCCTTTTAATCTAAATCCTCCGTCTTTTCCTGCGTCAAATTTAGAGCCGTCCGCAAGGGTTAGGTTATACTTATCATCTAATACCCCCATGTCTATTAATGACTTTCTAATCTCGTCCCGCTTCATCTGATTTTTTGATTTACCTGAGCCTGTAGCCGCGCCAATACCACCGGCAAGACCTCCAACTCCTGCGCCAATTGCTGCGCCCCATGGGCCAAAATATGAACCAATTGCCGCCCCTGATGCCGCTCCTTGGCCTATTCCTCTGCCATAGTTACCGCGCGGTGCGCCTGACTGTCTTTTATAAAGGTCGTATGCTCCATATGCTCCCACGGCAGGTAAGATCACGTTTCCGGCACTCCCGATACCACTTAATGAAAACATTCCAGGGCTTGAAGATGCTGCTGCTCCGCTGTTTAATGTATATCCTGTACTAGCCGCGCTATCAGCTGCAACGGTTGAACCTAATCCAGTCCCTCCGCTTGCTGCTGCTCCTCCTCCGCTCATCAAGCTGTTTACGCCTTGTTGAACGCCGATATTTGCCGCCATGCCTAAAGGGCTACCCTGTGGTTGTTGCTGTTGCTGTGGTGCGCCGTAAAGCGAGTAATCGTATTCAGGAGTTTGATAATTCAAATCCCCAAAGTCATTCCCGAGGTTATAATCTGGTCGTCTTTGCACCGGCGCAGATGAAGCAAAGCCCATGTTTTGCGGTGCATATAAAGCTTCTTGATTTAGTTCGTATAAACTTTTAGCCATTAAGTTCCCCAACCTCCCACTGGTAATAATGGATAGTTAAACCCTTCAGAATCACAATATAAATTTAAATCTCTTGTTGGGTTTTTATCTGTAATTGCAAGCTTCATACTTCTTAAGTATTCTTGGAAAAACTCTTGTGCATCAAAACCCCTGTTCCTTCTCCATAGCCATTGAACCCCAAGGGCCATGCAATCAGAAGGCAGAAGATACATATCGTTATCTGAGGTCACACTCTCGTATGGTTGTGTATATAGCGTCCAAGTTATTCCCCCATCGTTTAATACTGAGGGAGTTGGTGCAGTTGCTCCAGCAACCCCGCCACTTGCAGAATAAAAAATATATTCTCCTGAGCTTACGTAAGTATCGACCCCGTATGTGCTCCCTGTTGTCCAAGCTTGTGGGTTTAACCACGACTTAGATTGATACTCAAATCCTAAAACCGTGCCAGCATCTCCCGCTTGAGGAGTTGGATATATAAAAATTTGTTTTGAAGACTTCCCTTTTATTCTAAATAAGGTCCTTGCTGAAGTTCTGTAGCCATATTTAAGATCTTGCCACTCTCTTGGAGTTATCGACCCCATGGCTTTTAATGAGTTTGTTCTATCCCAGAATGTTTCGTTATGAAAATAATCGAAATCATCTGGTAATGCGTAGCTTTCTTGATTTGCTACCAACGTAATCGTCCCATCTTTATTTAATTCAGGCCAAGGGTAACGCTTGCGCATATCCTCGGCACATCTTTGTAATAACCGTTTTAACTGAAGCGTAAACGTTGCAGAGCCCACAGCCAAAGCAGTAGGTTCTGGAAATCCTATTTCCGATGCAATTCTTTTAGATAAGTTTAAAACGGTTTCAGGCATTGTTATTCACCTTTTTCTTTTTTCTTTTTGTCTGTTAATGCTTTTACAAGCTCCGCCATTTCTGCAAGCTGTGCTTTTAGTTGTTCTTTTTCTTCATCTACTTTTGGCAAAATATCTTTTGCTCCGTGAATCTTTATGTAATCTTTTGCAGAATTTACTAGTTCAATTCCTCCGCGCCCAAGTCTTGCAATATCAAGAGGGCCGGCTTTCTCAAGTTGTTCTACATTTGTGAGTCCAATTGATATAAGTTTTGTTTGGAGAAATGCATCAACTTCAGGTAATACGGTTAACGGGGTTCCTGATGGTAAATTTATGCCAGTTTCCCATGCGTAGATTTGCTCACCAATAACTTCTTGCAAGTTCGGATATTCTTTTAAGTCTATAACTCTTTGGCTTTCAACTTGACCGCTTGTTTGATAGTAAGTTGTAATTTCTACCATTGAAACTTCACCTACCGCGCCGTCTTCAGTTAATTTTTTATCTTTATAAAGTCTGTAACCAATTCCGTCCTTCTTAAATATCATTTCCGACATAAATTATTCTCCAAATAAAAAAGGAGCCCGAAGGCTCCCGTTAAAACTGAAATGCTCAGAATTAAGCAAAACAGTTGGCTGATAACTCAACTATAGCTCTCCCCGCAGCAAGACCAGCAGCGCCAGTAGTTGCAGTTGGAACGAGTCCGTTAATCAGTGTTTGAGTTGTTGAAGCATTGCTAAGCGACCCATCAGTTGCAGTGGTATACAGCTTTGTATTTAATGTAACCGCGGCTGTTGATAAAAAGTTAAGAGTACCTTTTCTTTTTACCCAACCAACCGAACCCGAAGGGATACCCGCAGAACGTTGAACAACTCCAAGTTTTGTTGGGGTTGCTCCAGATCCCATACCTGCATGAGTTACGCCAGTTCCTGCTGTCCCTGTTGCGCTAATTGCAACAACTTGACCAGCAACTAGCGCAGAACCTGCAAGTACAAGCTCCCACACTTCGTCTTCATCTCTAATTACAGTACCTACAGGCATTCTTGTTGCACTAGTAGTTACTTCATCAAAAGTTTGAAAAATTGATTCTGTCATTTTAATCTCCTTAAAAAATATTAATTATTAGTCTTTCAAAACACCGTTAGTGAAGTAGTTATTACAAGTAAAAGCACCTTCAAACCCAATTAGTTTTGCATAACCGTCTTGGTCGATTGGTTCTCTTAACCCGTCTTTTTCTCCTAGCACTTCAAGAGCTGCGCCTTTTAAGAACTTAATCTTCCATGATTTAGTATCAAGAAGATAAAGTTTACTTGTTGGCGCAGAACCTGCGTAACCACCAGCAAGATAGATTTTCACACCATCGTGGTATAAAGATCTTGCCTTGTTACCTGGTTTCCCAAAGCTTGAATTACCGTCATTAATTCTTTCAATAGCTTGTAATGCTGATTGCATAAAGCCAAAATAGTTGTTATCAGTAAATGCAATATCTGGAACGTCTGTATTTCTAGAACATTTATTAATTAATGCAGAAAGAAGAGGCCTAATGTTCGAAGCTGATACAGTTGTACCGCTTTGCACTTGGCTTCTTGCAGGAATAAAAGAAACTCTTGATACACCGCCGATAGTTCCAAGCGCCGGATTATCTGGTAAGTGTCCAGCTAATCCAATTAATTGGTTCCCGCCAGAAGCTGTACCGTCAGAATATAAATCAGCGTCAAAGCCGTTTACTAAGTCTGCTGTGGTTGCTTCCATTTTTGCTTCAACGAAGTCGATCATCTGCTCGTCATTTGTTGAGTTCTTTCTTTTCTCAGAACCATCAATAACAAGTGATACCATTGCCTTCTTCCAGTCGAATACATAAGCATCCACCTGGTTTCTTTGCGCTAGATCAACTCTTCCCATCCCCACCACTCTTTGGTAGTTTGAGGTTGCGTTGTATATAATCGGTTCAATTACTTGAGTACCGCCTTGTTTTTCCTGTATTTTGCCAAGATCTTTTAACACTTTGTAAAGTACAACGTTGTTAGAAGCTGCATCAGCAAATGCATCAGGATAGTTTGCAATAGTAGTAGATACTAATTGCCCAATATTTATAGTCATTTTTCAAATCCTCCAGTTAACAAATTAATAAAACACCGCTATGCGCGGCCTTCTCTCATTTGCTGAAGTGACAACTTGATTGAGTCCTTAATACTTGTAGGCTTTGCGTACATTGACGCACTAACACCGGCTGATGAAGATATTGAAGAGGACGCCCTTCTTGCTTTCTCAATAATTTTCTTTTCTTCTAGTTTTCGCTGTTCATCTAATTTTTTAGATTCAACTTCACGAATGTGTGGAAGATAGGAAGTTGCTCGTCTATAAGCTTCTTCAAGTACTTGTTGAGGGGTTGCGGTTGGGACTTGCTCCCAAAGTAGCGGAATTAATTTTTTTACCTCATGTTGAACTTGCGCGTCCTCCATGAATGGTCTAAGTTTTTCCCCTTTTAGGTCTTTTTCTTCGGCAAACGCCTCGATTTGACCTACAAAGGAATTAACCCTAATTTCTTCCAACTCTTCGTTAGCTCTTCTATGTTCTTCTTCAAGCTGTGTTTTTTCAGCATACACTTTACGAACGCTTTCAGGCATTGCCATTTCAGCTTGCATACGTGCTTGCAAATCTTCAAGGGATCTACCGTTCTGTTGCAGTATCCATAAGGCTGCGCCTTCAGGGTCACGCTGTGCGAATTGATCAACTTTTACCAAGCCTTTGATATAGGTTTGCTCATCAACACCGCGCTGCTTAAGCATCGCTCTAGTTTCTTCTGGAATAGATTGGTTTATCTCTCTGACTGCTTTTTCGTATTTGGCTTTCTCCTGCGATAGAGTGCCACTATAGCGCTCAGTCTGACTCTCGCGCTCGACAAGGAATTCCTGCCAAGCTCGCGGTAAAGTGCTGAACTCTTTTTTCTTTTCGTCAGACCAAAACCTTGGAGGATTTAACGGCGCTTTTTGCTCTGTGGATTCTTCCCTTGGAGCGTCGGCCTTAATCTCTGGTTCTGTCGCTTCGTCTGAAATTTGGCTGCTTTTTAAGTCTTCTGCGGCAGCTTCGACTACTTCACGAATGGATTTAGGCTTGTCTTCTTGGCCTTCCTCTTCTTCGGTTTGTTCTTCTGTTTCGAACTCTTCTTCTGTTTCTAGTATTTCTGTCATATTAGTTGTTGTATAAAAGGCGTTGTTTTGCTAAGTAATAAGCTCTTTCAATCTTTGACCTATCAAGCTTAAAATCTCTCTTTGGTTCAGGGGCGTTTAATAAGTCGTTTCCTACCTCTACGCATCCCAGCCTTTTTGTTTCTTTTCTGTATTCGCTTTTGGAGTCAAACCAACGACCAGACACCACGTGTTTTAATGGCTTTTCTAGTTGGTCGCTTTGGACAAAAGGCGTTTCTCTCCAGTGGCCTTTATCAACTTCAATTAACTTGTTTAACTCCCCGTCCCATCTATAACTTTTCTTTGTCATAATTTTTCAATTACCTTGGAATACTTGATACCTGCGGAACGCTTGAAGCTTGCTTTCTAATTTCCGCTTGTGCTGATACCAGCGCCTTATACTCTTCTACTTTTTGATTGATTTGCGCTTGAATAACGGCAATTTGTCCTTCTTGTGCTATTCGTTTGCTTTCTACGTTAGCCTGTTGCTCATTTTTAAGCCTTTCAACTTCAGCCTCATACATTCTTATCTCGCGTTCTATCGCCATCTTCTCGCGTTCGCGCTGGTCGGTTGCCTGCATCTCTAGTTGTCGTAGCTGCGCTTCCATGTTTATTTTTTCCATGGCTGGATCTGGCGGTGGCGGAGCGTCTTCTTTTGGCGCGTTTGCTTCCGCTTCTTTTTGTGCTTTTGTTTCGTCAATAATTGCTTGTATTTCTTGCTCAACTGAACGTGACGCCCTAGAGCTGCGCACAACTGCAAGTAATTGATGTAGTGCTACTGCTCCGATTCTCGGGTCTCCTCCTGCTGCTTGTGCAAGGATTTGAAATATTTCTACTTGTCTTTGTTTATCTGCTTCACTTTCTTGTGAGATTGTAGAATCAGTTTCTATCTCAATTCTAAACGTTCTTAGCTTATCGTCTTTTAAAATTTGTAATGCTTGGAGGAATTCATCAGGAGTACATTCTAAGAATTCACCCCCTACCATATCCCATAGTATTTCTGGTGTGGAATTCTCTAGGATTACCTCAACCATTAACCTAATATTGTCGCGCACAAATTCCTGTACATCTCCTTGTCTTTCTTGTGCTCTTAATGAATTGTAATTTCCCTTTAATTGCTGCGCTGCTGCGGTCTCATTTGGGTTTGTGGTCCCTCTTACTATGTCAGGAATACCGATAATTCTATCTATATCAGCAAGTAATCTATCCTTTGCTTCATATAGCTGTATTAAAGTCTCTGCATACTCTTTAATTTTTAATACTTCTATTGAACCGTTGATTCCGCCTTGTTGACGTAGAGAAATCATGTCTTTAACAGCCGCTAGCGTGCCGTCAGGAGCTTTTAATATGTTCTCTAGCTCTGTAATTGATCCATCTCGAACACCCACAACTTTAAGGGCTTTTGTAATATTTGCGATTCTTGTCTCAACTTCATCTAGTTGTTTTGCCTGGTCTCTGTAATATTCATAATCCGCTACAGGGATAAGGCTGTCGCTTGTTAGGTTAGCGTATAAAGGTTTAGGACATGGAAAAAACTGTTCTAATTGTAAAGGATCTTCTTCTTGCTTTAAGATGCATTTAACTTCATCATCAAACCAATAAACCGTCTTCGTGGGCTTATGCCAATACTCAATAACGCACGCTTTTAAGTCTTCTTTTTGCTCTTCTTTTGATTTCTTCTTGAGAGAAATTACATCTTCGTCAGTAAATTTGAATTGAACCTTACTAACATATTTCTCCCCAAACTTTTCTATAAAATCTTCTTTGTTTAATAAAACCTTTTTCCAAACAGATTTAACATCTTCCCAAATTCTTGCATTTGAGTGTCCAAAATCGGACCAGTGGATATAAGTTGATTGTACTTTTATACCAATTAGCTTTTCTTCTGGTTCTGCTTGTTGTTCTGCAGGAGATTCCCCCTCGTTTGTTTCATATTCTGGTGATTCTGGAGCCTCTGAAGCTTCAGGGCCTTCCATGCTTTCAGGTTGAGGGCTTTCTATTGTGACTATTTCAGGTGTATAGGTTATCCACGACACCCCCCTAGCTATTGCGAGTAAGTCAAATACGCATCTCTTCATCACTTCCGAGAACGGTGTGACTTCAAGCATATAACTTGCGGCTCTTTCTGCTATTTGCGATGCAAGCTTCCCGGTAAAATCGCTATCTTTCCACCTTCTTTCGGCGTAAGGCTTTGGTGTCCGCGCATAGAATGCTGGTAATGTTGTCCTGATATTGTTCCAAAGAGTTGGGTAATTTCTTCTTTTACTCTTACCTTTAGATTTAACTACATCTTCGTATCTAACAGTTTTAACGATTGATTTTGCGCATTCGTTAAACGTGCTAAAAACAGAAGCATAGTGCTCTATTTCTGTACGAGCGGCTTTTAAAAATTTGCTTTCACCTTTCGGTTGTTTTTCAATCATCTTCTTCTAATGCAAGTCTCCTTGCCTCTTTAAAAACTTTATCAATATCAATACCGCCCTTCTCAGCCCATGTGAGAGATGAGCGGTGCTCAGTAACGTACGGCCTTGATTTAATGCCATAGCGCAGCGTATCAAGGGCGTGATCCGCTCCTTCTGTTGCCATGTCTTCAGGGTCTTTTTCGCTATGTTGTTGTAGGGGAAATGTCTCTATTAAATATTTACATGTATCAAACATGTATAAGCTTGGCCGGCCGTCTTTGCCTTTTAGCTTTTGTCGTACTTCAATCCAGCCCGCTTTTCTTTCTTTATCTGCTCTACCAAAAGTTATGCCAGCATTTCGAAATAACTCTGCGATACTTTTACCGCCATCTTCTGCAAAGATAGAAGTATCCGCGATCCTGTAGGCAATGTTTTCGCCTTTATCTTCTCTTAGCTGCATCCCTGCAGCTACTTGCTCAGGCGTTAGTTTTAGCCCCTCATTTAATTTGTCTCTTGATAAGCATCCATACCACTCACGATATACAATCAAGTCCCCTGCTTTATATTCAGGGATTGAGCCATCAGATATGGCTATCCATAAGACGCAGAATGGGCTTGAGTATCCCCAGTCCATTGCACAGAACCGCGTCCAGTGCGCTGGAATTTGGAACGGCTTAATAATGTGCTGTATTCCAAACTCAGGGAAATACGCACCAAATGAGGCGTTCCAATCTCCATCTAACCAGGCTTTTACTAAGTCCGGCGAACCCGAAAGGTGTAATCTAGTTACATACCTTGGGTCATTTGCTAATAAGATCTTGTTGTCCCTTACCTTACTTGGGATAAATATTCGGTGGTGTAATTCACCATCAGGCAGCCTAACGTTTATAACCTTCATCCCTTTTGGGGCTGGATCTATAAACCTGCTTTTTAACCACAATTGACCGCTACCCCCAGGGTTTGCGCTTAATATCAACTGTATCGGGACCCCATGCTTACTTCTCAGCGCTCCAAATAGCCTGTCTATTGGGGCAGAATCTGCGTAGTTTCCCGCCTCCTCTACAGCGGCATCCGTCACGTTTTGGCCTTGATACTTCTCGGCTGCTGCCGTGTTTTCTAAAGGCCTAAACCTTATTCTGCCCCCGCTCGGCATGATGAACATCTTCTTTTGCTCATACCACTGCGCCCCAACAGGTAGATATATTTCTTTTGCTCTCTCTATTAAGTCATCCGCCTGAGGCATTTCTTTTCGAAAGAAGATGGCGTTAAAAGCATCTCCGTATATGTCCGCTTTTATTGCGTACTTTCCTAGTATCGCATCTGTTTTGCCTCCCCCTCTTGCGCCACCAAATAATATTTCTGGTAGTGGGCAGTTAACTAAGGCTTCTTGTGGCCCTGGTTGTGGTGCCCAGATTATTTTAGTCTGTATCTGTTCCGTCTGCGTCGTAATCTGCATTGTATTGCTTAGACCATTCTTCTAAGGTCATTGCCTGTCCGTTAATGACAGGGTTAAATTTGAGTTCTGATTTTTGTTCTATAGATGCAAGTTTTGGCGCGTAATATGGCGCCGCTGCTACTGCTGCCTGTATTCTTACCGCTCGCTCTTCACTCTCATCTTGTACTATTGTTAGTAAGTACTCATGTGGCAATAATCCCGTTTCCTTGGCCTTTTCTATAGCCTCAGATATGAGTTTATTAGTAGCCCCTTTAGGCCTGCCTGCTTGTTCTCTAAATCCACCTCGTGCCATGTTTGATTTTGTTTGATTGTTTGATATTTAATCAAAGTTTTTGATATTTCTTTGATTTATTTTACTAATTCTAAATATTCGATATATTCCAATACTTCCTCTATGCTTGGTTGATATATCTTATCAGTCAACATCGTCTTTCTTAGGTAAAAACCCTCTATGTTCTAGTTCTTGCTCGTATTCGTCGCGGATTCTATACGCGCACCTTTTAGCCGTCTTTTCTGATGCGCTTATAATTATGCCTATTGTTTTAAAGTCTAATTGCTCGGTCCACGGTACTAGATAGCGATGTGTAAACGCTTGAACCTCTTGCCTTCTATATCTTTTCATCACCGCTGTGAGTATCGAGTATAACCCGCCCCAGAGGTCAGAGTGTCCCCTTAGCTCTACTTCTTGGCCTTCTTTTCTTAAGTATATTGTTAATGGATCTGGTTTGCTGCGGGGGTCTAAGTCAAGAAAATTGACTGATTTCTGCCTAGCGGGGTTATTGTTTAGTAAGTAGGCTATTGCCTGGTTTACTGTTTCAAATTTATAGGACATT
>JACCDR010695715.1_pt1 | contig 13128 bp, 13 predicted proteins | sample 7446431 | NCBI WGS metagenome assembly JACCDR01 (sample SAMN15323443, study PRJNA562643) | freshwater metagenome | isolation source: river surface water | place: USA:Blue River Watershed | collected 2017-08-17
TATTTATGTAAATATAAAAAACAAAGAAAATATTATGCAAGCATAATATTTAAAATATTTTTATAACGACATAAAATATAATAAAAACAACAACAAGCTGAGAGTCAGGAGTTTTTTGTTTGTGCTACAAAGGCTAATATTTCGTTAAAATTATCAACATTAGGTTAGTACTAAGGCAAGTCATGAATTGGAAGAAAAGCTTCTACCACAGACAGTCGCACAAAATATAACTATATAAAGTATATTTAAAAATATTTATATTTTTAAATACAAGATATATTAAAATAGCATACATTTGCTAATACAAAAACAGATTAAATAAAATAATCGTTTATACTATTCATTCCATTGAATAATAAACTATAGTTATGAAAAGTCTATTAGAGGCTATGAAGAGGTACATTGAAAATACCCCTATAGCAGAAATTGAGAAAGCATGGGCTAAATATGACACTCCAGAAAATAAGGTAGGTCCAACAATGGAGTGTTTTTTAGAACATAGTATGCTTTGTCATTTTTCTTCGGAAGAGCCAAAGAAAAGTTCAGAAAACTTAATAAACACAACAATTAACTCGAAGTTTACTTCGGGTTTTTTTTTTACTAAACATAGCACTATATAATGGAAAAAGCTGCCTTCTCAATCGTTAATTATCAATTTGATAGAGTATCAATAAATCTTGAAAATCACAAAAGCCCCGAACTGTCGATTGATTTTGCCTGTAATGGTTCTTATAATCAAGCAGACACAACCTACGAGCTAACCTTTCATGCTAAGGTGTTCAATCCTCCTACAGAGCCATTCGTAAGCATTCAGTGTAAGGGTACTTTTCAGTTTGATAACATTTCTGATATGACAGAAATCCCCGATTATTTCTATGTCAATAGCATAGCCATTTTATTTCCTTATGTACGAGCATACCTTAGTTTAGTTACTACACAAGCAAACGTACCTGGCATTATATTACCTACGCTAAACTTATCGCATTTGCAAGATGAACTCAGAAGAAACACAATACAAAAATAAGGAGAAAACAGTGTTTCAAACATTAGAGAATAGAGATGTTGAAAAAATAGAATTAGACGGCCCTTTTTCATGCAGTTGGGAAAATACATGGTTAGGTGATGGGTATTACTTTTGGGATACCTTTATCGAAAATGCTCATTTTTGGGGAAAAACCGCACGAGCCAAAAAATATAAAAATGGTTATGTAATTTGTGAAGCTAAATGCGATTTCAATACCCACGAATGTCTTGATTTACATGGAGATTTGGAAAAATTAAAGGATCTTAAAGATCTTTTCGATTTGTATAAAAGTAAAAGTGTGGGAAAGTCTTCCAAAGAAATCACTGTAAAGGAATTTTTGGCACTTTTAAAAGGTGAATTTCCCAATGAGTTTACTTTTACGGCAATTAGAGTCAATGGAATAAAAAGTAAAAGTATGCAATCTGAGTTTACTATGAACATATTCTTTGAAAAAGATAAACAGCAATATTTTGAATTTAATCCTGCTGTGCAAATTTGTTTTTTTAACAAAAACAGTATGAATTTAAGAGATTATAAAATTGTATTTCCTAACAACGTTAGCAATCTATAACTAAACAATCAGGAGCAATATTAGAGGAACAATTATAGACTTTACGATAACTTCTTGTAATTTTACAAAATCCTGAATATCAATTAGTTGTATTTGTGTGTTTTTCAGAATACTATCAAATTTCACTTAAAAATGTAATTAGATTTGTACTTTTCTAATATCTTCAATTATGTAATGTTTTTTGTTTTATAGAATATAAAATAAGTACAATTTTAGCCATTTTGTAATGTGTTTCCGCCTTCGTTGGAGTTATCTCCAACGAAACGAGCGTAAGCAATTCACTAACTATGAAGCAAAAAGAAAATATGATAGTGGTTTGTTGCTTACGCACAGCTTGTTGGAGATAACTCCAACAAGGGCGAGTAAAGAAAATATGATAGTGGTTTGTTGCTTACGCACAGCTTGTTGGAGATAACTCCAACAAGGGCGAGATATGATAGTGGTTTGTTGCTTACGCACAAAGCTTGGTGAAATACCATTTGCTACAAGTTCTTTATAAACAACTCCTCGTTAATCCATTTTTGACTGATTTTCATATTCAAAGACTATATGGTGATAAAATATATTTCCTCCCCCTAGTAGTTCAAAGCGTCCTACAAAAAACAGTTTTTTTACAAAAGTTAAACAGCAGATAGCTTTATTTTTTAAAGGAAATAACACATAAAGCTTACACCTCGTGCCCTACACATGGCATGACTTATCAAACGAGGCTGATGATAAAAACATCAACCTCATGATTGATATGCGAAAAATAGCAGCGAAAACTGTTAAGGAGTAACTTTTCTTCTGAAGGAAGTTTCATCATAAGTCAGTACCTCAAGGCTGTTTGTAACGAATCAATCTTTTGAAATAAATTTTCATCAAATACTTCAACGTCACTTTGTTGGGGTGCATCTGAAACGTTTTCCAAACGTGCTTGTAAGCGGCTCTTGGGTTTTGGTAGTCGTGGTAAATTTTATCTGAAATTTTGGCAAAATACTCAGAAAAATTCCTCAATGCTCGGTTTCTGTATTGCTTCTTTTTATCTTCTGGCCAGTACTTTTCGATAATATTAACGACCTTGATAATATCGGCAATGGCTTGTGCCGACAAGAAAGAATTACTGGTGATATTGGTGGTATGAATCCGATAAAGAGCTAAGTAGGTCGGGCTATAGGCAAACGCATATTTGGAGGCAATACGCACCCACATTTCCCAATCTTCGCCATAATGTACAGCAAAAAAACTGCCCAAATCTTCGTAAACAGCCCTTTTTACCAAAATAGCGGGTGGTTGGATACGCTGCCCCTGCGAAATTGTATCGAGCCAATTGGGCAAAATGCCTGGTTCTGGCAACAAAGGAGGCAAGGCATACATTTCGGCATCGGCTTCGTTCATATAAATATAGTCGGTAAATACCGCCGAAGCCTGTGGAAAGTTATCAATAAGTGATTTGATTTCTTGGTAAAATCCTTGTTTGATTTTATCATCTCCATGCAAAATATGTACCCAATGCCCTTGAGCACGGTTGATGCAGGTTTCAAAATTGCGTAAACTTCCTACGTTTTTAAGTTGTCGATAAAAGGTTACTTTTCCTTTGCCAACTCTTCGTACCAATTCGCCAATATTGCCATCGGTACTGCAATCGTCAACAACCTCAATTTGTACCAAGTCCATGTCGAAGTCCTGAGAGAGAACACTCAGCAAGGTTGTTTCTATATATTTATAACAATTATAAGTAGGAATCATCACCGAAATGAGCGGGCGGTTTTCCAGTTCAATCGGGGCGATACGTGGTGGATTCGAGGGCGTTCTTTCAAATGTATGAGACATGGTAATAGAGACAAGCTAGGTTGTTAATTTAAAGTTTTTGGGAAATAATATTATCTATTTAAAACAACTAGGCTTATGGTTCGTTTTAATTTTGTTGCTGAGGTCGAGTTTTATAGCGGATTTGAAAAAATATTTCATTTTTTCAAATCCGCTATAAATATAATCTTTCTGTATAGGCTCAATTTTTACGATTGGTAATAGGCTTTCCAGTTTTGTACACCTTGTTGGTACGCTGCTTTTTCCGATTCATTTTGCAAGCCAGCTTCCTGTTTTTTCAATATCTCTAAGGCTTTTTCAAGCATCAAAGTCTTGTTTTTCGACATATTATTGGCGTGCATGCGATAGCCTGTAATTGGTTTTGCGTGACCTAAAGCATCATACGTTCTGGCAATCCGCAAATAGAGGTCATAATCTTCACATACAGGCAGTTTATTATCAAAAAAGTACCTAAAAAACAAAGCCCTACGATACATCACCGAAGCCACCATGGCGATACAATTGCCTTGCAACAAAGCCGTGTAAATATTGTATTGTTTGGGTTCGGTCACGGGTGACTCAATAATTTCTCCAGTAGCATCAATTTTATCGTGTCCTCCATAGACAAAAGCCATTTCTGGAAACGTTTTCAGGTAGTACAAATTGAGTTCTAAAGCATTGGGATACAGCACATCATCGGCATCTAAAAACACAATTGTTTCGCCTTTGGCATGTGCAACACCAATATTACGGGCATTGGGCAATCCTACTCGGTGTGCATATACATACTTCACAGCAGGGTACTTTTGGCACACGGCTGCGGTATGGTCATCGGAGCCATCGTTTATGACAATAATCTCGTAGTTTTGGTACGACTGGCTATAAACACTCAACAACGCTTGTTCTAAATAATCGGCTTGGTTGTAACAAGGAATCACCACCGACACCAAAGGCATTTCGCTCAACGGAGCAAAGCTCAGGCGAGGCGGTTCGGGTAAAGTGGGGTACGCTGGCGTATTTTTGTGTTTTTTATAATACTGCCAACCTGCCCAGCAGCCTTCTATTTCGGTAAAAACATACCTAAACTCGGCACTCCAGGGTCTTCTGAAAAACTTCTTTACTCGTTGTTTATAGTAAGCTGGCAATGTTTCCTTCACACGCTTCAAATCACCTGCGTAGCCATATTTTTCGTACTGCACCATAATAGAGCTTACGTTGCCTTTCATATAAGCCTGAATCTGCTTTTCGAGGTCTTCGGTTGATTCTCGGTGCTGATGATATACATATAAATTAGGAAAATAATTGCAATTCCAGCCTTCTGCCATCACCCTATACCAAAACTCCGAATCGCCACTACAGCCCGACGCTCCCACATCGAGGCGTTCGTCGAATAAGCCTACGAGCGAGAAAACGTCTTTTCTAAAAGCCATATTTGCTCCAGCACCAACGTCCCAAGCAGGTACGCCTTCGTCAACTCTGGCTAAAAAATATTGATGGTCGAAAGTAAGCGGACTATACCCTTTGTTGAAGCCCCAATAACGCTCGAAAATACCCTGTGCTTCGGTACGCAATTCGTAGGGAATGACAAGCCCCGTAACGGCCATTGTCATGGGGTCGTCAAAACACCGACGTACCTTTGAAATCCAATCTTGTTCAATAATTACGTCGTCGTCGGTATAAGCCACAATGTTATGCGATGCCGCCAATGCACCTGTATTACGTGCGATGTCGAGTCCTTTGCGTGGTTCTAATATGTATTTTACCTGCGGAAAATGCTTGGCTATCAACTTGGCTGTTTCTTTGTCGGAAGGAGCGTTGTCAACCACCACAATTTCAAAATTCTGGTCATACGATTGATACAAGCTTGTCAAACAAGCACCTATGGCTTTGGGGCGGTTGCGGGTACAAATCACTACCGAAACAGGTTCGCCAGTGGTAGCTACAGGTTGTAACAAACGAGCAAAGTTGGGTTTTGCCTTTTGTTCTATCAAAGCTCTATCGCCTGAAAAAGCATAGAGAATGTTGGTATAATCGCTGTCTTGTTCAATCCAAAAATAGCTATAAACGGCCTTTGCAATGGCATTGACAACCCATTGGTGCCATTCGGCTAGGCTACTTGGGTAATGCTTTTCAATCCAGATATGCCCCAAAGGAATTTGTTCGTACCAAAACACATAATATTCTGGCTCAAAACTTGGCAGGGTATCTAAAGGCTTTTTTAAGTCGTAATGAATAATCTTATGTGCATGATACTTAGACATAATAGAAGGATGTTTTAGTGGAAAATGATGGGTATGCGTTTATTCGTTAAAATACATATTAACCGTTGGGGCTATATAGCCTTTGGGAATTACAGTACTAAAAGAAATTCGTTCATCTTTCGACAAATCGACCGACAGGCAAGTGTCAAAACCAAAGAGCAGGGTTTCAAATTTGGTAATAAAATAAACCGAAAAATAGTACGAACCTGCATTAAAGAAATTGCTCGGAAACTCACAAGAAAGCTGTGTTAGGGCTTGTGTTGTGATATTTTTGAGTGGTGAATTTACTTCAAAAAGACACTCTCCTGCAAAGTTAAATGCAAACACCCGTACCGACAGCTCTAAAGGCGTGTGCAAGCTCCAAAAATCTATATCAAAACGCAGCGATGCACTGGCATAAATCAACCCTTGTTTCCTTTCAGAAGGCGTAAGTTCTACTCGTTTTACCCTGATGTAATGATTGCCCGGTGCACTGTAGGCATCGTCGTAATGTTGGCTTAAAAAATCAATTTTTTCTGACCAAAGATAATTTGCCATGACTTTTAGGGGGTCGCCGATGTCGGTCATGCGTCCTTTTTCGAGGTAAACCGCCTTGGTACATAACTTACGCAACGCCTGCATATCGTGACTAATCACCAGCACGGTTTTGCCTTTTTGCGAAGCCAATTCCTTCATTTTAGCCATGCACTTACGCTGAAACTCCAGGTCGCCTACCGCCAGTACTTCGTCGATAATCATGATTTCGGTTTCGAGGTGTGCCGCCACGGCAAAAGCCAAACGCACATACATCCCACTCGAATAGCGTTTGACAGGTGTTTCGAGGAAAGCTTCTACGCCCGAAAAAGCTACAATTTCGTCAAATTTGGCACTAATTTCATGTCGTTTCATGCCCAAAATTTGTCCATTCAAAAACACATTTTCCCGTCCTGTCAATTCGCCGTGAAACCCTGTCCCTACTTCCAACAAGCTCGAAATCCGTCCTTTTCCTCTAATCACGCCTTGGGTAGGCAAAATGATGCGTGAAAGAATTTTCATCAAAGTTGACTTCCCCGAACCATTTGGGCCAATCACACCTACCACTTCGCCTTCTTCTACTTCAAACGAAATATCTTTTAAAGCCCAAAACAAGTCCTTTTTTGTACGAGGATTTTTCCTATTAGTCAGGCCATCAACCCAAGCCAACAAGTCTTGCTTAAAAGTAGATGCCCCCAAGCTTCCCACTTCAAAGGATTTAGAAATTTCTTCTATTTTGACGACTACGTTTCCCATTAATTTTATACTGGTCTAGCGATATTTACAGCACGTCCATTACTTTTATTTCTGCTTTTTTGAATAAAGTAAGGCTAATGCCGTAAAATACAAATATAACCAACAAACTTATACTCAACTCTTTGGTCAAGAAAATGCCGTCGGTATAACAAGCCCTAAAGCTTTCAAAAATAGCCGTAAGCGGATTGAGCCAAAAAGCCCAAGCAAATTCTTTCGACACAATAGAAACAGGGTAAAATACGGGCGTAATAAACATATACAGCCGTAATGCAAAATGAACTAGGTTTTCAAAATCTTTGTATTTTGCTGTAATTACAAATACCAACAAGCCCCAAGCCAATGCGTATAGGGCAATACTGACCAATAAAATGGGTGTAAAAAAAAGCGTTGCCTTGATGTGTACGCTACTTTCGCCCGTTTGATGATAGTAAATTAATACCCCTATAAAAAAGATAAAGTTGATACTCAGGCGAAAAGAATGGGTAAGAATGCTACTCAATGGTAGCAAAATTCTTGGAAAATAAACCTTTTCGAGAATATGGGCATTAGTCTTAAAACTAAACATACAGCCAAAAAGGCAATCAGCAAAATACGTCCAAAGCATATTGCCTGTCAAATAAAACAGCAAAGGCGGACTGCCATTGGTCGAAAGCTTGATGATGTTGCCAAAGACAATCAAATACACCAACGTTGTGAAAAGCGGGAGTAGCACTGTCCAGATATTTCCTAGCACAGTTTGATTATTGGTACTCTGCAAATCTCGTCTGGTAAAACTCCATATCAACTCTCGGTTGTTCACAATATGAGCGATATTGAAGCTAAACCAAGAAACCTGCGGCTTGATTTCCCAATCCCATGTATCTTTTGTTTTATCGGCATTTGTCATATATGTGAAGTTATAACAAGTATTTGGTTTGTCAAGGTAAAATTACGTAAGCGAATTATTTATTTTGTTTGCGTGTATAATCGTAAAAATAGTTTTATTTCGACTGAAAATAAAGTATTTTATTCAAAAATAATGGTTCTATTGCCTGTGATAAATACCCTGTCTTCAAATACCACTTTTAGGGCTTTGGCTAGTACAATTTTTTCTACGTCACGTCCAGCAGCGGCCATTTCTACGGCGTTTTTGGTATGATTTACCCGAATCACATCTTGGTAAATAATGGGGCCTTCGTCGAGGTCGTCGGTGACAAAATGGGCCGTAGCACCAATAATTTTCACGCCTCTTTCGTATGCTTGTCGATACGGATTTGCCCCTACAAAAGCAGGTAAAAACGAATGGTGGATATTGATGGTTTTGCCGGTATATTGCTTGGTAAAATCGGGCGTTAGCACACGCATAAATTTGGCTAATACCAAGTAGTCGAAGGCATATTGTTGCAATAAGGCATGAATTTGGGCTTCGTGTGCTATGCGAGCGGCTTGGTCGGTGCCTTTGGCTGGCAAATAATGAAACGGAATGCCAAATCGTTCGGTAAGCGAGCGTAAAGTTTCGTGGTTGCCAATTACAGCCAAAATATTGAAAGGCAGGTCTTTAAATTCGTTTCTGACCAACAAATCGCTTAGGCAATGATGCTCTTTTGTGACCAAAATAACCACATCTTTGACTTGCTTTTTAGAGAGGTTGATATTGGCCTTATTAGGTAAAATGCCTCGCAGCCCGTCTTCTATTTTTTCGGGGTCGCAATTGCCCGAAAATGCCACACGCATAAAGAAATGTTGACTTTCACTATCTACAAATTCGTCGGTACGCTCTACGTTGAGATTGTTGAAAAATAGTACCCCTGTGATTTTATGCACCAATCCTTTCTCGTCGGGGCAGTCTATTCTAAGTATGTAATCGGTCATGATAAAATGGAAAGCTTTTGGCTAGGCAAAGCTTCTGTGCTACAGTTGTGTGTAAAGTTGTACAAAATACATTTTACAAAATTAGGTATTTACCCGACTTTTTACACCATCTGTACGCAATTTCATATATCCATTTGCATCTTGCAATAGGCTATTTCATCTTTGATAAAAACCTCTCCTACGGCTTGTAAGCCAAAGCTTTGATAAAAAGTACTAGCCGAGCATCGGGCATGACACCAAAGCGTTTGAATGTGCTGTTGCTTGGCTTCGGCAATCAATCGTTTGAGTAGCAACGTACCGTAGCCCTTACCTTGGTGAGCTGTATCGGTAGCAAATTTCCGAAATTGAGCCGAAGAGCCTTCTACAAAAAGCGATACCACCGAAATCAGTTGGTCGTCGAGCCAAAGCCCCCAGTGTTGTCCGTGCTCGTCGTTGGGAACAATCACATAAGCTAAAGGCTTGTGCGGCCACATCACACGATGGCGTAAATCCCATGTTTGGGCGGCGGTAATGGGCGATATTTTTATGTTTGACATACGATAGTTTTAGTGTTGTTGCCTAAACAAAAAAACACGAGTATGATAGTAATACCCGTGTTAGTGTGGTCATTAGCAAGGCCTCAAACCATTGCAAATATACTCTTTTCGCTCGTCTTTAGTATATGGCGAACACGAAAAAAATAACGTTTTAGGTTCGCAACTCGGTATTTAGCATTTATACTTACTTTCCCATTCAATCCTTGCTGCATTATCAACAATGCTTAGATTCAATAACTTTCTACAAAAAAGACATAACCTAAGCGTAGCTCACCCCATTCGTATCTCTTTCACTTTCCTTACCTGCCTAAAATCCTACAGAACTTACAAAAATATCCTAGTCCGAAGGATAACAAACTGTAAACTATTGGCTAACTTTGTAACTTTGTGAATTAACAAACCCTAATTTTTTTCCCATTTAGTTGGAATTACCAGAATGCAACATATTGAAGCCTTTCGTGAGATAATTGCTACCCCGAAAAAGATTGTGATTACAACTCACTTCAAACCCGATGCCGATGCGCTCGGTTCGTCGCTTGGTTTGGCAGGCTACCTCAAGAAAAAAGGCCATCAAGTGCAAGTGATTACGCCTTCCGATTACCCTAAATTTCTTTTCTGGATGTCGGGTAACGAAGAGGTAATTAACTACGAAGATGCTAAAAACCAGAAAAAAGCACAGCAGCTTATTCAGGCAGCCGACCTCATTTTTTGTCTTGATTTCTCCGCTATAGCACGCATCGAAAGTATGTCGTCGGTAGTGGCTTCGTCGCAAGCCACGAAAGTGATGATAGACCACCATACCAACCCCGAACAATTTGCTACCTTTGTTTTCCACGATGTAAAAGCCGCCGCTACGGCACAGTTGATTTATCAATTGATTGTGTTGCTGGGCGATAAGCACCTCATCGACCAAGCCATTGGCGAATGCCTGTATGCGGGTATCATGACCGATACGGGTTCTTTCCGTCATCCCAATACTACGCCAGAAGTACATCGCATTGCTGCCGAAATTATGGAGTTGGGCGTAAATACCAATTTGGTGCATCGTCGGGTATATGATAGCACGACAGCCGATAGATTGTCTTTTTTGGGCTATATTTTGTCAGAAAAAATGGTGGTACTCCCCGAATATCGGGTAGCGTATTTTGTGGTGACAGCCGAAGAGCTCAAGCGTTTCAATTCGCAAACGGGCGATACCGAGGGCATTGTCAATTATGGCTTGCAAATAGATGGCACAGTGATGTCGGTGATTATTGTTGACAGACCCGAAGCGATAAAAATGTCGTTTCGGTCGGTAGAAGAATTTGCGGTGAATACCATTGCCTCGAAGTACTTCAATGGGGGAGGGCATAAAAATGCGGCTGGCGGCAAAACCGTAGGCTTAGGCTTGGAGGCTACTGTAGCACGGTTTTTGAGCATTTTACCCGAATACCAATCCGAATTATTGGCAGTGCCTGTATAAATAGCAATGCAAAATTGTGCATTGTTAATTGTGAATTAGTGTTTTGATTTTTAGAAAGTGACGTTCTGTTTTAATCTAAATATAAGATACGTGTTTTAAAATAAAAAACTTAAATCACTCATGCTCAACGCACACAATCACTCCTTAATTTTAGCGTTAAATTTTTAATTATTAATAAAACTAAACAAATGTTGAAAAAACTCAGTGCTGTTATAGCGGTAGCCACTCTTATGGTTGCTTGTAACAAAAACCGTGTGGAGGTAATCGAAAACGTAAAAATTCAGATTCATAGCCACGACGATAAGGCTAAAAAGGTAAAAGATGGGGACATTATTACTTTTTCTGTAAAAATATTCAATGACAAAGATTCGTTATTGCAGGAGTCGCCAGCATCGGCACCTGCTCGTGCCATGATTCAGCCGGCTGGTGCATCGGGCTTTAAAGGTAGCTTTGAAGATGGATTAAGATTACTTTCTCTTGGCGACAGTGCAACCATTTTCGTGCCAGTTGACTCTTTAGCTAAAGGAGCACAACAATTGCCTCCATTCATCAAAAAAGGAACAGATTTGAAATATGCTGTAAAGTTGATTAAAACACAAAGCCGTGCCGATTTCGACAAAGACATGGCTGCACAGGCACAAAAAGACAAGACTTTGGCAGAAGAGCGTAAAGCTAAAAATCCACAATTGATTGCCGACTATATCAGCAAAACTGGTAAAACATTTAAAACAACGGCTTCTGGTTTGTACTACAGCATCGAAACGGAAGGCACAGGCACAAATCCTAAAAATGGTGATGTGTGCAAATGTTTATATACAGGTAAATTCTTAGACGGTAAAGTTTTCGACCAAAGCAAACAACCAGTTGATATGCCTATCGGTCAAATGATTCCGGGCTTCAATGAGGCTTTAACTTTATTGAAAAAAGGAGGCAAAGGTACATTTATTATTCCACCTCAAATTGGTTATGGCGATGCTGGACAAGGCCCTATTCCTGCCAATTCGGTGTTGGTGTTTGATTTAGAAGCACTTGATTTCAAATCGGCTGGAAAATAATTGTATTTGACTATAGCACCAAAAGTGTAAGTGGCTCTTTTGTATGCCTCTTACACTTTTGTCTGTTTAATTGCATGGGGCTTTGTTGGGATTTAACAGTTTTTAACAAGCAAATGGCAAGAGATAGTTGCAACTTTGTGATTTGAAAAGTTGTCTATCTTTCTTGGCTTTCCATAAGCCAATCACTATACTAATAATTTGCAACAATGATGAAGAAGTTTTTAAGTTGGAATATGCTAAGTCTGCTCGCTATGGTTGTCGTGCTTAGTTCATGTTTATCCAAAATTACCTTGGAAGATGATGAAATCTTACAACAAAACGAAAGCCAGATAAAAGCATACATTGCTGCCAATAACTTGAGCACAACCAAGGCTCCCAATGGTGTGTATTACCAAGTAACCAAAGTTGATACTTCTGGCAGAAAAATGATTTTTGGCGATACCGTGCGGGTGCATTATGTGCTTTCTCGGCTCGATGGCTATGTGTTGTCGAGTGCTGTGCTGAACCAAGACAAGCCTTTTCAATTTATCAATGGCTATAGTACAAGCTTGTTTGTCAATTTGTTACCCTACTTGCATGAAGGCGAAACGGGTACATTTATCATTCCTTCTACGATGGCTTTGGGTAGCCAAACCTTACCGAACTTACCTGCCAATTCGCCTTTGCGTTGTGATATTCAATGGTTTAAAACCTTTAGCGAAGAGGCCGATATTGATAGATATGTGCGTGATAACAAGATTACCCTCACAGGACGCTACTCGAATGGGCTACGTTACCTCAGAGTAACAGAAGGTACAGGTGACTATTTGGCTTCGGGCAAAGTGGCTTTGGTAAAATACACAGGTAAATTCTTAAATGGTACAGTATTCGATACTAATGTTGGTACGTCAGATACTTTGAGTGTAACCGCTGGTGGTTCGAGCGTAATTACGGGTTTTCAAAGAGGAGTAGAGTTGATGCGTGTGGGAGAAAAAGCCACTTTTATCTTTCCTTCTTCGATAGGTTATGGTACGACTGGTTCTGGAAAAATTCCAGGAGAAACACCACTCATTTTTGAGGTAGAGTTTTTGGCGATTGACGAATAGCTACATGAAAGTTAGGTTAAATACAAATTGTGGCATAACCTAGCATCTTGCCTTGTCTTTTGTATTTAATGTCAATTTTTACATATTTTTACTTTCGTTATGAAAAAAATTTTATGGGTAGGAATTATCGCCTGCATCGTATTATTGAACGCTTGTTCTATTGGCACGACCGAGGTTGACCCAACAACAGCCGACCAACTTAAAAAGAATCAGGAGTTGGTGCAGA
>JACCDR011067008.1_pt1 | contig 13128 bp, 11 predicted proteins | sample 7446431 | NCBI WGS metagenome assembly JACCDR01 (sample SAMN15323443, study PRJNA562643) | freshwater metagenome | isolation source: river surface water | place: USA:Blue River Watershed | collected 2017-08-17
ACACCGCCGATCGCGCCTCGGTCCAGCGCCTCGCCGCGCGCCAGGATGTTCTCCCCGATGCCAGAGAGCGTCGGGTTGTACTCGCCACCCTCGGCGAAGCGCGGGTCTTCGTAGCCCTGCGCCAGATAGTCCATGCGCTGGGACTCGGGAACGGCGATCTTCTCGCCCCCCTTGGTGAGTTCTACGGTCGCGGGGGCCTTGGGCGCAGTCGCCTCAAGGATTGCCAACTCTTCGGGGCTCGCCATATCGGCTTATTGTACTTCGGAGCCGTACCCTTTAGCCTTCAGCGCTTCGATCTGGGATTCCGGCAGGTCCCGGACCTCTCCGTCCGACATGCGGTACGGACGGGTGCCAACCGACTGGCCTGCGAACTTCGGGTCGTTTTCGTCGTAGATACCGACGCCCTTGAGAGACTCGTCAAAGTTGGATTTGATGTTGCGGGAGGCGCGGATAAGCAACTCACGACTATCAGCCCGCTGGAAGAACGCCTGCGGGTTGGCAATACCGGAGATGACTTGGTCGTGCTCCTTGCCGGTAGGGGCGCCTAGCCCGTTGAAGTTAGACTCCTGACCAACCATGCTCTCACGGATCTTGTTCGCTTCCTCGACGTCGTTGGCGTCCCAGTGCCCTCCGCGGTTGATCTTGACTTTCTCCGCCAAGGCAATCAAGCGGTCGTAGCCAGACTTGATACCGCCGTACGCCATGGATTTCTCGCCCACCTTGGTCTCCAAGCCAGACGGCAAGTCCGACGTGAACACCTTGCCGGGAATGAAGCCCTTGTACGGCTTGCCTTCAGCCTTGGCAGCGTCCTTGGCGGCCTTCGCCTGGAGCGCCACCGTCTCCGCCACGGTCTTTTGCTGCCCAAGCAACTCAGACCCGACCTTCGCCTGATCCATGTTCTGCTTGAGCATGTCCTTGTAAATGCCTCGACCAACGTCGCCGTTCGCGTTGGCGATGGCGTCACGCTCTTCTTGCGTCGTTGCTTTGGCAAGCGCGGCATTGACCTTGCGCTTGTACGCGGCAGCAGCCGCCTTCTCGCGACGCTGGATCTCGCTCTGCCCCAACTTCACGCGGAAGTCATTGCGCAGCATGGAAACCGCGTTCTTCTCTTGCTCGGTCTTCGCCTCGCGCTCGGCTTGGTCCATGGCAGCGTCGAACTCCGCCGTGACCGCTTTCTGGATGGCCGCAGCGCCGGCTTCCTCGTCGGCTGCCGCCAGCCGGTCCATGTTGACCAGCTTGCCCATGCCTTCAAGGTGTTGGTTGCCGCCTTCGATTTCACCCTTCCAGCGGTTCATGCGCGAGTTGATCGCGCCACCAACCGCCTGTTGGAGCATGCGCCCAGCCTCGGGCTTGCCCTGTGCCGCAGCCAAAGCGCCTACCAGACCCATCACGAGGCCCACGGTATCGAAGGGCGGGTTGCCCATCTTTTGCTTCAGTTCGTTTAGCTCTGCGTCCATCTCGGCACGAGACTCTTCGTACCTGCCCTTGTGGGCTTCAGCCCGCCCGTACGCGTTGTCGATGGCGCCGAGGGCTTGCTCCGCACGAGCGGAGTTGATATCGCGCTGCTGGCCCTGCTTGGCGTCGAGGATCTCTTCCTTCTCACCGAGCAAGTCGAGCGAGCGGTTGTTGCCTTCTGCGATTCCGGCTTGAACCTTGCGCGTCTTGTCGCCAGCGTTGAAGCGTGTGTCCTCGATGCCGTCGGCCTGCGGCTGTGCCGGCACGGCCTCTGCGCTGGGCGCCGGGGCCGGCTGAGGGTTCTTGCGGTTGACCGATAGGCCCAAGATGTCCGCGTCCGTGACTTGGCCTTCCGCCGGGTCCGGCTGCGTCTCGCGACCCTGCGCGGCCGCCTGCTTCGGGGCCGGGCGGGCGGCACGAGGCTTTTGCGCGGGCGGCGCCTCCGACTTCATCGGGGGCGGAGGGCTCATGTTCGGTTCAGACGAGACCGTCTCCGGGGGGACAGACGTAGGCTCGGGCGCCTTCGGCTCTGCCGGCATGGACATCGTCGGCTGGGGCTCCGCGATAGACTTCTCGTACGACGCCTGTTGCTCCTTCCACTCCTGCGGCACGGGAGCAGACGACACCGTCGCCAGGTCAGGGTAGTCGCTGACGGCGTAGTTCGAGCCCTGCGCCTTGAGGGCGGCTTCCAGTTCTTCACGCGTTGGCATTACTTGCCCGCCTGTGCGTTGCCCTGCATGGTCTGCACGCCACTCGCGACGCCCTGCGGGTTGCCGGTGTACGCGCTAAGTACCGTGCCGATCAGGCCGCCCAGCTTCTGCAAGCCGCCGTTCTCGTTAGCGTCTTGTGACTGCATGCTCGAGATGGCACTTGCGCCACTCTGCACACCCTGAAGACCGGAGGCGATGTTATCCCCGCCGGGCTTAGGCGTCTCGGTCGAGGGCGTCTGTCCCGGAACCTCGGCGTCTCGGGCTTGCGGCTGCGCGTAGTTCGGGGCGGCCGGGGCAGCCTGTGGCGGCGTCGAAGGGGCCGGCTGCTGGGCGGGCATGCGGTACTGCGAACCCTGGTTCTGCAGTGCGAGGTTGACGGCGTTGGGGTCGTACTCGAAGGCCATGCGCCAAGTGTAACTTGGGCGCTCTGTTTAGGGCCTCAGTTGCCCAGAATGCCAAAGGGCATCAGTGCCTTTTTGATAAGCGACCGGCCTTGTTCCTTGTTGCGGGCTTGGCCTGCATTGTACTTGGCCGTCAAGATGTTCGCCTGATAGTCCTTGTCCGTCGCTTCGCCGGCAGCAGCAATCTGAGCCCCGCCGGTGGCGAGATTCGCCCGCTGCCCAGCCAACGTCAAGTCGCGTCCGCTCGTAAGCGACTGCTGCCCTTGCCGCTGCGCCACGGCTTGCCCTCGGGCGTCTTGCGTCGCCAGTTGCGCGTTGTACCCCAATTCGGCGTTGGACGCAGCTGTGCCGTACTGTCCGGCCGCGTTGGCCTCCGCGACGGCTAGCTGGTTGGCGCGCTCGGCTTCCGCCGCAGCAAGACGGGCGTCTACGCCCAGATTCGCACTGGCCACGTCCTCGGCACGTTGCGCGGTGGCAGCGTCAAAGCGCATCCCCGCATTGAGTTGTTGCGCCTGAAGGTTGCGCTGGGCAGCCATGTCCGCCACGCCCGAACTCGCACCCGCCATCGCCGCCTGGAGCGCCAGCGCCCCGCCTTCGCCCTGACCTGCGGCAAGACCCATCGCGCCCTTGTTGACGAGGCCCGCTGAATACTGCTGCTGTGCCTGCGCGTTGGCCTGGTTGGCCAGAATGGCAGTGTCCGTCGCTTGACCGATCGTCGGCGAGCCAGCCAGAGCGGCCTGACGACCCGCCAAGACGCTCTCCGTGCTGTTGACCAGGCTGTTGGTGGCCAGCGCGTTGTTGCGGGTGGCCATCGAGGAACTGAGCCCGGCGCCCAGCGTGTTCATGGACTTGGACGCCGCCGAGTTGATCTGTCCGACCCCCTCGTCGTAATCTCGCATGGCACCGCCGGCCTGACCGCGGTCGTACTGGTAGTCCTTTTCGGCCCGCATCTGGTCGTTGCTGGTCGTGCCGTACTCGTCCTTTACCCTGTCGTACGCCTTGTCCGAGCGGGAGCTGGACTCCGACGACTGACGCTTGGCGTCGGAATAGAGAGCCTTCTCTTCGGCCTTAGAGCCGCCGAGATAGGTGTTCTCTTCCTTTTTGTTATTGTACTTTTCCTTACGTCGTGCCCGCCGTGCCTGGCGCTTGCGAGTGCGAGGGAGAATTGCGTCAATGGCCATGACGCTAGTTTACCTCACCTGTGCGCCCCAGGGCTCTCCATGTCCTCGTGGTAGTTGCCCTCCACTCGGAAATATAGTGACATGCAGATGGGGAGTACGCCCTCCACAGACCCGCCTGGACGTGACTCCGTAATGCGGAACTTGACCGCCCTGGTGAATGTTCGGAGGGGGTCCACGCGAACGGTGTACCGCTCCGCCCAAGCAGAAATCTCCGCCGACGAGTAGTTCACCTCGGTGGTGTTCGGCGTCGTGGCGACGTCCACGAACGTCCGTTCGTCGTAGTTCGTGAACACTTCGATCTTCAGCCCGTGGGCGCTGAGGCGCCGAGCCGAGAACACCAACCACTGAAGGTTGACCCGGTCCTGGAAGTCCCCGCTGAGGACGATCCAGTCCGACGTCCAGCGCATGCTGCCGGTCGTCGAAGTGCCCAAACCATCGACGAGGCGGATGTCGATTTTGGTCGACTCCTTGGTGCCAAGAATCGCTTGATTGTTCGCCCATGGGACCTGTGCCACGAACTCAGGCGCGTCTGACTCCGTGATGTTCCACGTCGTCCAGCGTCCTAGGCGGTAGTTGTACGCCTTTTGCGCAGCCCCCAGGACGAACACGGCTTCATCCTGGTCAGGCAGCAAATACGCCCCCGTCACGTTGGAAACCTGCACGCCGGGGACAAGCACCGGCTCCGCCCCCGAGAAGGACAGGATGTCCGTGTCGCGCTGGAAGAGGATGCCCTTCGGTGTGGTCAACACCGAGCGTCGGTTTGTGCAACCGACCGAGCCAACGCGCACGGGCGGCGAGAACGCCCCGCCACTCGGGTTGCCCACCAGATTGTCTGGGCCGTCCCCTCCGACTTGCAAAACAGCGCGCTCGCAGAAGATGACGATGGTGCCCTGCCACTCGCGGACAGCCAGGGCGTCCCCGACGCCGGAAGGGAGAAGGAACTCGTAGAAGGGTGAGAACTCAAAGCCAACCCCAGAGATGCGGCGCTTGCTGTAGAAGATGCGGTTGGGGACCTCGTCGTCGATTCCGACGATGCGGTCTCCCACGATAGTCCAATCCCTCGTAGGAGGGGGCGGCAGAGGCGGCTGTTGCTGACTCAGTGAGCCGTCCGTGTAGAGGACTTGTCTGCTGGTTTCCGGCAGCGGGACCAAGGTCTGGTCGTACGAATACTCGCCTTTGTATGTGACGCCGCCAAGGCGATGTAGCGTCGCGGGGGCGTCCGTCGGGGACGCGTAAGTGACCAGCTTTGGCGCCGAACGCAGCTGCCCGTCCTTGAAGCCCAGTGGGGCGCTCGCAATCAAATAAGGCTTCGCCGGCACGTCGGTTTCCCAGTTGATGATTGCCGGTGCTGAGCGGTGAAGCAGGCCCGCCGCGTCGTACCACTCCCAGTGGCAGCCAAAGCGGTAAGCACCCGCCGGGTAATCCGGTCCAATACCGAACGTGTTGACGGCGAGTTTGGGCGTAAACAGAGGACCGCCGATCTCCACGATGGCTTCCCCATCCCACTGCACAGGCAGCGCTCCGGCAACGAGCGCCGTTCCGCTCTTGTCATGGGCGATAGAAGGCTGCACTGGCGTAAACGAGATTTGCGTGAATCTGGCAGGGTAGGATGTCTCCTCGCCGTTGCCCGGTGTTTCACCTGTGCGGGCTTCCGCCGTCGCGAAGTCCAGAATGTCTTTCAGCCAGTGGAAACGTACCTGAGTCGGTCCTTCTGCGGAGATGCACTCCGCGGCGCTCTGGCGCACCGGGGCCGGCACCGGCGTTTCCGCGCCGACGAACGCGGCGGTGGGGTCCACGCGCACCGGCGACAAAGAGGCACGCGGGCAGGCGAACCTTGCTACGGGTACGACGTTGGTCGGGGTTGCTACCAGATAGGCGGTAACCGCCGGGTCTAGAGGGTAGTTGGGGGAGTCAGGTAGTTCAGGGGCGTTCGAGTAGCACGGAACCGTGTCAAAGATGGGGTAGACCTCGCCGGGTGCCAACTTGACAGTTGATCCCTTGGAGTAGAGACGTTGCCAGGGCAGGTCGTATTCTGCGGGGTCGCCGAACACCGTGTAATAGAGCTTCGTCCCTGCGTAGGCTGCCGGGTTGTCGAAGGGCTCGTCGTGGCTGACTGCGGCGACAAAGCCCACAGAGACCGTGGTGCGGTACCACTGGATTGCGATCGTGTTGAACACGCCCGCAACGTTGAACACGCCACCCGCAGACATGCTGGTGGGGGTCCAGCCGAGCTGGTAGCTGTACATAGAAGCAGCGTTGACCAGACCGATGCCTACGTAGGTCCCTCCAGATCCATAGCTGCCGAAGCCGATGGCCACGTCCTGAGGAGAAGAAACGACGCTGGGGATTGTATGAGTATAGGTGATCACACCCGTGACGACATTGATCGTACGCGCGACGATCTGCGTGGACGACGTTGTCGCGAGCACGGCGTATGCCGCGTAAGTTGCGTCTACCACGCCACCGTACTCCGGTATGGCGCAGGTAACGACGTGGGGCGGGACGGTCCACTCGATAGGGACAAACGAAGCCAGTGTTGCCGTGGAAATCAGGTTCCCCGTACAGAGCGCGGACTTGATCGTCAGGGTCGTCGCGTCTTCGCGGTACCAGAGACGGACACCGTGCGAGTGATGGGACGTCAAGGCGTACCAAGGCTCGTAGGCGCTCGGGAGGTCGGCGATGTAAATCGCCGGAGCACAGACGGAGCCGTCAGCGAAGGAGGCGGTCAGGAACAGTTGAGGGTCACCAGACTCCGGGTGGGGCTTGACAAAGGCGACCCAAACGAGATTGTCTCCCGTCGTAGTTGCGCAGACGGCCGGCGGAGTTGCGGATTGACAAGAAGGCACCGCGCCCGCCGCAGAGATGCGCGCGGGGATGTACGCGCCAGGGCGCTGGACATTCGGCAAGTCCGAAATCGTGAGCCCTGCGCCTGTGACACCCGTCAGGCCCGAAGCGTCCACGACGCGTGACTGAAGACGGGGAGGGGTGACGACCAGCGTATTTTTGCCGGCCTCGGCGGGGATTAGCGCGTATCCGGGTGTCGTGGTGAAGGACGTGGTCTGGACAGCAGACGGTGCGTGAGTGCAGCTTCCGGGAATCTGCCCCAGCCGCGTATTGAGGCTTTCGCGCAAAGTGAGCGATCCGCCTTGCGCAGCAATCGGCCCCCCGAGTTCAGGCGCAGACTGCTCGTCTTGGCCTCCGTTGAGAAGGAAGGAAACCTTTTGAATGTTAGCCATCAAAACACCCGGAGGTTGACGGTGAGCGGATTCGTGGTTACAGTAGTGTTGGTTCGCACGGTGACCGCTACGCCTGAAGACGGCAAGTCGACGGTGATGGCATAGTTAGCGCTAGCTCCCACCACTATGGCGCCGTTCATGCCGCGGTCCAGACCATGCCGCGCAGTTGCCTCGGTCTCACCCACGGGAATCACGACAGTCAGAGGCACCGCGTAAGAGAATGGGTTTCTAGACAGATTGCGCAGCAGTGTCGCCAGATTTGCCAGAGGCAACTGGACGAGCCGTAGGAGGTCTTCAAACATCAATAGACTCCCGGCCAGCGGTTCCTGCGAAAGTGCTCCGCCCGGCGTCCGTTCGTGTCGCGGATGGTGTGAATCGCGTTAGGGTCTCGATTGCGCGAGGCAGAGAACAGGTCCGCCTCGAGCATCGCCTTCTCTTGCAAGAACACGGCTGCTTGCTCGTGCCTGCCGAGAGAGTTCAACACCCAAACGACTAGCTCCAAAGTGATCCAGCGGTCCGCGTCAGGGCGGGAGAAAAAGGATGTCTCCCCCGCGATATCAAGTGCCTTGGTGTACAGCACCGTGATCGTCTCTTCGCCGCTGGACGCGGGGTAGAAAGAAATCACATTGCCCTGGAGCTGATAGTGCGGGGCGCAGGCGTCCTTCCACAGTTTCAGAGTATCCAGCTGGCCTTGTTCATAGTCGTCGATTGCCGCTGCGTCGAGCAAGCGCCAATCAGACGACGTGCGCTGCCAGAGGATGGCGTGCACTTCATCGCAGTCCGCAGGGAGCGAGGTCAACCCGACACCCGCCTGCACGGTCAAGGTGGCTTGGTTCAGGTAGTCGAGGTCAACGCCTCGCCGCTGCTTGAGTTTGGCAGAAAAGGCCCTCGCCGCCTGCGCCAGCTTGTACGCCACCTTCGACGACGTTATGCTGGTGCTGGCAGTAAAGTCGGGGACGTTCGCCGTACGCGCCACGTCCGCCAGGAGATCCGCAACGATGAATGATGTGGCCACGAGAAAAGCTTACCCTTGCGGGTGCCTGCGCGGCCGGGGGCTCAGAACGGGCTGGCTTCGGGGTCCGCGGACTCGGCCGTGTCGTCCATCGCCGCATCGTCCAACGCGTCCATGAACGCCTCCAGCGCGCTGGCGGCTGCCTCGAAGTTCTGCTCCTTGAACGCCGAGAACAGCGCCTTGGCAGCAGCTGCCTTGGCCGAGCCCGGCATGTCGGGTTCCGGCGAGGGGGCGGGGGCCTCCTCGTCGTCCGTCCCGATCATGACCGAGAGTTCCGGCTTGGGCTCCTTCGACTTGGCTTCTTTCGGAGGGAACGCCATTAGTCAGCCCGGCCGTAGATGTACACGACGATGCCGTCGATGGTGTCGCTCGCCGTCGGGGCGCTGGCCACCGAAGCGAAGACCTGGGTCTTGTGGCTGATCGTCACGGTGCCAGCCGTATCCGACTGAGACTCGACGCGGACCCAGTGATAGTTGGTCGTGTCATTTTCCTGACCGACCGCGACCGCGCACATGCCCTTGACCTTGCCCTGGAGCTTGATCGTGTAGAGGCCCGCGCCATCACGAGTGATGGACGTGACGCCCCAGGACTCCTGGACGACAATGGCTGCCTGCGAGGCGCCAGGGGTGAACCGCACAGCAGCCAGAGGGCCTGCAACGGTCTTGAGGTTAGAACCAGTTCCGAGATTACGACGAATCGCCACTATAAACCACCTTGAGAAGCGGCGCGTCCTCACGCGCCAGTTAGGTGGTTTCAGAATATCGGGTCAGGCGATTAGTCGGCCGGGCGCCTAATCATAGCTTTTAGCAACAGACGCCCTGGGAGTTGCGCTTCACCGCTGAGCCCAAGGTACCAACCCCAGGCCCAGCGGACCATTCGTTCAGTGGGCGTCGTCGCTTTTGCGGCTGCGCCGCCCCTTGGCCACCTCCGCTTCGATTGCCGCCGTCAGTTCCGGGTCGTCGATGTTGCCCCCGCGCGAAGCTTCCAACTGCTCGACCTCCGAGTCCTTGGCGCGGCGCTTCAAATACGTAGGGATGTCGTCTTGCTTTGGTAGCACCGTCGATTCAACCGGGACTGCCGGGGCAGGAGGAAAAGCGACCGGGGGCAGGGTCTGCGCGCTCTTAGGGGCCATCGAAGATTCGCGCTCCAAGCGTCCGTAGTCGGGGCGGTAGCTCTTTGCTACCTTGAGCCCGCGGTGTTCGTGGACAGCCTCCAGGCACTTCAGCGCGATGTCGAAGCGCCCCTTTACTCCGGCCTGGCCTTGTCCGAGGTCGGAAAAGTTCCGGGCGCGCTGGTGCAAGGCCCGCATGGGGTCCATGTCCGCAGGGTCCTCCCAGATCGTGCTGAGTAGCCGCTCGGCCGCCGGCAGCACTTCGCTCCAGCCGAGAATCGCGCACCAAGCGAACGCAGCACCCACGGCCGGGGTGTACTGGCGACTGACCGGCAAGAAGAGTTCCAACTCCGTCTGGTGCTGCACGACGTAGTCGGCGGCCTCGGTGTTAGTCGCCTTGGGGTGGTTGCAGACCACGCTGAGGATCGCTCGCGCCATCGCGACGAGGCGAGGGGCGTCCTTCGTCACACCCGACATCGCCAGAATCTGGCCTCCCGTGCGGCGCAGACCCTGGTCGATAACCTTGAAGGTCTCGGGCGGGACGTCGTAGGACACCCACATCCAGACCGCGTGGGTTCCTTCCGCGATGGCGGACAGACGGTGTTGGCCGTCCAGCAACGTCCCGTCGGGCGCGAACGCGATGCCCTGGTGGGTGCGGTCGTCCCAGCGGCCCTCGTCCAAGTCTCGGCGCAACTCGCGCACGTACTGCTTCCGCAGCGGACGGTTGTGCGAGTTGCGCTTGAGCCACTCGCTGGCAATGTCCCCGTCCACGAGAACGCGCTCCATGCGAGTGCCGGGGGCAGATGCGGTGGTGGGGGAGTAGGCGCTGTTGGTGAGAATCTGGTCCATGTGTATCTCGCTTTTGGTATCGACCGCTTCAGGCTAGCGTCCGCCGGGCTCCGGCCCTCAGCCCGCGAACTGTTGCCCACCCACGTACGAGGGTCCCGGCGAACGTCAGCCTGAAGCGGTCAATGTGTGTTTTGGTCTTATGTCTGGAAGGTAGGCGCGGACTGGGGGGTCGTCAAGAGCTGAAAGTGGCGAGGCAGTTCTTTTTCTTTGTTGCGTGCGCTCGTTCCGTGCACTACATGACACGTATGGGCGCCTGCCGGGTAGGCGCTGGTTCTCGACAGCCCGTCAGTCGAGATAACGCCGCAAGGCGAAATGGCCCGGCGCCCCAACCCTCCTCGCATGGATACGGCCAGCGCGACTCCGGCGCGTAGAGCTGAGGGTGCACGGGGTAAGCTGTACATACCCTCGTCAGAGGCTATTCCCGTGAACGAACCGCCCGCGGGGGTAGCTAGCAGCGAAGGGCTTGTTGTACGCGAAGCCTTAGCGCGATCGCGGGGCGCCCGAGAAGAACGGGCGGGAAGCCGGAGTTATGCGCGCGGCTTAGCGTTTCGCGAAACTACAAACGAAACGCTAAAGGTGCGATCCGTCAGCACGCGCGAGCGGCGATCACCGCAAGGCCGACCAGCCCGACACTGAACGCTAGTACCCCTAGACGCCCGCGCAGTAGCACCTGGGGTTGCAGGGACTCGTCGAAGACGAAGTCAACGGCATTCACCATGCCCACGACTGCCAGGATGAGGAAACCGAGTTGCCACATAGCCTCAGAATACAAGAACGCCACGCCGGGTGTCCAGCGTGGCGTTGTCGTTTAGGCTAAGAGCCCGAGATTACAGCGTGCGCGTGCTGAGCTTCATCTGACCGAGCTTCGCCACTCGCTCCGAGTAGCAGTTGCCGATGGTCAGAATCTGGAACGTCAGGACGCCCGTGTTGTCCGCGTAGCGGAACTTCGAGCCGTTCCAATCGACGTAGTCGGCCATGGGGCCGGCCGTGTCGAGCGTGAACGCCGCCTTCGGAACCACGAACGCACGACCGATGGGGGCGTGGCGGTCCTCGGCGATGGTGTAACCAAGGATCTTCTTGGTCTTGATGCCCACGTTGTACTCCGAGGGAAGCTCGTCGTCGACAACGCGGATGTTCTCGATGGACGCCTCAATCTCGGCGACGTCCATCGGGTTCATGAAGATGGGCGCTTTCTCGTCGAAGTTGTTGCCCAGCTGGAGCTTGAACTTCGCGAAGCCACGGATGAAGCCCTCGCGAACGCCAAAGCCCGAGATGTCGACGTACGAACCGCAGATGCGGCCCGGCGCCTGGGTCTGATCCACGCCGAGGAAGGTCGTGGGGGTCTCCGGCGCCCAGCCGGCGAGGCCGTCGAGCATGCCGTTGCGGGTGTCGCTGCGGAGGATCACGTCACCGTTGGTGATGCCCGTGAAGCTCGCCGACCAGTTGCCGCCCAGCGAGACGGTGCCGGCAATCGGGTCGACCTTGGTCACCACCGCAGAGCCCGCACGACCCGTCACGTTGGTCGGGTCGTACACGATCACGGTCATGCCGATCTCGAACAGCGTGGCCGCCTCGGGAGTGAGGTTGCCCGACGCATCCGTCAGCGTCGCAGTTGCGCCCGAGAAGTTCGCGTTTGCACGGACGCCGCTGACCGAGCGGTACAGGAAGCTATTCAGCTCCTGGCCGTGCGTCTCCGCCGCCGAGTCCATGTCACGAGCGACCGCGTCGATGAGCTGCGTCTCAGACGAGCCGTACTCCGCGTTCTTCATGACCTGGTCGTCGAGCTGACCGACCATACGGAACACGCGCTGCGGCACCACGTACTGCGTGCCCTTCGCGCCGTTGGCGTTTGCGTAGGCGCCCGCCGCCGTGTTGCCGAAGCCCTGCGAGTTGCTCAGGCCCGTCGAGATGTAGACGCCCTGTGCAGAAGCGAACTGCTTCTTGGTCGTCACATGCCGAAGGAGCTGATTGCCGCTCGTGAGCGCGTCCTTGTCAGCGCCAAACTTGTAGAGGCGCTTAGCAATCCAGTTTACGTCACCAGTACCAGTCGAAGCCATTGAAACACCTAAAAGTCTTTACGGTCCGCTGGCTTGCTCGACGGGACCTGGATGCCTCGTAACGTTAGGGTAAGTAGCTTGTCGTCAGGCGGACGCCTCGGACACCTCACCGGGATCCTCAGCTCGTGTCCAGCGCTCGCGGGTCACTGCCCGATTACAAAAATGATAAAGCCGCCCGGTGAGGGGCGGCCCGGCGCCGTGCCTTATTTTGGTCCAGCAGCCCGCTACCACGGGCCTCGGCGCTGTTAGTCCTCGCCGCGCTCCGCAGCCTTGCGGCGCTTTTCTCGGAGTTCGGCTGCCAGGGACTTCTTGTCCTCGTCCTTCGACTTCTTGGGCGAGCGGGCAGGGGGCTCGGCGACTAGGTCGCTAACGCCCTTGATGGAGACTTCGTCGTCGTCCGTCTTCTTGCCCTTCGGGGACTCTTCTTCCGCGAAGTACGCCTTGAGCAGCTTCTTCAGCTCAGGGTTCTTCTTGACCGCGGCCTTCATCGCCTTGTCAGACATCACCAGCTTCTCTGTGTTGCCTGCAAGGTTCTCTTCCTGCTCGCGAAGCACCGCACCCGCGTCGGTGATGCCGCGTTGGTTGCAGATGTTCACGACGACCTGAGCGCCCCACGGAACCGACGAAAGGAACGGGAAGTCGTCGCTGTTGGCGTCCAAGAACTTCTGAATCTTGCCGACGTCGCGGGTGTTGCGCTTCTCCGCCTCGCCGCGGAGTCGCTCTGCTTCGGCCTTTGCCTCTGCGTCCTTCTTGTCCTTCTCCAGAGCCGTGATGCGCTCCATGACCTCGTCGGGGATCGTCGGCTTCTGGCCGGGCTTGGTCCACTTCGGGTTGTACTTCGGGTCCTTGGGGTTGAGGCCCATGACCAGCTTCTCGAAGTCAAGCCCCAGCGCATCGAGCACTTCCAAGGGATTGGCGTCCTTGGAGATCAGCTTCTGCAGCTTGGACAGTTCCTTGCTGGCCTTCTCGTGCTCCCGCTTCAGGCCCTCGTTCTCCGCCAGAAGCTTCGCCAGTCGCAACTCGTACGCCGAGTTGGACTCACCCTTCTTCTGGTCGGGGACGTCCACGCCGGCATCTTCGAGCTTGGCTTCCTTGGCCTCAATGCGAGCTTCGACC
>JACCDR011975360.1_pt1 | contig 13128 bp, 11 predicted proteins | sample 7446431 | NCBI WGS metagenome assembly JACCDR01 (sample SAMN15323443, study PRJNA562643) | freshwater metagenome | isolation source: river surface water | place: USA:Blue River Watershed | collected 2017-08-17
CGAGGAGGAAGCGCCTCGCGCTCACTCAGCATCCTTCCCCTTGAGGAGCTTGGCCCACCTGCTCCACGCCACAGGGACGAGTGCAATGATGGTCAGCACGGCGACGAGGAGCGAAGCCAGTTTTGACCACTGGTCGACGGTGAGGGCGGAGAAGAATCCCCCCGCCCCCACCTTGCCAGCATGGTCGTCGATGAAGGCGTAAATGCGCGCAACGTAGTTCATTCTTGGTCGTCGGGGATGCCGTTTTTATTGGCATCGATGATGCCGGATTTATAGGAGGAGCGCTTGATGACATAGAGAGCGACGAGGCCCCCCACCGTGACGCCCATGATTAAAAGCTCGTTGCCCGCGATGAACTGCGGGGCGAAGATCAGGAAGAGGCCAGCCGCGCCCACCATGATTTGCATCTCGCGCGAGGAGCCCATCAGGAGACGGACGGCGGGATGGAACATCGCCAGCGCGGCAATGAGGAAAGCGGCACCGAGGAATTGCATCGGGCGCATTGATTGGAGCTTGGCCGCAAGCTCGCGGGAGGTGTCCTTCTGAGCCGCGCCGATTTCGACGGTGACCTCCTGCGTCACAGTCTCCTCTTCAATTTGCGGAGCGGGCTGCACGGGAGACTCTTCAACCGTGGCACTATTTGCCACAGTTGCGGGGCTGTTCCGATTCGAAGCTGGGGCCTTGGCGAACTTGCGCACCGTGGTTTTCTTCGTGGTCTGCTTGGTCTCCGTTGCCGGATTCTCGGGCGCTTGGATCTCCACCTTATCCCCGCCGAGGGTACTTGTTGAGCGCCCACCAGAAAGCGGCTTCGGGGCGAACGCGCAACCGGCGAGGGGAAGGAGGAGGAGTAAGGCCAGCGCTTTCATTTCTTCGGCGGGAAAAGAGTCTGCTGGATCGAGCGCCAGAGGAAGTACGGGTAGGCCAGCAAGCGCCGATCCTTCACGCGCACGCCGGGTGGGATGTAGCTGGGCAGCTCGGCAAACCAGATTTCCGCCTCGCCGGTGGCGGACGGGTCGAAGGTCAGGCCGCTCGATTTCGGCAGCGCAAACCAGCGGTCGTAGTTGCTGTACTGACCGAACTCCAGCCGGCCAAAGTTGCCGACCATGTGCAGGTCCTTGTACCCGCCCTTCACGGTGATTTCTGAAACGCCGCATTCGGAGTTGTGATCGTTAGGTCCGATCACAGCATTCCCGCCGCGCACAAGGTCGATATCATTTTCGCTAACGTAGCCTATAAAATTCTTATTGCTGATGCGAACGCCCCAGAGGTTCGACCCCTTGATGCCGTCGTCCTGCCCAGCGAGAACAACGTTCTCGGGTTGTGTGTCGACCTTGGTCTCGTCGTCGAGGACACGGTAAAAGTTAGTTTCGTGTTTCATTTTTCAGGACTCTCACGGACCAGCTACGAACTGCACCTGAGGCTTGCTGGGTGGCCGCAGGGCGACGGTAAAAACCAAGTTGTCTGATTGCGCGGAGCCTGCGCTGTTTGAGACTCGCACGAAGTAGAGTCCGGCGTGCTTTTGCTCTAACTTGGGAATCGTGTAGGTGGCCGAAGTCGCGCCAGGAATCGGCAATGCCTTATCCGCACCCTGTCCGGTCGGAGCAAAGAACCACTGCCACGCGAGAGGCGCGGAGCCTTGCGCGGTCGCCGTGAAGGTGCCGCTCTGCCCCTCGGTAGCCGTGATGGACTGACCGAGGGCAGAGGCCGCGAGGAGAAGGAAGGCGGCTAGGTATTTCACGGGTACGCCGGGAGGTCAGGGGAGTTCCAAGAGCCGTGGACCTCGAAGTTATCGAGCCATAGGCCAGTCGGATTGTATGCGCGATCGTTCCCGATAAGAAGCTGGTGCCACGCATTACACGTCACCGCCGCCGGTGGAGTCGTGCTGGTCACTGTTGTGCCATTCACCGTTAGGATGATGTAATTCGGGCCAGCGCGATTGAAGCGATAGATCACGTCGTGCCACATGTCGGGGGGCATCGAGGCGATGGGGATGGCCCCGGAAAGAAGGCCGCTGGAACTCAACAGCAGTGCCATGCCGTCGTTGGTGTCGTTTCTTCCGGTGATGTCCTTCCCGGTCATCTGGAACAACATACACGTTCCGGCAATCGTTCCGCTGTAGCGGAACTTAAATCGGATCGCGCAGCTATCCAGGTTCGCCCAGGCGTGGTGACTGTGCCCGTTATTGAACCACACAGACCAGAAATTCCCGGTGATATTCAGCGAGTTCGTGCCAGCAAACGCCTGCGCGGTCGTGCGGGATGCGGCGTAATAGTAGGCATGATCCGCAGCGCCTCGCGGCTGCTCGTTGGAGAAGTCGGACTCCATGTCCCAGTAGAACGTGCGACCTGCGGGAATCGTCCATTGCCGCCCAGCGTTATAGTGCGCCGTGACACGCGCAGCCGAGAGCACGCTCTGATAGAGTGACACCTCGGAGATTCTCCCCTTGAAAAATCCACTCGCCCCTGAATTGAGGCAACCGATCCAGAAGCCAACCGTGCTATTCAGAGTCGGATTCGTCGGGCCGCTGATTGTAGCCCCATTCCAGTACGCAGTTCCATCCGAGCAGATAACGAAGTGGTGGACTTGGTTCGTGACTTTGGACGTGGAGGTAGATCGGATACCACCCACCGTGCTCTGTATATAGACGGTGTCGTTGAAATGCTGTACGGCAAATCGCTGCGTAGAACTGGCCGCGCCAGAGATCGGATAACCCGCATTATTGGTCGAGTTAGTCGGGTCAGGGTAGCAGAAGAACTCAACAGACCATGTTGAATTTCCTAGAATCGCGGAGGCCAGTGAAGAACCTAGGGAGATGCCAGCATTCGCATTAAACAGCGCGGAGCCACCAGTTGGATCTGTCGTAAGAGCGCGGTGTCCAAAGGTGATGTTGGATGATACGCCAGAGACGTGACGACCATTCCCAGATGAGTCGTTTATCGTGGTCGCGCCGGATGATTCGTTCAGCCGATAGAAAGCGTAAGGGCTATCCGCCAGAACCTCAGAAACGTAAGAGGATGTGGCGATAGCAGGGCGACGACTCGCCGCCACCAAAGATCGGAAAAGCGGGTGCATGGCGTTAGGAGGTGGCGAGGTCGCCAAAAGCAAGCCAGGTATCGGTATCCACTTTCTGGATTCCGATAATGCTATGCTGGGCGCGTGTCTTGAGCGTGGAGGAGGTGTTTACCGTCACGCCGCCAGCGCCAGCGATGGTCACTTGCCCAGCGCCTTGCTGGGAGAAGGCGATGGTGGTGCCAATCGGGAACGCCACCGTCGCATTCGTCGGCACAGTGACCGCGATTGCCGAGGCGTTGTTGCACAGAATCAGGTCGCCAGCATCCGAGAGCGCCAGCGTTCGGGCGGTCGTGCTTTCGGTGAGGATGGGGGTGAGGGTCGAAACGGTAACCTCGGTAGCGCTCGAAGAAAGAGCAACTCCAGGACCAGCAACCAAAGATTTCACGCCAAGATCCACCCCGCTCTTCGCCCCGGCCAGCGATGTGCCAGCGCCACGGGTAGAGAGGGTGTTGGCTTCGCCGCCTCCGCCACCAGCAACAGCCGCGCGGGCGGTGCCGTTCCAGAAGAAAAGCCCAATCGTCGTCGAGCCATCCCACTCACGCCACACACCGAGCTGTTTATATTGCTCGTTGGAGAAGCTGGCCGCTTCGGCCGTGGTGAAGATTCGTTGCGTGAAGTCTGAGCTTACGCGGTCCTCGATCCGCATGGCTAGTACTGCGGTTAGCGTGGAAAGTTCCTCGAAAACCACCGAGAAGAGCGAGGGGTTGTCGGTGACCACCTTCGGGGTAGTCGGGAAGCTGAAAACGAAAGGACCAGCCGGAATATTCCCGGCTTCGGCTGACGTGATGGGCGAGCTGCCCGTGTAAAGGTAAGTCGGCATGGTGAAGCGGAAGAATCTTTCTAGATTTAGAGGAGCCGAAGCTCCTCGGCCCTTAAATGCCCCAAGCGTGACGCAATGTGACGCGGCGACGATTTACCAACTGCGCAGAATCGCGCAGCGTCACGCATCGGCCGCGCCGTAGAGCATCCGCTGGGCGGCTGGCGTCGAGGTGAGGTCGGACTTGTGCCACGAATGGCATAGCACCGTCCCCGCCTTCAGCGCGTCATAGATAGCGCCCTCGGAGAATTCGCCATCAGGAAAAACTGCGTCGAACTCCGTGGGTGATTCGATGAGCACGCGAATTCTCGCGTCCGTGGGCTTCGCGTCCTGGTCGCCGGCAAGGAACGCCGCACGGGTTGCCGCATCCTTCCATACGGTGAGGATGGATTCGGAGCGCTTCACGTCCTTTTGGTGAAAGTACTCCGAGAGCTTGATATATTGGGCGGTGTAACCGCCGCGAAGGGGGAATGATTTGATGAGGGCCATAGGGGTTTAATATCCTTCAAAGACTCCAGTTAGGCGATAGGTGCCGCCGTCCACGTTCGCGCCATCACGGCGCTTCATCTTCACCACCGCATTCGTGGAAGAGTTTCCGGCTGCATCCCAATCATAGCGGCAAATCATGTCGCCATCTGAGGCACATCCGATTGATCCAAAGTCAGCTTTCCAGGAAAAGCCGTCGATCGTGATATTGAAAGTCACCTCAGCGGCCGTTGAACAGGAGCCGAGTGTGTTGAATGGGTATCGAACCTTCACCTTTCGGCCGGAGCCGGTCTGGGTCGTGGTCACGCCAGATAGTTTCGTCGCGTCCTCGTTTTGGCTCCCCATGTTGCCGGCGTAATTCGCACTCCAGGAAATCCCGCTCTTCTCGTACCAAAATCCGCGATTCCCTGAGGAGTCGATTTGTCGATACGAAATCCGGTAGCTACCAACAAATGAGATGTCGCCAGAAACCGGAATGCGGCCTTGGTTGATCGGGTAAATCTTGCTCGGCACGATCGCCTCGTTGTCAGCGGGTCCGGCTCCTGTAACATGGAGGCGCACTTCGCAGCTCACGATGTCACCAGATGAAGGCGGTGGAGGCGTGACCCATGTTCCAGTGTAGAGACGACCAGCTCCATCATAGGCAGCCGGGAAGCCGTCGAGCATCACGGGGGCGGTCGTGGTCAGGGAGGTGACGGCGGGCGGGCGGGTAGATTTAGCCGGAGCCGTGAAAGGAGAGCCGGTCGCCGTGATGATATTGGAGCCGGTGCCGTCGACGGAAAAGGCCTGAACCGCGAATTCGTAAGCGATGCCAGGCGAGAGGTCAGGAATGACCAATGTTCCGCCTCCCGTGCTGCGTTGGTCGGCCATAATCCAACCAGAATCACCATTCACGCGATAAAGGCAGTTCAGCCACTGCCCACCGCTCGGGAACGCGGGGATATTGAAGCGGAGCCAAGAAAGCACCGTGCCTGATTGCGAGATTGAGCTCCCAGAGGAATGAAGGGTCGGGGCGGCTGGGTCAGAAGGAGCCACCTCTAGCCCCGTGCGCGACTTCGTGACCTTGAAGCGCTTCACGACCGATGAGAAGCCGCTCCGCGAGGCTGTGATGTCGACGTAAGAAGTATCGACGGAAAGCCCCGTAATCGTCACGCGATTGGTCGAGATGGTGGAGGTGATGTTCGGGCCATCGGCCCGCGCGAATGACCAATTCGCCGTGTCATCCACGATACCGAAATACACCTTAAAATCAGTGAATGCGTTCGCCCAGCTCGTTACGACTCCAGCCACGTTTGACGGGAGCACATGCGCCTCATTCGTTAAGAAGCCTGTTACGGCATCGTCGCCGTCGGCCCCATTTGCTCCATTGGTTCCGTTGGTGCCGTTGGTTCCATTTGCCCCATCGGCCCCCTCGCGAACTTTCGCGATCGAAATATAATCGCTTTGCCCATCCCAATCCACACGAACCGTCACCGTGTCGGTGGTCATCGTGGCCGGATCGATCGTGCGAGTTGAGCCAGAGCCGGCCAGTGTCACCGTGCCAGAATGCACGGCAAAGGATGGTGAGCCGCTGAGATTTTGACCCACCGCCGTCAGCGTGATACTTGCGGGGTTCACTCCACCGGCCTTCGGATACTGAAAGATCTGAGACGAGGAAGTAAGCGTTACGACTTTTGCGCTCGTTGGATTCGTCGGCGTGGCGGTCACGCTAGCAGAGAAATCGGAAAGCTGGTCGTCGTAGGCCTCGGCCTTGACGCGGTATCGGTAGGTCGTGCCCACGACCACATTCACATCGTGGATTCGCCCATCCGTGTCGTAGGTCAGGAGAGTTTCGTCGGAATAGCCGGGGCCAGTCGCCCGAAAAACCTGGTAGCGCATCACATGCGCCCCAACCAGATTTGTCCACGTCAGCTCTACGATTTTGCCCGTGCCGATGCTCGCGGCGAGGCCAGTGGGCGCAGCCGGAGCCCCCGTGAAAACATCAGGGAAAACGAAAGAGGCGGTCGGCGCGAAGGTCGTGGCGTCGGGCTGGCCGGCGTACTCGGCCAGCGGCGAGCCGAGGCCGTTCAGGCGCAAGCGCTCCTCCCATGCGGTCGCGGGGTCGTACTCGCCATTGAATGCCTCAGGCTTGAAGCGGAAATACCCTGGCGTCAGCGTTCCGACGAGCGTGTTGAAGTCGGCATGGTAGAGGCGTTCGAGGTAGCGGCGGGGGATGATCCAGCCCTCCACGGAGGAGAAAGCCCCGGAGGTGAAAGCTAATGCCGAGGTACCGAGCCGCCCACGGTAAACCGGAATATCATACACCCCTGAAGAAATGATACTCGCGGGCCCGCTGACACTCAGCACCTCGACAAAATCTGTATTCGTGCTTGGGACCACGGCAATCTCGCCAGCCGTGATCGTAGCAAGAACGAGCAAAAGTTGGTCATCCCGCCCCTCTGCTACACCACCGGACCACTCGGTCAGGTAGTGCAATTCTCGGGTGTAGCGCTGGCCGTTTGCTCCGTTCGGGAGCAAGCCCACGCGCACCGTGGGGGCCCCCGTGGTGATCGAGGTGTTGAGGGTCACGGGCAGAGCGAAGCCTCCAATCCTGCCGAGCGATTGGTAATCGCCGCCAGCCGAATCGGAGTAGGTGACTTCGCAATTGCCGGCCGCGTCGTGAGGGCGGCAGACCAGCGCACACACGGAATTATCGTCCTCGGTGGCCAAGGGTGGCAGCGAGACGATCCGCTGAAGCGCAACGGGCGGCTGCGCCAGCGAGGCTTGACCAGGCTCCGGCGAAATGGCTGAGGCGGGCGTAATGGGAGCATCAAGCTCGCGCTCGCCAATCAGGTCCACCGGCCCGAACGCCTCGAAGGTGCGCGCGATACACCGAAAGAGCACCGCCTCCACCACGGAGGCTTGCGGGTCGAGCGTGACGGGGGCCTTGAAATAGTCGCCGGGGCGAATGTCGGAGCCATCAGGATTTTTCGCCTTTTCACTCCGCACTGAAACTTTGATTTGGAGAACAGGGAGCCCCGCTTTCGCCACCATTTCTTGCGCCCAGCGGCGTGCCTGCTCCTCGGTGTTGAAGAGGTCGCGGTAATCGGCGGCTTTCTGCACGCGAGTCGCGCCTGGGCGATTCAGGATCGCCGAGTTGTCAATGGTAAGCCCGTCGCCGTGGTGCCACGACTGCCCATTGCGGAACTGCACAACGTAGGAATTTGGTAACGCCTCGATGTCGTCGCCGTCGTACTGCGGCACCGATTCAAGGTCGAACCAGCCGAGCTCCGTGCAAGTCACCGTGGAGGCGGCATTTCGCTTCCACCGCTTACACTCGATCTTGCCATCAGGAGCGAAGCGCAGCACCGCGCCAGAAACTTGCGCCAGCTTTTCCAGCGCAGCCCCAATATCGACTCCCTCATTCCAGAGCGGCGCGATGGCCGTGGCAATGGTGTCGGTCGAGGCGGCTGGCTCGGCTTGCAACTCGTCTGCCACCGACTGAAACGAAGAGGCGATGAGCTGCGCGCTCGGCAGCGCGGCCCAGCTCCAATGGGTCAGGAGCTCGGCGGCAACGGTCGCGGCGTTCGAGTGAAACCAGCCATTGAAGGCCGAGGGCGTGCCGGTGATGATGCTCTGTTGTGACTTCCTCCGAACGAAGAATTTCAGGTTCGGCGCATTGGTCCCGCCGTTGAGGTCAAGGATGCCATCGAAAACGAAATAGCAAATCCCCCGGTAGGCCGGATGCGACTCGTACAGGGAGAGTTTGGAGTCGGAGCCCTGCGTCTCCGTGCCCCAGTAAAAGGTGATCGTGCCACGGTCTGGAATATCGATCACAAGCGGGCTGGATGAGGTCTCGCGGTAATGCACGCCCTCCCAGAAGATTTTTCCGCTTTCCAGAATCCCGGTGATCGCCTCCACAGGGCCCTCGCAAATCGCGCCCGCGATGATGCCGTAATACACGGTTTTTTCCATGCCGCCACCCTTACCCCCCTTCCCTCCCCCTCCGGTGGCCTTCTTCTCGGCGCGGCTTCCGTGGATCACGGAGATCCAGCGCGCAGCAATGCCGCCCTCTCCCGAAAGGTATGGGATGGGGGTCGCTGCTCGGTTGGACGAGAAGGTCTCCGCATCGAGTGCGGGCTTGTCCGTTTCGGAGTCTTGCGGGGTGGTGTCGGGGCTTCTCATTTAAAGGGGGTCCAGATTCCGAGGATGCGGCCTTGCAATTCGCCAAGGTCCAGCTTGGCGATGTGGGCACCGTCGCGGGCCCACGAGTGGAACACCTCGCCACGGTCGAGCACTAAGCCGAGGTGGCCGTAGGGAATTTCAGAAACGATCACGTCGCCGGGGGTGGGCGCGCTCTCGTTGCGCTGAAAGAGCGGGTGAGCGTCGAGCCAATCGCGCATCACTCCACCGATCTGCGCCTTGATGAGCCCCTTCCTGCTCGGCACCTCGCCAAGCGCCATGCCGAATTCTTCCAGCACCACGGCGGGCGCGCGGTGGCAGGAGATGCCAGCGCCAAGGACTGCGCCGTCCGGAGCGTAGGGCGTGCCGATCCAGCCCTCCGCGATGAGGCGGAGGCGAGTGACATCCTCCTCGGTCTCGATGAGGCGCTTCACTTCTTGCCTTTCTTTGCGTTGTCCCGGATCGGGACGACGGAGGGATTCGCCTCGGGAATCCAAGGGAAGCCGCGAAAGTTCACCGTGTTGGAAAACGATTGGCACGAGGTGAATGTGCGGTTGCACGTCTTGACCACTTTCCAGCCCGTCTCCGTGCTGGTCATGGAGGGGGTGAGCGAACCGATCAGCCGCACCCAGGTCTTGCCGGAGGCCACGCCGTTCTTGGCGATCGTGTATCGCTGCTTCGAGCCATCTGGCATCGGCCTTTCGACCCAGCCGCCCAGCAAGTCATCGGTGCCGAATCCGAGGTTGGTCGAGAAGGTGAGCGCCCCGCCAACGTAGCCCTCCGCCGTGGCGGAGACGCCAGCCGTGGAGAGCCCACAGCGAGAATCGCCGAAGCTCGCGGAGCAGGTGGGTGCGAGTTGGAGGCGCGGGCCCTTCGATTTGAGCCATGCTGTCAGCGGCTTCACCTTCACTTGCATCACAGGGCCATCTGCGGAAATGGAGGTGGCGCGGCCGGAGTAAATCAGCGTCGTGACGGTGGGGGCTGCCTCGGTCGTGCGCAGGATCTCTACCATCGGCATCTCGGCGGCGGGCTGCGTCAGGAGCGGTTCGAAGGGGTTCCCCACCGTCTCGCCCACGACAAGCTGAATGTCGCTCATCTGAAGGTTGATTTTCTCGGTGATCTTCCCGTGTTCGATGCGGCGGCGTAGGTAAGTGCCATCGGCGCTCACCACGTCATTCTCGCCACCCGTCCAGCGCGTCACCGAAGCCGAATTCGAGATTCGGTAGAGGTAGAGGGTCGCTGCATCTTTCGGCCCGATGGTCGTGCCGTAGGTCTCGCCAGCGGGGATCGTTTCTTCGCTCGGCAGCGTTTGGAAGCGGGTCGAGAATTCACAAATTTCATTTCCGCCGTGGGAAAACTTCTTCCAGCGGAGCGCGATGACATCCTTGTCGAAGCGCCCGTAAATGTAGGTGCCAGGGGCGTCCTCCTTCTCGATCCAAAGAGGCCGCATCGACCAGCGGCGGCTAAGAACGAGGTTGGCGAGATAGCGGTTTTCGCTGCCGATCGCGATCCCTCTCACCGAATGCACGGCGCGCGGTTCGTGCGTGTAGAAGGTGCGGACATCGGCGTCTCTGCTGTAGCCCACGCGGCGAGACTCGAGCCTGACCTTGAACTCCTTCGCCCGCGCCATGAAGTCGCACGGCACGGTGAGGAGCGGCACATCGACACCGTTGACCTGCGCGCCATTGGTGAGGGTGGCGGCGTTCTGGAGTAAATTGTCCGCGCCCCTCCCGACTTGAAAAGCCTCCACCGAGTAGACCGCCCACCCCTGCGGCGTGCTGTCCTCGAGCGCCGGGAGGCTCTCGAAGCGGCAAATCATCAGCGGTACGATCTGCGTAGTGGCGTCGGTGGTGAGGGTGGCGGGTGTCGAGCCACGGCGCACCTCAAGCGCCCCGCTCTGCGGGTTCTTCCCGCCGTTCCAGAAAAGATTGATCTGCCCGTACCACGCAGCGGCGTCGGCTTGCGCGAGGTGGCGTTGCGAAGGCCAGAAGGGAATCAGGATTCGCTTGTCGCCCCAGGTCTTGATTGCGGTATCGAGTTGCGCTTTTTCGCTCGGGGAGAGCATCGCGCGGAAAGACACCTTGCGGGTTTGGCCGGCCGCGATGGCCTCGCGGCTTTCCCGCATCGTGACGCCCACTTGCATGGCGTTGGCAATCGCCCACTCAACGTCGTATTCCTCGCCCTCGGGAATGTAGGGGAAGAGCAAGAATTGCTCAGATTCAAAAGTGACGGTGATCATCGTTTGGCAAAGCCCCTCTCCTTCATGAAATCCACCATGAACGCCTCACCCTGGCGGGTGTTGAGCCAGCTCTGCATTTGGTGGCGCTGGTCAAACACCGCCAGATTGACCGCCGTGGGGCCCGCGCCCTGACCATTCACGACCGAGCGGTCCACCGTGCTCTCGGGAGCCTGCGGCGCGGAGGGGGTCGCAATCCGCATGTCGCCAATCGTGCCGTGGTGGTGGTCGATGACGGTTTCTTGCGGGTGCAGCATCGCGAGGAAGCCGCCTTTACCGTCGAGACCGCCAGAGCGTGCGCCGTCGCCGGTGTAGCCGCCGTATTCGAAGCCGCCAGCAAGAGCCATCACGGCACCGAAAGCGGCGATGAAAGCGGCCAAGCCAACCAGGGCAGAAACACCCCAGGAGCCAGCACTAGCGCTCGCTGCGTTGGCGGCGAGGATAGGAGCCTTCACAGCTTCTTGGGCTGTTACCTGCTTCACCTGGGCCCAGCCCATCATCGTAAGGAAGGCGTACCACGCCGAGGACACCGACTTCATGAGGATATGGGTCGTGACCCACTGCGCGCCCATGCGGATCATCGACATCACGATCTCTTGCAGGATGATCTGGCTGATATTGTGGAGCGCCAAGCCGAACTGCCCCGTGTACAGAATCGCATTGGTGAGCTGCGTCGTAACGCCGTTCAGTGCCGCGCCCATCACATTGGCGAACGACTGACCGAAGGTAAGAAAACCGTTCTGGAGGTCGGCCAGCCCATTGCTGAAATCATCCATCACCGTCGTCGGCGAGCGGTTGCCGATCTCGGCGTTGTTGCTGATTTGCTCGCCCTTGAGTGAGGCCACGTCGCGGCGCAATTCCAGCTTGGCGGCGGCATCATCCTCCACGGCGATTTGCTCCTTGAGCGCGTCAATGCGCTCCTGAATCAGCACGTTCTGCTTTCGGAGCTCGGTCGAGATGAGTGCGTTTTTCTGGAGGTCGGTCAGCGAGCGGTTGCCGCTGATTGCCTCGATCTTCGCGCGCGACTCGCCGAGCGACTGCTCAAGCGCAAATTGCCGCTCCTCAGCGGCGTTCTTCTTCTCCAGTACCTTGCGGAGTTGCTCCTCCTTCTGGGCGCGCATGAAGGCGGCGTTGCCTTGCTCGAGGGAGGCTTGCAGGAGTTGGCGCTTTTTCAGCGCAGCATCGAAATCGGCGGCAGCTTCCTCGCGGCGGCGGGCGGCGGCATTCGCATCGAACTGCATCAGGATAACTTCACGCAGCCCACCATTGCGACCGGCTGCGGGGGCGCGCTGGGTTAGGAGGCGTTGGCGGGTTTGCCGCTCAGCGGTGATCTTCTTTTCTGCCGCAAGTTCGGCGTCGAGTTTCGCGATCGCCTCATCGAGAAGAGAAATAAGCGCCTTGTTGTCGGCCTTGATAGCCTCGGCTCTGCGGCGGGCGAACTCGTTGCGGATATCCGATTGCGAACGACCACCGCCGCCAACATTCGCCGAGGCGGGGTCGGCGAGGGTGGCGAGGGTTTGAGCCGCGCCCGCCTTGATCTGCTCCCAGAGAATTCGAATCGGCGTCAGCGCCTTGGCCATCTTTTCGGCTGCGGCCTCGGTGCGGTTCTTCGCTTGGTCGAGCGCCTTGGAGTATTCATCAGAGAGCATCCCCCTGCTCGCCTCCACTTCCTTGGAGAGCCCAGCAAAGCCCTTCGTGGCGAGGCCATCGAGGAGCGGGCGCAGCTCGGCGTAGGACTTACCAAGAATATCCGAGGAAGCGGCGGCGCGGGCCGATTCGTTCGGGATTTTTGAGAGCGCAACGGCAATCGATTCTAGCTGTTCTGCCGCACTTTGCGCGCGAAGAGAGGAGAACGATAGCCCCACGGCGCGGAATGCGTCCTGCGCCTGCTTTCCGCCTGCGGCGGCCTCGCCCACGAGCTTCTGCACGCGAGAAATCGCGCCGATGAACTCCTCGCCACCGCCACCGGCATCCTTGAGCACGCCGGCGAAGGTCTGGAACTCCTTGGCCGTCGTGCCGATGGTTGCGCGGGCATTCTCGATTCGGCCGGAAAGCTGCGCGGCTTGCTCAGTGAGGCGGGTCATGCCACCGATCACCGCCGTCGCGCTCAAGCCGCCAAGGAGCCCAGCGAGCCCACCACGCAGCCCGATCAACTTATCCAGCCCGCCACGCAGCCCAGAGACGGCGCTCGTCGCGGCCTTCACTTGGCTGATATCGGCCTCCATTTTAAGGAGGATCTCGAACTGCTCTTTGGTGATGTTCATTGAAGCGTTTCCTTGGCGGCCGCTCGCACGGCCTTCGTGTATTCCCTGAATCCCTTACTCTCGCACTGCGCTGCCCGGGCGGCGTTGGCGTC
>JACCDR010374759.1_pt1 | contig 13122 bp, 15 predicted proteins | sample 7446431 | NCBI WGS metagenome assembly JACCDR01 (sample SAMN15323443, study PRJNA562643) | freshwater metagenome | isolation source: river surface water | place: USA:Blue River Watershed | collected 2017-08-17
CGGTTTATTTCTTAATCTATGGCTAATATTTTTTATTAGCTATTTTATGATAAACAATCTAAGTTGGAATGATGAGATTACAGTTACTGAGATGTTACTAGAATCTTTCCTCCTTACTTGTTTTTTATTGATAGTAGGTTTAGTAGCATTAGGTTTAGCTACTGGGTTAAGCTAATAAACTGCTGGATGAATAACAGCTTTAGAATAATCTACATTATGTTTATTTTTAAGGCCCCAACTACTAAATTCATCAAAATGATGTAAAGGTATTTTAAGTCTTAAAGCAGAAGAGAACAGTATTTTATCTTGACAAGTTAATAAATCTGTTTCTACATCATCAGAATCATAAGACTTACGATAATTAGTAAATCTAGGATAAGTAAAACGTTCTGTTTTATAATTATCTTCTAATAAGATATTAGATTGTACTAATAATTTAGCGGCGCTATTTGTATAACCTATACATCCTCCATGGATTAAGTCTATATTTCCAAATAACTTCCAGGTAGTACCGAATATTCCATCAGTAGGAAAAGTTTGATGTATAGGTCTTAAGAATTTAGTATCGGGGTCTATTTTAATTAAAGGCTCCGCTATTCTTAATCTTAAGTATATTTTTAAGTATCTATGCGTCCAGTAACCGCCTCCTTTATTTTTATATAATTTAGAATTCTTCTCTTCAAAGTTATAATCAAATAATTCATTTAACTCTGGACGTATTACCCCGTCATATACTCCTACTATCTTTACTTGAGGATATATTCTTTTAATAGACTGTATACAGTCTACAATTAAATCTTTAGGTTCTTTATAGATATTAATAAGGATAAGCATTTAAATTTACATTTAAGATTCAGTATTAATGTCTTCACAAAATTCATATATTTTAAACCAGCCATGATAGGGTTCACTACTAGCGCCGTGATTTCTAACACCTACATAAATTCTAGTACAAGTAGTAGTAGTACCTCCGCTATCAGTCTCAGTTATTATAGAAGTTAAACTCTGACCTGAATAATAACAAGTATAACCACTTGGAGTACCTGTAGTTTTAATTCCTCGTCCAGAAATAGCTGTCCAAGGAACTCCTGGTTCTCCATCATTTTCGATATATAACCAATTAGTACTAAAACTATTATCTGGATCTTCTAGACTCTGTTGAATATAAATAAGACCCTTAATTAAAGGAATTTGAAAATTATATTCCCAAGGCGGAGATTGATTGCCAACAACAATATTACTACCTCCTCCGCTACTAATAGGAAACTGATTAAGATTAAATTTTCTAGTAACAACACTGTTATTTATCTCAATATCTACTGGAAATTCAACGCTATTAGCATTACTAATATCTCCAGAAGTAATAGAGTCTAAATCTTTTATTCTTTTACGTGCCATAAATTAATTAAAATAGAGGGATATAATAAATTAGATATAAACTTTAACTACTATATAAATGTAAGCTTCTTACTTATTAAATATTATATGAATAAAACTATTATTTGTTTTTGTGGGCTATCTACTAGTGGAAAAGATACCGCCGCTTCTTTTTTAATTGCTAAAGGGTTTACTAAATATAGTTTTGCTACTGCTTTAAAAGGAGTACTTTCTTATGTATACGATATTCCACCTGAAATGTGGGAAGTTCAAACCTGGAAAGAAACTTCTAATTCTTTATTAAATAATAAAACGCCTCGTAAAGTATTACAACATGTTGGTACAGAAGGTTTCAGAAAAATAGACCCTGATGTCTGGCTAAAGAAATTAATTAAAGAGATAGATAAGTATGATAAAGATATAGTAATAACAGATGCTAGATTTAATAATGAGATTATAAATTTAAAAAATAAAGGGGCGTTTATTATTTATATTGATAGACCTTCTATTACTCCTAATTGGTATATTCAATTAACTAAAATATTTGGATTTAATAAATTTACTCAACTAATTACTAAGTTATTTAATAAAAAGCTAGGACATGATAGTGAGTTTTATATTCCTCAATTAAAAAAATACGCCGATTTTGTTATTACTAACGAAGGTGATTTAGATTTATTTAGTGTAAGAGTATATAAATTATTAGAGCAAATTAATATTAATTTTAATTTTAAATTATATAAGTAGAAATATTATGAGTTGGAATTATAGAGTATTTAGAAAAGTTCTAGAAGATGATGAGTGCTATGAAATTAGAGAAGTATATTATGACAAAGAAGGCAATATAAACGGTTATACAGAAAAAGGAATTGCGCCTTGTGGTTATGATTTAAAGCAGTTAAAAGCAGATATAGAGTTAATGAAGCTTGCTTTTAATCAACCTATATTAGAAGAGCCTATTAAATCAGATTAATTATAAAATTCTGCAAAGACGCGCATTAATAATTTATTAGGTCCCCAATTTCCAACACAAAGGAAATGGGGACAATCTGTATTAGGATTAGCGTTAGGAGAACTACTCACATTTGTATTCTCTCCTACATTATTTATCCTATATAATTTACCAAGCTCAAAAGAGCTGCCTTTTCCTAAAAGAACATTACTAGAGACAATGCCAATACAGTAGTTATTATTTAAAGCATTTTCTCTTAATAGTAGATTAGTAACCCATAAATCAGAACCAGGTGTTTGACCATCAGCACAACTAATAGAGTAATCTGTAGTTACTAAATCATAGATATCATTAATTTGGTTAACATTACGAGTATGATAACCTCCTTGAACTGTTGCTAAAGTACTTAAATTAGTTTCACTATATATTGAATAACAACCTGCATATCTATGTTGAGTTATATTACTTTCAAAACTAGGTAAGATTTGATATAACCAACCAGTACTATTAAATCTCATTTTAGGAATAGACATATCATATGTCCACTGATTAATAGAATACTGATTCATTGTTGCAAAATTGTAAATAGTAGAACCAGAACTTCCAGCAAAAGAGGTTGAAGATAAAGAATTACTAGCCATTAATGCAGAAGCACTATTACTAGAAACATTTATATCAGATAAACTACTAACAACAATACTTGTACTGGCATACTTATTTATATTAAATCTTCTATTATTAGTACCATTAGCAGTTCCAGTTAGATTTTCATTAGGATGATTAAATATAACAGTAATCATATTAGCAATAGCAGTTGTGCTTGCTCTAACTCCATAAGCTGTTGTAATAGCTGTATTAACCTCAGTGTTAGGATTACTAGCTCCAAACATAGTTCCTGAAAAAGCATTAAAAGAACTAGATAAATCAGCCGACTTTTTATTAAAATAAGTATTTCCAAATCCGTCTTGGTAAGTATAATTATTAATTTGTGTAATAGCCATTAGAGTTTTATAAAGTTATAAATAAAGAGGATTAATATTAGGGTTAGTAGATTTATAAGGATGGTTAGTAGGTAATTTAGAAGTAAAGCCCCATTTATGTGCAGCATATCCTTCTAATTGTTCTATTCTTGTTTGATTTAAAGACTCTTTCCAAACTAAAAATTCGCAGAAATTAGAATTAAAATAAGGAGTTTCAAATTCACCATTTTTCCCTAATGTAAGATAAAAAGGATCGTCAGCCGTGTACATATTAACGTCACAAGTACCACTTATTCTAATAGAACCATTAGTTCTAGCATAGACAGACGTTCCTGTTTTATTTAATATGACTATATTTGCTAAATTATTTAATCCAAATTCTGTCTGTACTCTTGTAGAAAATTGTAAAGTATTATTACCTTGATTATTATAGTTAGCCATATAGAAATTACCAACATCTACGTAATACAAAATACAAGTATCATGACCAATAATAGAACCAGTTGTTTGTCTAAATAAAACCTGAGTATTTTGGTTAGTAGTACTAATAGTGAAAATAGCAGCTATTGTATAATCACTTGTTTGATTAAATAAAGTACCCCAATTTCCCTGTAACCAATCATTAAAACCATCAAAACTAATTACATTTAATCCATTAACAGTATTTGTATTAGTTAAAGGTCTTTGACTAGAATTAGCTTGATTTAGATGGCTAGTTCCCGCTTTATTTCTCCATTGACTTACTTGATTACTAGATTGGGTAATAGTAGAACTATCTGAAGCATCTAAATAATAAAGCATATTAGTATGCTTTAGATTAAACTTTTCGTCTAACCATTGTTTAATACTATTTAGGTTTGTATTATTGACTGCTTCTCGCCAAATTCCTAAAAAAGCCATTTGTCCGACAAAATATCTTGAATCAATACTTAATGTTTTTGACTGAGAACCAATTACAAAAGGGCCATCATCAGTTTGTTGTGTAGAATTTTCAGAAATAGTAGTAGAATCTATAGCAGAAGTAGTAATAGAATTAGAAGTAACTACTACGTTATTAATTAAGATTTCTTGTAAACTTCCAAAAGTAATTCTAAAAGTTAACAGTACCCAATCATTATTAGTGTAATTATGGCTATAAAGTAGCTGCCCTCCTCCAAAGCTAGTAGGAGTATAAGCAAAATAATTATTTACGTTTGTTCCATAACTAATACCAACACCATTAGGAATTGTTTGTCCAAAATCCCAAACCATTGAACTTACTCCACTAGTTCCAGTTGCCTTAACTAAAGCACATACAGTGTATCCTCCAGTGTTAGAAAAGGGATAATTAGACGAGAGTGATAAATTTGTAGGAATAGAACCGTTCCCAAAACTCAAAACTGGTTTACCTCCTAAAGCGTTTGAAATAACTTGAGGTCTGTTATATGTAGTAGAATTGGCTACAAAAGTGTTATTACCATAAGTAGGAATCCAACTATCAACTAATCCTGAACTTTGATTTAACCCATTATCAGAAATATATGCGGCAATAATATTGGTTAGATAAGGTAAATCCCCTCTCTCCATTGCTGTAAAATCTCTAGGACAATAATTACTTACGTAATCCACAGGTAAATTAATTGGCGGCCTTACCCTAACCATATTTAAGAAATCTCTAGGACAATAATTAGAGATATAATCTACAACTAAATTAACAGGCGGTCTAACTCTAATATCGTTGTTAAAATTACTAGCACAATAACTACTTAATACTGGTTGAGCTACTTGATTTTCAAATCCATTCCCTACTTGAGAAATTGCGCAATATTCTAAATTCTCTTTTATTACATCCCAATCTATTGTCCTTAAGGTATCACTCGATATTGTACAAAATTCTACATTTGAAGTTGACAATGTAAACTTCATAGTATTGAGAACGTCTTCACTAATGGAGCAATAGTTGAGACCAGTACCAGCACCTAAAGAACCAGGAATTTGGAATAAAGCTATAGGATAAGTAAACATAAAGAAAGATTAAGTTGGTTCTTCAAAAGTACGAACGAGGAGAAAATCAGTACCCCAAACAGCAGCACAATAGAATAAAGTAGAGGCACCAGTTTGGTCTGCGGCAGGTAATTTATAATAATTATTTAAAACAAAAGCCGAGCCCCTACCAAGTAGAATATTAGGAACTCGACCAATAACAGGGTTATTATAAGCAGGATTATTTTCTCTCAGGTATAAATCTGTAGCCCATAAAGAAGTATTAGGAGTAGAACCGTTAGCACAAGCAATAGGATAATTAGCGGCTCCACTAGTAAGAATAGGCATTGTGTCAGTAAAATCTGTCTTAATAACGTGACCTGAATTATTATTAGTTGTATTATGACGGGCATATAACCAACCCATCCTTTGTTGATATTCAGTAAATAAGGTTCTAGGTTCTGCTAATAATCCAAACCAAAACAGATAATTAGATGTAGAGCTATTTGTTTTTGTATAAAGATAAATAATTCCGTGTCTATCTCCTATAATTCTATAAATGTCTGTTCCCGCTACTGAACTAAATGTAGGGGTAGTTAACGTACTTGTTCCTGCTTGAGAAGATACAGAAACTCTTATACTACTAGCAGCACTTTCAAATCCAAATGCTCTAAATCTAGCATTAGCAGAAGCTATTGAACTATTGTTATCCGCAAAATTTGGAATAGTGCCTGTTAATGTTTCTTGAGGAAAATGAGTTGAGCTAGGTCTCCATTCAATTCTTGCTGCTGCATTTGTATTAGTTATAGGTGTATAATATCCTCCCGCTCCCCAATTTCCTACAGACACCATTTGATTAATAAATGCTTGTATACTATCAAATAAATCTACACTAGTACTCTTTGTAGGAACTTGAGTGCCTATATATACGTTATTCGCTCCATCTGTATTTACTACTACTGCCATATTATTTATACTTAATAAAACTTAAAAATTAGAAATAGAACAATAAAGAAAGCCAGCAACAAAAGCACAGCTAAGGACGCTTTTACCGTTAGCAGTACTAGCAAAAACAGAACCAGTACTAAGAATAAAAAGACTGCTTAAAGTTAATACTCTTCCTCCAGTACTATCTTGAGTTATTAACCAGTTATAAGTACCGCCTTCAACTAAGTTTGTTGGATTACCTAGAATTCTATTTGCAGTAAGTGTTACTTTAAAACTATTAGATAAACTAGCATCTGTAGCAATAGTTGCAGATTCTGTCAAAGAGACTGTTTGTACTACTTGAGCTCTTGTATAAGTATTAAAGTTGTTGAGACTTACGCCAGCAGAACCAGTATTGCTGATTGTTATATCTATCCTGTCATTACCAGAATTATCATTTATGTCTAAACTGGTATTTGTTCCTGGTATAAAATTTACTCCTTTTCTATTCCCTACTAACGTCCCATTATTACTTATCTCTATTTTTTGTATTGTAGTATTTTGTACTACAGCAAAAGAGAGAAGATTATTAGTGTCGTCATAAGATTTAGAGATAGAAGAGTTAGTAGAGATAAAAGAGCTAACTCTATCTTCTAAAGACTCATTAAAGTCAGAGATAACAGAGGAGGGAATAGTACCAGTATGATTAGCACGTTCTAAATAATAAGTAGGTAATTGATTAGCTAGTCGTTCTGAATTATCAACAACACCATTATCATTATTATCATAAATACCTTTATTCATATCTCCACTACCAGCAACAGTAGAGAGAGAATGAAAACCTATAGAACCAGCAGCATTTTTACCATAATAAGTATAACTATTAGCGCTACTAATACCATTAACATTATCAGCTAGATTTACAATACCATCACTATTAGAGTCATAAGTAGAGATAAGCATATCTCCAGTACCGCCAATAGCGGGAGCCCAAGCAGAACCATTCCATCTAATAACTTGACCTGTTGATGCGCCTGATTGAGATAAGGTAGTTATAGGTTGACTACCAGTATGATTAGTGCGACTTAAATAATATTGAGGAGTTTGACCTGCTAAAGATTCACTATTATCTACAATACCGTTATTAGTAGTATCATAGACTCCCTTAGTCATATAACGGTTATCAATATTAGCAGCAACTTCAGAGAATTCAAGACCAGAGCCGTCTAATTTAACCGTAACAAGTTTACCAGAAGAGTTAGAGTAACTACTAGGAGTGTCAGTAAGAGATAAAAAGTCTGTAACAGGAGTAGAAGAAGTTACGGTATAAAAACCAACATCACCTGTATTATTTTTACCGTAAAAAGAATTATTAGGGGCCGCAGTTACTCCAGTTAAAGTTTCAGCTACTTCAGCTAAATCTACTTTACCGTCAGCATCTAAATCAAAAAAAGTATTATTAACAGTAAGGATATTAGCCATAAACTTATTATTAAGCTCTTAAAATAGTTACAATCCACTCAGTGCCGTCATATATTAAATGACATTGAGAATTAGTAGTATTTAGTTCTACTATTTGAGTATTATTAAATTCTTCTAAAATGAAGGGATTAGAAGAGCTTAAAGTTCTAATAGTATATTCAAGTCCTAATGTAGGAGTCTCAGGTAAGGTTATTTTATATCCAGCAGCAGTAGGACTTACAGTTAAAAATTCTGCGTCAGTAGCAGTTAATAGTTTATCAGCATTTAAAGTTATTCTTTGTATTCTTGCTCTGGTATTTACAACAAAATTACTATCATTTATAAGGTCACTAGTATTTGTAGGTATAGTAGGTAAATTAGTTAAATCATTATAACTATTTGAAGTGGCTACTAAAGATAAACCTATTATAGTATTTGCTGCTTGAGTTCCTGTATGATTACTTCTATCTAAGTAATAAGCAGGTAAGTTATTACCTAAGTTAAGAGCATTATTTACTTGAGTAATAGGATTAGCAGCTATAGAAATAGTATTAGCAGTACTAGAAAGTGTAATTCCAGACCCTTCTACTAAAGATTTAAACTGTAATTCAGGGCCTATTTTTCCTATATAAATTCCTTGACCAGAACCTAAATTGGCTCCAGTATTAATCTCTCCAGAACCTCCGCTTCCTCCTGTACTTGTTGGAAGATTATGAAATCCTACCGTACCACTACTATTAGTTCCATAATATCTACTATTACCAGCAGTAGTAACTCCTTTAATTCTTAAGGCTTCATCTACTTCAATTGGAACACTTGAGTAAGTATGCCATTTACTTCCTTCAAATACTAACTGTACATAAGCACCAGCTTTATTTAAAACTAAAGAGCTACTAGTATTATTTACAATAGTGTTTCCAGCAGCAGCATTAATTGTTAAGTTACGTAAATTAAAAGTATTATTTCTATCTACAAAAATACAAATACTACCTAGTTCTGGATTAGAAGGTAAGTTAGCTGTAGATACTGTACTTTGAGTATCTACTATATTAATACTATTAATATCTACCGTAAAAGTGCCAGATTTAAGTACCGTTGTTAAATCTTTAGAGGGTTCTAAATTAGTCTCTTCTTGAAAAGATAAGCTAGTAGATAAAATACTCCATCTATTATTAGTAGAGTTATATATCAAACTGATATTATCATTTTCAGTTTGTAGTTCTAAGGTATTATATCCTTGGATAGTAGTACCAGAAGGGGCGTTGATTATTAATTTATTATTTCCAAATCCTATAGGAGTATCAGGGTTAGAGCCTTTAATATCTATAAATTCTATAATAGATTCTTCAACTGGGTTATCGTGAAGAGTAGCAGTAATAACTCCAGAGGTAGTATCTACTAAATATCTTTTATTATCTGCAGTAGTAAAGTTAGAAGTTTTTAATTCATTTAAAATAACTAATCCAGGATTAGGTAAATTATAAAATCCAGGCGCTCCAATATTATTAGTACCGTAGTACTTATTATTTCCTGTTGCATCTATACCTTTTATTTCTCTAGCAATCTCAACAGTATTATCCTCATCAACATTTAAATCTTCGGCCTTTAGATATACAAAATCAAGAGTAGTAGGAGACCATTGCGTACCATTCCAAGTCAAAATGTCATTTTCTATTGCCCCACCGTCATCTAAGGCATTAAGAGATAAATCACCTACGTGATTTCCCCTAGATAAATAATAAGAAGACTCCTGTTCATTTAATTTCTCCGTATTATCAACTACACTATTATCGTTGATATCGTAGTCTGATTTTGATAAAGGGTCTATGATATTAGGCGTTTTAATTATTCTGGCCATTATTTACATTTAAATTTTCATTGCCTATAATTATGTTTATACTTAAGTCAGCGAGTTAAAATGTAGGTGATTTTGATTAGAACTATAGTTCTACCTTAGTTCTAGATTAATAACGCCCAAATACAATTAAATCAATTAATTTAGTATTTAAATTAATTGATGCTTTTGTCTGCTTTTAATTCATTAATTGTTCTAAACTTATGTAATTGATTGAAAAAAATGAAAACTCTTGTTTTTGCTGCAACTCTAGGTATTACTGGTCTGTTTGCTTCTACTGCTGAAGCTGCCAATTTGACTGGGCCTGGAACGATTAACTTTGCTGGTTCTGCTATCTTTAGACAAGTTGTGTTAAATGATAACGGAACTCCTGGTAACTTACTAGACGATATTAGCCGTACTGATGTTGATTTCAGACCTAACGTAGCAGTTCCTACTGGAGGTTATGGCGGTATTACCATTCCTGAAAGCGGGGGTGTAGATGGGTTTAGTGGGTTTAACGGTACAAATCCAGCCCTATTGTTTAGTAACTTTGCATCTGTTATCAAAGATGCTTCTATTGACCAAAGCCTACCCCCTACTTATCTATCATCTACTATTACTGATTTTATTCGTCTAAGAGATGAAACAGGACTAGATACGGGTACTACTTTTAATTTAGAAAGAGTAGATTTACCTTTTTATACTACTTCTGGGACTGGACCTAATGCTCTTACTACTGCTACTTTAAACGTTTACGGTACTTGGAATGATACTGTATCCGGTGATAGTTACTTAGGAGAAGGTCAGTTTACTGCTCAGTTTGTAGGATTCTCTTCTGAAGCAGAAGTACTTCAGGCATTAAGACAACCTGCTGGTTTTAGAACTGCTTATTCTGCTTCTATTACTGCAGAAGCTCGTGAAGTTCCTGAACCTGCTAATCTTTTAGGTCTTGCTGCTTTTGGTGTATTTGCTTTTATGGCTTTTAAACCAAAAATGGCTTAATAAAAATGTGCCTTCTTTTTATAGAAGGCACAGGATTCACTGTTGTACTTAACCGTTTACTTGATGTGCTCACCTTGTTGATAGCAGGGTGAGTTTTCTTATTATACTTCGACATGGATTACAAACAAAGAGTAATTAGTTGTTTAACGCCGCATCTAAAAGAGAAACTAGATAGTCCTGAATTATTAATTCATTACAATTTAAATCTAGAAGAGATTAATTATTTTATAAAAGCTTGGTATGCTCAAGTAGAAACTATAGCAGACAAGGAATTCTTAGAAGAAAGGACTTTAAAGTTATTAACTCAACATTATAAGCCTGTAGAGAAAATAACTAGTAAATTAACTTACGACTATACTCTTAATAAACCATTTACAATAGCTAGCTTTTGTTATTACATAGACAAACTAATAGTAGACGATTTAAGTGAATTTATAAGAGAAGAAGATAGAGTCCTTATTAAAAATAAATGTAATGTTAAAAAATATATCTTTTCTACAATTATAAATAAAAGTCCTTTAGATATTCCTTGCGGTAATTTAATCTTTTACTATTGTGTAAGCAAGGGTATATTAGGCTCTTCTATTCCAATTAAAACCTATACTCCTAAAGATTACTTTAGTTTAATATTCCTTTATAAAATAGCTAAATCATTAGGATATAAAGAGAGTATACATCGATTAAAGAGAGTAATAGAAATAGGAGATATATTAATAGTAAACAGTCATGGCTCTTATAGTTTTAATAGTCCGCCTTTACGTTATTGGTTACAATATCTTTCTAAAGAGTATATAATTGCTACTAAATTAAAACTTAAAAGATTATATTATCAAAGTATAATTAATAACATAAATTATAAAAAAGACAATAGTAAACTAATAATAACTTCTTTATTTGATAAAGAGAATTTTAGTTATACGCAATATTGAAGAGTTAATTAATATGAGTAATAAAGTTAGATATCATAGGCTATCTAATGGAGAACTAGAAGTCCAAGTAGATGAGGGTAATGGTTGGGTACCTTATACAAGGTCTAAAGTATATACGCCAGATAAAAACCCTCAATTCTGTTCAAAAGGTTATCCTACTTTTTTAAATTGTTTAAAAAATAATTATGAAGTTGTTAAATTAGAAAAATAAAATAATGAATGATAATCAATATTCTAAATTATCTACTTTAGTAGCATTAGGTATTATTCCTTTTGCTTTTATTGCAGCTTCTATTTGTATTACATTACAAACCACTTGTTGTTGCTGTAAAGAACAGTAATAGCTTGTGCTTCTTTATTATAAGTATAAATATTACTACCTAATATAGTACTAGGACTAATAGTTTCTAGTACTATATTATTTAAACCAAAGCCTGTAGGATTATTAGAATTAGTACCTACATAATCTATAAAAGTAATTTTAGCCCCTTCTATATTAGTAGTGGGTAAAGTAACAGTAATAGAAATACTAGAGGTATCTACTAAATAAATTCTATTAACCTCCGCATTAAAATTATTAGACCTAACATTTGATTCTAGGCTAGATTGAGTTAATCCAGAGATATCAGAAGCAGAATGAGTATGAACTAAATTTGCTTTAGTATTAAGAGCCGTAGTTAAATCAACTGAAGTAAGAGGAGTATAAGCAATAAACTTCTCATCTTCCCATAAAAGGGATTGGCCATTTATAATATTTTCAGTATCTATTTTCGCTAAAAAAGGTACTGCACTTAAAGGTAATGTCTCTGCTAACGTTATTTTTATCATTGAAGTTTTATTGTTCTGTTCTATATAGTAATATTCTCAACAATACGAAACTTACCTCTGCAAAATGTAGTTGTTTTAGTTTCCGTTATTAGTTTAATATCATAATCATATACACCTGGTACTAATGTACTAGTTTGAGAAGCTGATTTAAATAATTCAAAAAAGAGAATAGTACTAGAAGCTTTATGGATTTTAGGAGAGAAAGAAAGAATTAAATCTTTAGTAAAGACGGCTAAATTTCTAACTTCTGATTTGATTTGTAAGTCTTCAATAAAAGTATCATTAGAAACTTCTATTTGGAAATAAATAGGGCCAAACGTGTTTCCTTTATAGAGAGTTAAATCTCTTTTAGCAATGCCTGTAAAACTCATACATCTTAAAATTTATTAATTTTGGATATAAACAACAATAATATTCTTACTATGATTATTAGTAAGAAATTTTTTAAATAAGTTAATTTAAGTTAGAAATGGATTTATTAACCCAGATAGATAATGCAAACATCAAGTATATAGATAAGTCTAGTTACGCTAATTTTGAATGGAAGAATGAACCTGATTATCTTAAATGGAATAGTGAAGGTTTTAATTGTTTAATTTATAGAGATATTCAAGGCGGCTTTTTATGTATAGCTGTAGGAGTAAATGAATATCATCCTTTATATAATTTCAAACCTAGCTTAAATATAGAAGAGGATGATTATTTACCCTATATAGGGGATAAATTAAATATCTCTAGATGTAGTGAGGCTTATAAAGGATTAGACTATTATTGGTATTTTGAATTTAAGTTTAATAACTTCTTGGATATAAAACCTTGTGAGATTAAAACTGAAGAAGATTTAAAAAAGCAGAATAGTTTAAGTAG
>JACCDR010299330.1_pt1 | contig 13120 bp, 18 predicted proteins | sample 7446431 | NCBI WGS metagenome assembly JACCDR01 (sample SAMN15323443, study PRJNA562643) | freshwater metagenome | isolation source: river surface water | place: USA:Blue River Watershed | collected 2017-08-17
CCAAAATCAGATGGAATGATACGAACGTATTCGGTAGAGATTTCGTATAGACCGGAATGATTGAGGCGACCGCGCTTTGCAGTGTTAGTTCTGAGACCGAGGTAGCCATCCCAATCATGAATGTCCATGTCGGTAGGATCTACCAGAGAGGACAGATTTAGTTGAGGAATAAAATAGGATGAACCGTATGGAACATTGGAGCCAAGAGCCAGGAGAGAAGGAGACTCAAATGCAGGCGTAATGTTCTCAATGATTTTGGCATCGAGTTTGTTAATGAATGCTTTAAGTCCAGTGCGGGTTAGTAGTTCCGTATGACCGACAAAATCTGCCTTATCCGGAATCTCGTGCATGTCGCAACGAGTATCAAAATAAGTATTGTACGGGTCCCAGCGGGTGATACGGTTGCCGGACCAGATAATTTCTTTGGGGCGCCCTTCTTGGCCAGCGCGGTAACTGGGATCAGTTTCAATAGCTGCTGTAACAATCTTGTCCCAGCAAACTTCCACAACGCCCCAGTATTTGAATGCGTCAAAAAAGAAGTGATTAAATTGTGCGACCCAGCCGGTACGAACAGAGTTTTCTTCAATCAATGCCTGCATCTGCAATGCCTGATCGATGTATTCTGGTCCGGAGACTACACCAAAGATTGGATAATCGGTGAGAAATACAGAGACCTGGTAGTCTACTGCAGAGTTAACTTGCGGCTTGACGACTGGAATGGTGATGTTTTGGATCTTATTGGAATCCCCGGCATTATTGGCAATCTGGGCACGCCACTGCTCTACTGTTAGATCCTGCTCTCGCAAATATGCCAGGTCAATGCGACGCATTTGCTCTTTAAGATTCCACTGTCGTTCAGAGACAGTAGCTGCATATTTGTGATGTTCTAGGAATGCTTCCTGAACAAGCTTGGGAGGAATAAATGCTTGATTGGCTGCCATAAGGGAGTACCTTGTTTAGAAGGGAGAAGTTTCCAGCTCTCCGCGAACCGGGATCATATCAAGTTCTTGAGAATCTATGACAAGAGTAGAGCGAATAAATTCGCCATAGAGCTCTAGAACTTTTGGTGCATACGTGTGAAGGTCTAGTACACCATCTACGTTGTTAGTTTTAAGAGGGTTGAAGCTAGTGATTTGTGCGAATGTGGCTGCACGGGTCGGAGCATCTAGAAGTATTTCACCTTTGAGCAAGGATTTAAACATATCTAGAATGCGGGAATTCTTGGATCGCTGACCGGAATAAACTTCTAGGCAGTGAAATCCAGCGTTACCAAGACCTAGCTGATTGATAATCACTCCAAACCAATACAATGCTGAGTACTGATAAGCATTGGATTCTACGCAAATCACACGGCAATTACGACGCATTGCCATCCTAAGCGCTTCCTTAATCATCTCACCAGGGGATAGCCGTCCTTCTAGGATTTCCTTGCAGACTGGAGTAGATTCAAAGACTTCGTAATATCCTATAGAGACTGCATCGCTGTTTGCTTTATCATTGGATGGATCAATGATAATGTAATTACCTTGATGCTGAGTATCAGTTGCGTATTTATTTTCTGGTATGCGGGTGATATCGCAGATGTTGGAGACTGCCGCGTTCTCGTCATTTAGCACCTCTGCGTAGAAAACTTCTGCTCGGCCGGATGCACTATCGTTTTCAAATTCTTTTAAAAGCTGAGTTAGCGGTTGCAGGTCTTCCCAGAGCGATCGAGGTTGGCCTTGTTCATCTTGGATAATACCGCCCGCAATGAATTTAATCCAAGTGGGATTATGTTTCAGACGGCGCAATAGCGACCATTTGGTCGGATACATATTGCCAATGAAGATAAATAGGCAACCATGAGGAGATTTAGCTTTCATGGCAGTACCGATCATATCAGTTTCAATTTGCTCTGATATGATTTGAGATTCTGCATCCTGCCGAGATTGGATGTCATCAAACAGCATTACATCTGGCCGCTGGTGTTTGACATTCAGGCCTCGGACAGATTCTACGGTTCCGGCAGCAATGATGATGTTGCGACCGCGGAAACCGAATTTCTTTAGTACTTGCTGATCAGTTTCCAGGCCAACTCGCCAGTCACCGAACAGCTTTTTAATATTTGGCTCGTCTAAGAAATCACAGACGTCAGCAATAATTGCTACTGCTTTAGGTACAGAATTAGCGCAGACCAGGATAAAGGTGCGCTTGGTAAATAGGATTACGTAAAGCAGGAAGATTTTGGTAAATGTAGTTTTTGCAAATCCACGAGGAAGACCGATTGCTAGCTGGGAGAAATCGCGCTCTTTGTGGATATAGGTAAGCATCAGACGCCAGATTTGCTGGAAAACGTCTGGAAAGAAATAGCGAAAAACTGTGGGCAGAGCAATAGCTGCCAGGAAATCTAGGCTAGTACGAGCTAATTCCTGAGCTTCTGCAGTGGAAACTGCGGCTTCTTGGATTAGCTCGGTGACAGAATCTGCTGGAGGATCGTTAATTCCTAGCCTGGTAGCAATATCTTGAGTCAAGGATTGCTCCGTGGCTTTTGTGCCAGCATGGATTGCATGATTTTAAGCTGAACTGCGGCTGCTTCCTTGTTTCGCTGCAGCAAAGCTGCTTGGTTGGAAGCAATTGCTGCAGATTTAGCCAGGGCTGCTTGCATTTGAGGGGTGATGTTGGACATTTAGAGGCTCCTGTTTACGTGTACGGTCCAATAGACCGGCCATTTGACCTGACTGTACAGTGATTAGCTGCTGCTGTCCAGCCTGAATGACCTGGTTCATAGTATTTACAGTGAATCTATTATAAATTGTGGTTGGCATTTGAAGCTGAATGACAGTTTGCTGATTTGTGATTGCTTCTTGAGTGGAAGATCCACGACGTTTTGCTGCATTGATGATTTGCAAGACTCGCGCAACTTCCATGGGACGCACCATAAATGGCAGCAAATCCCGCATTTTGGTTAGCAGCTCATCTTCTAGCTTATCGTATTCGTTATCTCGTTCGTTATGCTTAGATAGATTTTTAAATCGCAGATCGGCAACTGATGCTGCAAAATCAGTGTCTGATAGGAGCTGAGAAATGCGGGAGATACTGACGCCTACAGCAGATGCGACTTGCTCAGGACCTAAGCCTTGACCTAGGAGAGCAAGAGCACGGGATTCTGTAGAGGTCGGGGCAGTTGTGATGGTCATTTTAGCGCTTTCCTGATTCCTGAGGAAATGATATCTAGTACAGAATTGGAGACTGCTGGCTGCGCTGGGGTTGCTGTGGCAGTCATTGGGGGCAAATCTCGTGCATCCATGCGAGTAGTGCGATAGCCAGTAGTAGCTTTATAAGTATCTATCAATGCTTGGTCATCACCAAAAAATTCTTTGCGCACTACAGGATCTTTTGTCAGATCTTTTTTAGCTACTGCTTCAATAGCTGAAAGTTCTGCAAACTGCTCTTGAAGAGAAAAATCTCCGGCTCTGGACATGCGACCAAAGTAAGTAGCAACTGGAGTACCAACAATTGATTCTAGATGAGAACGAAGTTTGCTAGATCCTGCAGAATTTACTAGCTTATCCACTAGTTTATCTGCATTACCGCCTAGTTTTGCATATTCATCTACCACTGCCATGTCGTAAGATTTACCGTATCGACCGGAAACTGCATTTTGCAGGATATGTTCAAACTCATGAGGAATTGTATGCTTGATGCCAATGTTTACTTTAGGATCTGCTAGCTGCTCATTAACCATTATTACTTTTGGTTTTCTTTTATCTACAGCTCCAAGAATGCCGGCACCTAGATTAGCAGTTCCAATCATAATTCCTGGGACGGCCGCATTCATAGCTTGCGGATTTGATTTCGCAATGATATTTAGAGTTGCTTGGCGATAATCGGTTTTATCAGACATGGCGGAGATTCCTGGAGATTACTGATAGGATCTCATAGCTAGGAGGTAGCAACATCTGGGGATGCTGGCGCATGGGTGGTAGATTTACGATGGCTAGGTAGATTTTGGTTGGGGATGGAAATTGGAAAAAGTTTACGGAGATATTTTTGGTCTCTTAGGATACCAGCCCGACCCAGCTCAAAAAAGGTGTCACCCCTCCGGCCTTGCCGGATTGAATGCAAATGAGAATGATTCGCGTTTGTGCTGGCGCTGGTGGGGTGCAGGATAGTGCATGGCACCGGATTGGTGCATGACTGGCAAGATGTAACAGAGTGTAACAGGGCCAGATTCTAGGGAACTAAACCATCTGGCAGGTGTCAAACAAAGGTAAGCGCAAAGGAAACCATCATGATCCCGAAAGCAATGCAGCAATTCCGTGCGAAGTATGGGTTCTATCCGACACGTGAGTTAGCCCGTGTTTACTGGGAACTCGGTACGCGCAAATCTGACCCGATAGTGAAACTGATTTGTTTCAGTCATGCCATGAGATTATGGCCTGAGATTATCAATTGCCGTTGATTGCCTTTCTAGCAGTTACTACTATGACTGCTAGGTGATGCAATTATCGTGCTAGGCATCGGCACATTGGAGCATATTATGCGCATTAAAGTTACTATTATTTGGAATAGCGGTTGGCATTGCAACGCTATTGCAACGTCTTGGGAACAATTGCAAAACATGTTTAAGGCATCAATTGGCAATTGTTCCCGATTTGAGTATTTTGTTGTTACTGACTAGCCCATTGATCTAGCCCGGATAGTCCGGGTTATCCAATGCGTTAGGATTGGCCTAATTTGCAGAATCAGGCAATGCCTGGGAGATACTATCATGTCCGTTATTGGCAATCGTCATTCCCTTTCTCTGTTCACTGCTGGTGAATCGAAGCCGCAATCCGGGCAGCGTCTGGCAAAGATCGGCTATAAAAAGACTGCGGCAAATCCAAATCCACTGCCATCTGTGTGTGCATCGGTGCCACAGATTGATCCGGCTGCAATCACTGCTGCTGTGCAGCGTCTTCTGCCCTACATCTGCAACATGCTGGAGGATGCGCAAGATGGCATCATTCGATCCATGTATGAATCTGCACATGGGGCAATGATTGCAATTTCGGATGATGATATCTCAGTGGATCAGTGCGTGGCATTTCTGGCAGCAGAAGCGGCCGGAGACAGACTGTCGAAAGATGCTGTTCTGGCATGGTTTGACGCATCGATTTCGGAAAATCTGGCAGTGATGATCGCCGAAAAACTCGGATTTACGGACACGGGCCCGGATCAGATGGTGACCATTAACAAGCATGTCTCGATCTATCGTGATGTGATCGGCATGCTTGCCAGTGGCAAAACCACGCTGGCGCAGAAACAAATCAATGGGTGCAGGTCTGCACTGCGGCTGGCAGCTACGGATGACAAAATCTGCCGCCGGCTGTCTGAGCGTCTGGATATCATGGAAAAGAAACAAATCACGGAATTTCTGGTCTGAGCAAAAACTAGCAGGATTTACGGCAGATTTCAGAAAACCCAAAAGTGAGACCGTAAGACTGCTAGACCGTAGACCCCTCCCCCGGGCCCCCATGAGTGCATGGGTGAATCTAGTGGATATGCCAGTAGATTCCCCTATATGCTCAGGTAGTGCTACGCACCATACCCACATAGCATCCTGCATATCTACCATAGGGGTATCAAAATAAAAACAATGTAACATCTAGTAACATCTTGTTACATTTACAATTCAATTTTTAGTACCCTATTATAGAGGCTAAGACTTATAGGCAGGTAACGTAGCTATAGCATAGATACCGAGCATAGTGCTACGCACCAGATATACAATCTACCGTCAAACCGGGCAGATTGACAGCGGCACCCCCTACCTGCTACCCTGACCCCCTTACAGTCTAGCAGTCTAGCAGTCTCAGTTTCGAGTTTTCTTGTTAGTTTCACAAATCGCGCAAATAGCGCAAACCAGCGGAGATACCATATCATGCCAAACACCGGCAAGCGCGCAGCAATTAAAGTGTACTATCTCACTGAAACCACTCCAATACAGCCAGATGATACTTATACAATCCGATATATCTACCTATTTCAACAACGATTGGTAGATGCTAAAGCACAATGGTCCCAAAGGGGGTGGCAAATCAGCCTATAGTATATCTAAAACACGCTCAGGTGATTACACCGGGCCGGTTGTAAAAGGTGCAATTGTAAAAACAGCCTGGAAAAAAGAGAAGTTTTTCTTCTAACACTCCAGAACGGAAACCTGGAACATATATTATGAGCCAAGCATCTAATTACATGCCAGACATTTTGCAGGCTGCAAATAAACAATCTGCGATCTCAGTCTCGCGTGCATTGAAAAATGCCTTAGATATTATCAATGAACACATACCTGATAATGTTTATGGCAATGATAATGTGCAAGCTGCAATAGATGATCTAAATTTCATGATTTCCAGAATGGCATCAGGCCGAAAAATGGAAATACAATCAATCTAACAATCTGACGGAAACTTTACATACAGATACCACGGATATATCCCAAATCCTAATGTCTGTATGTGAGGCAATCCTGCCTAGCCTGGAAATATCATCTTCCTGGAGATTCTATCATCATGTCCACCATCAATCCCTCCAATCCTGCCACCCTCACCACCAGCCTTTCCGAAATCCGCAGTTTCAAGCCTTGCGCCAGCGGATGGAAAGCTATTCTGCAAGCACGCAAACCTGCCTGCGATGCGGATTATGACTTGCAATTCCCTCTGGTTAATTGCTTGCAATCCAATTCAATTTCTGATGTTCTCTGGTTGATTGGCAAGCGAAAGAATGAGATTCAAATTGCAGTCACGTTTGCCAGAATGTGCGCAGACAGTGTAAAAAATTTGGATAATTATTGGAGTAAAAAAGCTGCTGCTGCTGCTGCTGCTGCTGATGCTGCTGCTGCTGCTGCTGCTGCTGCTGCTGATGCTGCTGCTGCTGCTGATGCTGCTGATGCTGCTGCTGATGCTGCTGCTTATCAAAAACAAAAGGAACTCAACAAACAATTTCTGATCCAATGCATCAATGAATATTCTGTAATCTCCGCCAAATAAAGGAGCCTATATTATGAACCCAAAAAATCAACCCGCCAGCCAAACCACTCAACAAGCATTCCATGCCATGCTTGCCAGACATGCTTTGGAATCTGAACCACGGCCAATTTTTGATCTGGCAATGCATTCAATTAATTGCTTGAATCCTGATGCAATGCCAGGACAAAGAAACTATGAAGTGATTTTCTTTCTTAAATATGGACTAGATCCAATCCAGGCATTTGACGGCAAACATTGGGATAACTTCCCTGCCTAAACAGCACAGATTGCCCTATATAAGCATCATCGGATAGTGATAATCACTGGTGCTTATTTGGATGCAATTTTGCACCGTAGATATCTAAATAGATAGGACATATCATGGCTACTTATGTAGGAAATAATGCTAGTATGCATGATAATGCTTGCATGTATGATAATGCTAGTATATATGATAATGCTAGTATGTATGGTAATGCTCGCATGTATGATAATGCTCGCATGCATGATAATGCCAAACTTACAGATACCCCATTATATGGAAATGCTCTACTTAGCCACGATGCAATTGTTAACCACATTTCAGATTACATTACTCTTGGTCCTGCATTATCTTCTGGCCAATACACTACAGCATTCATTGATGCCAGAATTGGTATCCGTGTAACCTGCGGTTGTTTCTCTGGAACTATCGAAGAATTCATCTCTGCAATCCACGAAACTCATGCAGAAAACTTCCCCGCAAAAGCCCAATATCTGGCATTTGCTGCCTGTATTCGAGCACATTTTGCAGCCCGTGAAATGTTGCCTCATAACCAAACCGATCAATAATCAATCATCCAATCATGCGCCAAAAACCTAATCTTCGTGCAATCTTTTGGCGCTGGTACTGTGCAATACTGGCAGTATCAGCATTTTTTATCATCCAATCTTGCAGTGCCAATTAATCTAGGAAACTATCATGTCCAATCGTAAAGCTCCTGAATCTATCAACCGTCTTGTGCTTTCCCAACAATTCCAGCTGCTGAAATACATGGAAGCTAATTACATTCAATCCCGGCTATTTGATCCTGAATTTGCAGCAAAAGCCAGTAAAGAGCTTGGATTTGAAATCACTGCCGGTAACATTCATGGTAGTCGTGAAGCTCTTGGCATGAAATCCAATCGAGATATTATCCGGGAAGAAAACAAGAAACCTAAAAACCGGCTGGAAGAAATTGAACAGCGTCTGGAAAAGCTGGAAGCTCTTGCAAAAGAACTCGGCTGGAGAATCTAAATGCCAATCATCGTTCCACCAAATCCAAATCCTGAGCAATTCTCAGCCAATCTTTGGTTTGCTGCTCTATCACCAGAGCAACAAATCTGGCTAGATTTACATTATCAAATCCCAGTAGGAGCCAGTCCATATGCAATCCTGCTAGCTTATCGCAATCGGGATGAGACACATAAGCATCCTGATTGGCCCCCTGCAGTTTTCAGAACCATCTAAGTCACCCCCACAACTGGAGGTTTCTGATGTTCCTAACCAATCAATTACCAACCCATTATCATGAATTCCAGCCAGAATTCATTGATAACAGTTATTCCCAATGCATCTGGAATTGGGATTTGTACGATTTATTCCTTTATGGAGCTTGAAATCATGTCCTCCCCCCTTAACTCCAATAAATTCCGCCCCTATTTCACACCCGCCCAACTTGCAGAAATCATCAGGTGCTGCAAGCTAGCATCCTCCGACATTGCCCTGCTGTCCTATCTAGAATCATTTAATCTTAAAATCACCAGGGATGTTATCTCCCCTGCCCTGCAAACTAAGCCATCTCTAGAATCTAGGCTAGGTTTAGCATCATCTACCAGCATGCCAGAATATTCTCCAGCCGAATTGCATTCTATCTGGCTGCGTGATCCTAATTTCCTCACACCTAAGCAATTAATTCTAGTGCAACAATATCGCTGGGAGAATGAGCTAATGACTCCAGAGGAAGCTAGGAGTTATGAAGATTCTTTGATGAGCTAGCCCGTCTGCAACCACCTAACCAAGATCCTACCATGCGTATAATCTGCTCCTTATCCTCCATCGAATTTGAATGCTCTCATTTTCCAGGAGCTTTCTACTCCCCTGAACTCTACCATCCAATCTTTCTTCTTCCTCAAAAGAAACTTCTAGCAGCCACTGGCAAATGGTCCAGTGGTGCACTCACTTCTACAGATTCTTATCTCCTTTTCCTATCCCTCCTTCGCTCCAGCGAACTAATTCAATGGCGTGTTCCAGTCATCCGCACCGAACAAACAGATTCAATTGTTGCCAATAACATGGAATCTCTCCTTCGCACCGTCATCAAACTAAACACAGTTCCTGATCCTGAATCAATCTTCCCTCACTATGCAATCAGCCAAGATACTCGCACACTTGCCAATGTCCGCTATTGGATAGAGAATTGGCAACATGCCTATGATGAATTCAAATCTGGCTACAAATCAGTGCATGAATCTGCAGCAATTATCCGCAGAGAAAACGCGCTGGCCAGAATGATTAAGAATCCTCATCGATCAGTCTCCAGCTATTCCGGAGAGCTTGCATTCTGGGCTGCCAGTGCCGGATCATTTCCTACATTCCCTGTAACTTCTCCATTCGGCTCTTCCCTAGGTCAGCAAATCTCCTGCTCTGAATTCTGGCAACAAATCATTACTCGCTGCACCAAGAATGATTACATCTTCAGCATTCCAGACAATGATCTGCAGGAACTAATCGATCACTGTGAAGAACACATTCCAATCGGCAGTATCTACTCTCACCTACTATTCAAAATCTTGCGAGATGCACAATCCCGTAAGCGCAATTTCCTAGACATTGGTGACCCTGATGTCAAAACATCATACACTCTCATATCTAGCCAGACTGATGTGCAATCTGCCAATCTTCGAGCACTAATCGATTCTGCACCATCCGCAGAACCGCAGCGATCAGAATATCCATCAGATTTTGCCTATCGCAAAGCTAAACTGCGTTGGGATATGAGCAAAAAGTTTGCAAAAGATCCCGGTGCTAGCACCGATATTAGCCTGGATATCTAATCACCATGGCCAATCCTGCAAAATCTGAACTCTCCATTGATTTCCAAAATCATATCTTCTGGAGCTTTTATTCCCATTCCCGAACGCTATTCCATGCCATGTCTGTAATCTCTCACAATCCTGCAAACACAAAGCTAGGTGCATACGCCAGACAAAAATACGAAGATTTCTTCCAATCTCATCTAATGGGTGGAGAGCTATAATGCCTACCAATCCTGCCGATTTCATTCCTCTTCGCCGCAAACAACCTGCAAAACCAAAACCTGCCCACCATCACAACATCTACGATCAAATCCGCCATGATTGGTACATTCCACCTGATGACCGTCACAAACTTTCAAACTACTACATCCTTCATTGGACACCAGAATATCTATTCTCAACCTGGGGAACTAAACCTCCAATCACCAGAGAATCTATCACCTATCTTCGTATCTATTATCGCTGTTCTTTGGCTGAACTCCGAGCTTGTCAAACAATCCTGCTATCATTTCGTAAATTGCCTGATATGCCAACAGGTTATGTACTAATCACACCTGCTAAATCTGGCACTCATCAGTGGATTGATCCAAAATCCGCTAAATCCATGGTCACCAGAGACAAATCCTAAGAGTCTATCATCATGAATATCTTTGTCTTATCAACTGACCCAATCGAAGCTGCTAGTCTTCATTGCGACCAACATTTGCATAAAATGATTCTAGAATCTGCGCAAATGGTATCTACTGCCATGAGCTTGCGCTCTTTTCATCATCCTGGCCTATACAAACCAGCCTATGAAAAGCATCCATGCACTAAATGGGTTGCATCAAATAACCATAACATTGTCTGGCTTTGCGAGCTTGCACTGGCTTTAGAACAAATTCGTACAGTCGAACTTAATCATCCAGAACATTCATCAATCATTCCAATCAAGATCGCACGGGATTACCTAAGATCCGAAATTCCTTATCTATCCTCCGCTGCACATACCCCATTCGTATTCGCTGGCCCTGCTACAATTGCCATCCGTTCCTGGTCAATTACTGACAAATATAAATACTTCTATCGCCAGAAACATCAAAAGTGGCTGCTTGACAGAAACGCGCCAATGAGTTATAAACAGCGCGCAGTCCCAGATTTTATGGCCGATCTACTTACTCCCAGTATTGCATAATCTTATGTCAAATCTAGATCCTAATCGTCTTAATCAATTGCTTGCACAATTGCGAGCTAAAAAAGCTGCATCAGTTCCTGCCCCTGTAATCTCTCCAGTCTCTGAAGCAATCCAGGAACAATCTACCCAGCAATCCGCACCAATCACAATCGAAGACACTTCCTCCAATCTTCCAGATTTCACTCGCATCCTAGATCGCTACGGTAATCTAATCACTCTAAACTCCCAGCAATCTCGCTTCGTAACTCTAGCTGCCACTGGCAAATCTTGCGTTCTCATCGGAGCAGCAGGCACCGGAAAGACTACATGCCAGAAAGCAGTAGTTCAAGCTCTAGAACTTACTGGCCAGGCTGGAATTCTAGATTCCGGTGGACATAAACATCTGCAATCAGGAACTCCAGGCATTGTAATCTGCGCATATACTCGCAGAGCTGTTGCCAATATTCGCAAGAATGTTCCTGAGAATTTGCAAGGAAATTGCATTACTATCCATAAGCTGCTGGAATATCAGCCAGTCTATTATGAAGTAACTGATCCTGAGACTGGTAAAGAGCGCACTACCATGCGATTTGAACCGAACAGAACCGCTCAGAATCCACTGCCAGCATCCATTCACACAATCATCTTTGAAGAATCTTCCATGCTTGGAACTGATCTTCACCAGGAGGTTATCGATGCGTGTCCACATAGCCCGCAGATTATTTATCTTGGAGATATTCAACAGTTACCACCAGTTTTCGGACCTGCCATTCTGGGGTTTAAACTATTGGAGCTTCCAGTTATTGAACTCACAGAAGTGTATCGGCAAGCTCTTGAAAGCCCGATTATTGCTTTGGCGCATAGAATTCTGTCTGGAAATACGATGGCTGTTTCCGAATTCGAATCCTGGAAAAAACCGGGGCAAATGACAATCCGCCCATGGAAAAAGCGCATTGATTCCTTAAATGCCCTACTAACTCTAGCCAATGTCTTTACCACATTCTTCGACCAGGGAATCTACAATCCTGCAGAAGATATGATCCTTCTCCCATTCGGCAAATCCTGCGGCACTGATGAGCTAAATAAAAAGATTGCCAATCACCTGGCAAAAGCTGCTGGATCAACCGTCCATCAGGTTGTGGCTGGATATAATCGCCTGTATTTCCGTGAAGGAGAGAAAGTATTGGTAGATAAAGAAGATGCAACTATCCTTCGTATCGAACCAAATCCAGCTTACTACGGGGTGCCTGCTGCACCAGCATCAACCACGCTAGATTATTGGGGATATGATCCTGAATCCGCATCAGCCTCCAAATCTCAATCAGATACTGATGTAGATTTTTTTCTTGGCCAAGTAGCTGCAGCAGAAACCAAAGAAGATCGTGTTCGTTCAGCTTCACATATCATCACAGTGCAGATGAATGACAGTGAACAAGAACTAACACTGACTGCTGCTGGAGAAATCAATGCAATGATGTACGGATATTGTCTTACCGTACACAAAGCGCAAGGTTCAGAGTTTAGAAAAGTATTCATCTGCCTGCATCAATCACACAATGTAATGCTTTCCCGCGAGCTTCTCTACACCGCAGTCACTCGCGCCCGCGAGGAGCTTTATATCATCTGTGAACCAGATAGCTTGGAGAAAGGCATTAGTACACAACGAGTCAAAGGTAATACATTGGAAGAGAAAGCAATTTATTTTCAGGGGAAAATTAAGGGAATGGCATAACTGCCAGCAATCATTCTTACCTAACCCAAAACCGGGGGCTTGACACGCAATCCCCACCCTGCTATAGTCCCCTCACTGGCTTACGAAACCGCGCCAGCCCATAACCAAGCGGTTTCATATTTCTCCCTCAATCTCGAAAGTTACTACAATGTCTGAAACCACTGATACCGGCGTTAACACTAACCAGAC
>JACCDR010690649.1_pt1 | contig 13114 bp, 28 predicted proteins | sample 7446431 | NCBI WGS metagenome assembly JACCDR01 (sample SAMN15323443, study PRJNA562643) | freshwater metagenome | isolation source: river surface water | place: USA:Blue River Watershed | collected 2017-08-17
GGACGGCAATCGCATCCACCTGGTCCGCGAACTCTTTATCCCGGGCGTAGAGCATCGTGCAGGCCACCAGGGCCTCCACGGCGTCTACGTCCCCTGACACCTTCCGGTTCCCGGACAGGGAGGAGAGGACACCAACGATCATGTCCTCCTTTGTACCCTTGGGTTTGGGGGTTTTGGTGGCCAGTTGGGCCAGATCAGCAAGATTCATGGGACCTCCTTTGGTTCATCCAGGTTGGGGATGTAGGCCTCCCCGGTGTATTCGATGTAGTGGGGCTCACCCAGCGGGAGCCGCATGATCCGGGTGCAGCGGTAGGCTTCCACCGCCTCCAGGGCTTTGGTGACCAGGACGGTCCCCTTGGTCAGGATGAGGTGGTCGAAGTCGGACTCATCATTCATGGCCCCGACTTCCACCCGGATGGTGACCTTGTACTTCATCGTGGAGCCACCCTACCAGGTGGCCGGGGCCGGTGTCAAGGATTTCTTTTTATAGAAGTTCTTGCTTGAAGTTACTAGAAGTTGTAGCCCCGCTCCCTTGGCGTGTGGTCGCGGGGACCCCAAGACACACCCCTCCATTAAAGGACCAGCATAAGAAGATCCCCTACTACGGCCTTGCAGTCGACCTGATGAAGGACCGACCGTCTAAGGTCGGGGCTGAAGAAGGGAGACAAGAGCTGACGACCACAGCGAAGCGGAGGGAGGAAGCAGCCCCGACCGAGAGGGAGGGGGCGCAGCGGAGCGAGCAAGCCGGTGCTGCAAGCACCGGGCGTTTCGTCCCACGAAACGACCCAGACGAAAGTCTGGGCTCCAACCCCATCGTTCGCTGAAGCTCACTCAGGGGCCGTTGGCTTGCCCAGCCAACGTGAAGGTGTTCCCAGTCTTTATAGCACGCTCTTTTTGAGCGTGTCAAGTAGAATCTTTTAGGACCCATACCGAGCCAGAAGAAATAAGGGGTTTCTCCCAGCCCTATAAGGGCCCATGACCATGGAGACCAGTAAGACTCAATGCAAGCCCCGCCCGTGCTGCTGCACGGTCGGCTTGGTGCCTTCCTTTATGTATGGAGTTTATACGAGGTTAGTATTTTTCTGTAACTTTTTTCTTTGTGTGGGTCGCCGGTTTGGTGTAAGGTGTCCCGATGCGCCACAAACCGGCCGACGACGGCCACACCCACGTGAACATCTACAGCCGGGGACACACACCGCTGGGGCGGTGGATGTCCAACTTCGCGGAGACCCCCTTCATGCACCCCGAGGACGGACCCTTCAAGTCCGTCGAGGGGTATTGGTATTGGCTGACCACCGGGGACGACCACCTGCGTGAGCTTGTGGGCCTGGAGGCCAAGCTCTACGGCCGGGATCTGCCGGTCATGAAGGTGCTGGGGCCGGCGGAGTTCCAGCGGAAGATCCGTCTGGCCTTGGAAGCGAAGTGTGCAGCCTACCCCGAACACCTGGCGCAGCTCCGGAGGGTACCCAAGGAGAAGCCGTTGACGCACTACTACATGATCCGGGGCCAGACCCGGATGTCCCCGAAGGAGCACGCGTGGCTGGTGGACCTTTGGGAAGACATTCGTAGGGCACCGGAGAAGGACATACGTAAGGGAGGCGGAGCCAATGGCTGACACCAAGGCCCCTATCCCCCTGACCCCCTACGTCGTGTCGGGGACCCAGTGGGTGACGGAGTGCCCGGGGTGTCACCACCCCGCCCCGCATAAGTTCTACATCGACCAGGCCACAGGGCTCCACCTGTGTTTCCGTTGTGGCTACGGCAAGGGGGCCAAGCCGGGGGCGTACGCAGGCCCCCGGGCCTCCAGTGATCGATTTGAGGCCCGGGCCGACGTTGATCCCACCCTGTCCTCCCTGTGCAACCTGGACTACCTACGGCAGTCCCAGGCTACGCTCTGGGACACGAAGGAGGGCCGGTTTCGTGGGTTGGACTACGTGCTGAACCGGCGGGGCCTGGCCCGGGACGTGGTCCGGCTGTTGGGGTACGGGTACGACCCGGCCCGGGACTGGCTGGTGCTGCCATGGTTCGATGAGCTGGGCCGGCTCCGGAACATTAAGTGGCGGGTCTTGGATCCCCGGGACGAGGAGTCCCCCCGGTACCTGACCGCGCGCAGCGGGGTCAAGCTGTTGGGCGGGATGCACCTACTCAAAGGGCATCCATCGAAGGAGGTGGTGATCTGTGAAGGCGAACTCAATGCGGCAGCTTTCATGTCGTGTGTCCGAACGACCCCTGCCGTTTGGCTGGGGGCGAAAGGGAATTGGGATCCCAAGTGGGCCCGTCGCCACTTGGATCGGTTTGAACGGATCACACTTGCGTTGGACAATGAAGTGTATGAGTCAAACGAGGATGAATTGGAAGAGATGGTTAAATCCCTTGGGGCCTGGCGCTGTACCCGACTAGCCTACCCTCAAACCATGAAGGATGTCAATGACATACTCCTCCAGGCCGGATCGCCGAAGGCTACCAGCTACCTCCAAGCCGCTCTCGCCGGGGCGACGCCTTACGGTCGCCCCCTCCTACTATCGACTGGCGATGCAGTCGAAAAGTCAGTTGACTTTTATTCAGGCATCAACCAACGCCGTATCTCTACGGGTCACCATGCTCTCGACGCTGTTACAGGAGGCTTTCGTCCGGGGGCCGTTTATACGTTTGCCGGGCCTGCTAAGAAGGGTAAGACAACAATGGCTTTGGACTGGGCGATGAATGTTGCAGCCCAAGGGATCCCCGTGCTGTTTGGGTCTTTTGAGATGAAGGTGTCAGAGGAGATGTTGCCCCGCATGGTCTCGAAGTATCTCCGCCGGAACGTGGAGCGGCAGCGGATGGACCCCGCCGCGTACCAGCGGCTTTGCGTGGAGGTTGCGCAGAAGCTGCCATGGACTTGGATCAACCGACACGATCGTGTGTCACTAAGGGAGCTTTATGAATCCGTCAAACACGGCTACGCCGCAGGCGCGCGTTTTCTGGTGTTGGACCATCTCCAGTTTATCATGGACTTCGGATCTGAGGAAGTCTTCAAAGCCACCGCTAAAGTCAGTCGTTTTATTAAGAGACTGTCGAATGACTTCCCCGAGCTTACTGTCTTGGGGATCTCACAGATTGCTGGCGGGAAGTTTGAGATTGGAAAGTACAAGCAGGACACCCAGCGTTTGATGGGCGGATCGACCCAGGCCTACAACTGTGACGAGGTGTGGTGGTACGAGGACAGCGTGCTGACCGTGCAGCAGACCCGCACGCCGGCCATCACGGCCGGGGGCCGGGTGGTGGTGCAGTTCAATCCCAGCACGTGCACGTACAACTACACCCCGGTGCAGGTGGTGGCGGACTGATGCGCGGCGATCTCTTGGTGCATAGGAGGTGTGATACGCCCCTATACGTGGTCTTGGACCCCACCTTTGGGCGCGGGTCCGTACTCAGCCACACGGCCTTTGAGACCCTAGAGGGGCGTTGGCCTGCCCGTAATGAGTTAATCACGTGCCCCACTTGTGGGCCCATAATGGAAGGTACGATTATCAGGTCTTTGGAGCTAAGGCCGCCGTTACCTACCCTCTACAGCCGGATCAAGCGGAGGCAGTTCGTGCCTCCGCCTCTACAGACCAGCGTCAAGCCGACGCGGGCGCTGTTGATGAGGTTACCTCGTTAGTGCTTGTCTTCGTACTTCTTGTTGATCGTGTCGTGGAGGGCGGCGTCGGTCGCCGCGTTGAGTGTCTCTTGTAGTAACTGGGGATCGTAGTAGCGCTCGATCATCTGCTTCATCAGCTTGTTGGCTTTGATCGTAGGGCCATGTGTGGCCACGATGTGCCAGTCCGTCATGGGGTCCAGCCGGGGGTACTTGACCATGATCTCCCCCTTCTTGCAGGCGGCCTGGTAGCAAGCTTCATAGAACCAGCGCAGGTAGCGATCACTGGTGAACTTGCCGGCCTTTTGGTACAGGTCGAACATCGGCGTGGTGGAGGGCTTGCCCAGCTTGTACCGGGAGGCGGTCATTTGGGTTCCCTGGGTTTCCGTTGCGGCGTGGTGTCCGGGTGCTTCCGGCCCAGCTCCAGCAGCTCATGCTGGTAGTCGGCGGCGATCAAGACCCGGAGGTACTGGGACAGCGACTCCAGGCCCAGGGCCAGGTACCGCTCCTTGGCCCGGGCCTTGAGGCCCTTGGTGAGTCCGATCAGGACGTTGACTTTATCCAGCTCCGGATTCTCCCGTGATGCTTCGACGTGGTCGAGTGCGGTGATCCGGTAGATCCGATTCCCGTACTGTTCCAGCGCCGCGTTCAACGCGACTTCGTCGGAGACATCAATGGGATTCTCTGGTTGGTGCTGTAGGTAGATGCGGTACATGGCCTAGTCTCCTCGATTGGAGGGTTGTTCCAAGGCGTCCGCCCCCTCCAGAAGGAGGTGTCTGCCCACTTGATCTTTCGTTGGTTGTAGCGCCTCTTCATAGCACACCTCGCAGTCATATTCGCCGGTGTCCCACAGGTCCACCGGCAGGCAGTTGTGTTTGGGGCATGGTTCGAGCGGCATGATCACTCCTTTTGGCCCGCCTTACGCAGGCGGGCGATTTCCCGATCGATGTAGAACTTGCACTTGAGTAGATCCGTCACCGGCTTCCCTTTGTACCGATACCGCCAGAGATACTGCAAGGCGGAGGCCGCATGGAAGGTCATGTCCTGATCGTCAATCACGTCCAGGCACTCAATGGACCCCTGGGTGTAGTGGGCCGGGTGGTTGACTTCGTCCTTCTTGCTCATGTGTTTAACCCGATCCTTTCGTGGATGGAGAAATCGAAGGTCATGAGCCGGACGTGGTCCGCGTTGTCCGGGTCGAACTCCGGCTCGAGCTGGGCCGGGGCTTTGAAGGCCGCCCACTCTTCCTTGGTGGTGGGCACGGGGATGATGGCTTCCTCCCCCTCTGGGTGCCCTTGCTGCCACCAGGCCGGCTTCGTGGTCCAGCGAACCCTCAACCCTCGTACAAAGGAGCCAGGTTGGATTTCATACTCCTCCAGGTCCTCATTTCCTGATGCAGAGGTCGAGATGGTTTTACGATTGAGCTTTGCAGCAATTCGGGCCAGTCCGATATGCTGAATGAGCCGTGTCCGCACAGTCGCATTGGGCTCTGCGAGAAGGCGCGCCGCGTCCACTTGATCTTTCGGGGTGTTGATGTAATAACCATCAACTTCCGTGCCGTGGAGTGCATACAGTTCTTCCCCTGTTTTGTACCGGACGGCGGGTCCGGTGGTGCAGTGCAGTTCCCCGGCCTCGGAGTAGTGCAGTTCGATGGGCCGGGCACAGACAATGACCAAGTCCTCCCACATCCAGCACCAGCCGGCCTCGCGGCCGAGTTCCATCAAAGCTTCGATCTGGCTACGCGGGTAGTCGGCGGGGAGTTCGTCGCAGCGGATCAGGAGATCGTAGTACGCCAGCCAGGACGCCTCCTGTTGACCCCAGAACGAAGGCCAGACGTAGAGGTTGGGATCCGTGATCCCCAGCTCAACCATCAACGCATGGGCAGCGTCAGGTCCGTCGACAAACCGTACGTCCCTGGGACAGGTAGCCTGGATCTCTTTATACACTTTAGCAAGTGCCGAATGGACTCGGGATTCATCCATTCCGGCAGTGTTGAGAGCCACCTCCCGCCACAGACCAACTGTCTCTGCTTTGATTTTTTCTCTTTCGTTTGCATCCACGTTTCCTCCTTTAGATATCAAGATTGGGCTTGGTCTTCGTCATTTTTGCTCTTACTACCTCGACACTGATCAATTGGGACATCGAACGTACCAAGGCCGAGTAGACCCTAGCTGTGTCTAAGTCGATTTCTTCGTTCAAGACTTTGGTCGCAACGTCGTTGACTTGGTGGGTTAAGGTCTGTGCCTGTGCGGGCCGCTGATAAGGCTCTTTCAAGTCTTTTGGCGGCAAGGCGGAAGGCATGGACCTCGTAAGGGATAAGCTTTCCCTTGCGTTCGAGGTAGCGCCACCGCCACAGCGTGGCTTTGTCTTTGTTCTCTCTTCGATACTCAGTGACCCACCGGCGGTGTTTTTTTTTGTTCTCTTCATTGCTTCTCCATTTGGCTTGTGCACAGCGCGGACACGCTCCGGTTTTAGAGCGGTTGTGTGCTTTGCCACACTGAGGACAGGTCCCTTTCATTTAATCCGCGACTGTACGGATGACCTTCTCCGCCCAGTCGTATTCCTTTTGACGCTTGATCTCGTAGACCCCGATGGGCAGGATCACCGTGGCGTGCTCGTCGTGGACGAGCTTGACGGGGGAACGAGCTACTAAGTGGGTAGGGACAGCCATCTCACCAGTGGGCCTCTTTTTGGTGAAGAGTAGATAGTCACCCGTAACTCGATGGGCGTGTCCCGTGGCCTCACCGTAAGCGATGAGATCACCGCCCAGTTTTTCCAAGCCGTCCGGGAGTGACTGCACTCGGCGTAGACCGATGTCACCCTGATGAGCGACGGTGTTGGGCGCGGGCTCGAACTCGACTTCGTTTTGATCCATGCTGGACCTCCTGTTGTGGGTTGATGAAACATAGGTGGAGTATATGCTGGTTGTTGCTGGTCGTCAATCATTTTCTTCTGGGTGCTGCGGTTCATATGTGGTCCAGCGGTACCCGCAGGCCGTGCGGGTACCCTGACACGCCCGTCGCCTGCGCACGCAGGCCCCAGAGGCACCATGACAGGCCTTTCGACGTCGGATGCAGTGGCCGCTGGTCCGGGTCTCAAGGACATAGGCCCGGTGTCCGCACTTGGGGCACCGTGTGCGGGTTGATCTCATGGTCGATTGCTCTGTTCAGAATCCGGCGGGTTCACCCGTCCACCCAGGGCGATGGCCTCAGCAACCCGGTAGCCCAGCACGTCGTAGTAGTGGGAGTGGTGGTCCGATCCAGCAGAGAACCCAGCCTCATAGGTCGCATTGAGTATCTGGCTGGTCTCTACGAAGTAGACGTAAGGCGTGTCGTTTGCGATCGTCCGACCGGCGGCCCGGACGATGGCTTGACGCGCAGCGGTCCCGCCGATGGAGTCATCCCGGGTACCGCGTGGATCTAGTTCCATGATGTAGAACGCAAGCTGGTTGGATCCAAAGGCCTGCCGCCAGCCGGCGATCATGAGCCGAAGGTTGGCTTCATAAGCGTTGGCCAGTTCGTCGGTTGTGGCGTCATGCCCTCCTTGCCACCAGACCACGGCCCGGACGCTGTAGCCGGAAGTGAAGGGTTGGATCTTGTCCACGTACACGCTGCCCCCCACTTGGTACCGGGGTAAGATACCGTCGTCCGTATTTACGGCGGATCGTCCGGCAGCGATTACCCGCACGGGTGCGGCCTTGAGGCCCGCCAGGGCCAAGCCGATGTGTGCAGGTAGCGCGGGGTACAAGGCCCAGGATAGAACGCGCTTTTCTTCCGTGGTGAACGTCTCGGACTGGGACATGGAGCCGTACCTGATGCCGGTCACTTGGGTATTTGAGGCCCCGGCAAAAGAGACCTCCCGACAGAAAGGGGATTGTCCTGTACAGAGGACAGTATAGGGTTGGACTTCGGCCGGCTCACCGATCAGTTGGATGCTCACATAGTCTCCTTGGTCTTGAGGGAGCGGATACGTTCAGCGGCATCATTTCTATTTTCGTATGTCCGCGCTTCCATTGCCTGTGCGGCCTCCTCTAGCGCGGCGTTGCGGATCTCGGCGTGTTCCTTCATTCGATCCTGATATTCAGGATCGTCAGCAAGTGTTGGCAACTTGTCCCATTTAATCATTTCTCCATCCTCTCTTCCTGTCCTTGGCGTGTGCCCGCATCGAGTCGGTGTTTCTGGAGGGAGGAGAGGAAGGCTGTCGCTCGTTCTTGGCACATTGATCCTGGGGGATTTATTTCTTTTACGAACCCTGCCATCTCCTCCGCTTCCTTGAGGAGGGATTCGAGGCGGGCTATCTTCTCAGCCCTCATATCCAAAGCAACGGTAAAATCTTCCACCGTACACCTATCGAAGTCTACTCGATCTTTTAAGTCCTCAATCTCCCCTCTCTGCCGCTCGACTTCATTACTGAGTCTTTCGACTTCGGAGAGGAGGCGGGGGAGATCCTGCATTAAAATAGCAACGATCTTCTGGGCACCTATGAAATCACTACTTTCTGTAACGGCGTCATGCACCTTCTTCCGCATCTCCTCCGTCTCTTCCTTGGTGAGTGGTTGGGTGGGGGTCATGACCCACTCCTCCAGATGAGAATACCCCAAACAACAATAAACCCGAGTAGGAACACCGCCGGTAAAAATGGCGCACACGGGTTAGTTTTGAGAAACTCAATAAGCTCGTTCATCCCTTCACCTTCGTCCTTTCTTCGTTGGAAGAATCTAATCTCCGTGTCGGGGTAGGAAACTGCCCCGCACTGACAAGGCGTCCCTTCGGGTGGATTCTTAATTGCTGTGTCGGTGGACGTCCAAATAAAGACGTGCCCCTTCTCACACGGCTCTGGTTCCCAAGGATATTTCATCCTACTCCCCCGTTCCTTCCAAGATGCGGGCGATTCTTTCCCAATTTTCATCAATCAACCAACACTCCTCAAGGACGTATCGAAGTGCCTTCTCACACTTCGGCAGGGCGGTTTCTGCGAAACCCGATAGGCGATAGTCTTGTGGCGGCATAGAAACATGCCGCTTGATGTCGTCGAGGAACCGCTGGAGGACTTCGTCGGCCGTAGGCTTCGTTTCGGTGGGTGTGGGTTTAGTGGTCATGGAAGCCTCAGTTTAAGTTTTGCACACACTGCTGCCGCTTGGTCTGCGACCACGTCTTCGCGGCCCAGACTGAGATTTTAGGTTTCATCTTTTAACCTCCCGAGACCTGCGCCATACGGCGACAGTGGAATGCCAAATCTATCCCTCGGCACGTCTGGGCTGTCTTTCGTTGGAGTGGTCCTGCTGTACCCACATGTGACGCACCGAAAGCGAAGCCGCTCACCGGCCCCTCCACACTCATAAGTAGGGCCGCTAATAAAGCGGCCGTCGCATTTTGGGCATTGAGTCATTTCCCACCCCCCGTCAGTGCTTCCAGTTCCTTCCCTGCGGTCAGGCCTTCCAGGCGGTCCGGATCGAGCCCGGCGGCGAGGGTTTTTCTAGCTAGCTCTCTAAAGTCCCCTACTTCGTGATATGAAGACACACTGTAGTATATCTCACGTAACCTGCGTGCCACCCTCTCCACAGGGTCGGGGAGGGGTTCTGTTTGCACTTCTTCGCCCTCAATTTGAAACCCCGCGCTTTCACGCCCCACTGATCCCAAGATGTGGCGAGCGAATTTAATTGCTTGCTCCGTTGTCACCTTGATTTTCATCTCTCACCTTTCCAAACCCTCGGCCCCCTCGAAGAACCAATTAACTCCAGGGGGAGTCGGATATTAATCTTTAAAGCCCTGCCCCCAAAGGGGGCTTTGGGCTCCTGTGTAACGACTTTGATCGGCTGGCCGGGCTTGATACCGGCTCCTACTCGGGTTTCCGATTCCCGTTAGGTTTGAACCCCTGTCGGTTTTCCCACACGCGGCGGTTGGGGAATGTGCGTGTCCTTCCACGCCGCAGCCGATCAACTTCAAATTCAACGACACTCTACACTAGCCCTAGTGTGCCGTCAAGCAAAATATTGGGGCCCCGCTGGTTTGGTGGCGGTCACAGGCCGTACTCTTTTTGAATACGCGTGGCCTCGTCTACAAGGTCGTCCTCCTCCAGTGAGTATTCCCGGTCCAGGACGTACTTGAGGAACGTTAGTAGGGAAGGCAGCGCGCGGATCGCGGCCCGCGTGTGTGGGTCCTCTGCACGACTGACGACTTCGCCCGTGTCGCGGTCGACGACGGTTTCCTTGTGCGCATCAAAGCGCGTGACATGATTCATGCTTGAACCTCCTTGGATTGTAACGGTTGTGTGCCGGCACGCTGCAGGTACAGCCGGGCTTGCTCGCGGGTCATGAATTCTTCCGAGCCGGGATCAATGAAGCCTTCGAGGATACCTTCCCAGCGTAGGACTGCAAGGGACGCATGCAGTGCGGTTAGCACGAGGTCCGCATGCGTCTGTCCGGGTGAGCCGGTATAGAGGACGTCGTCATAGACGATAGCGACCAACATAGTATCCCCCTTTCTTCATGCTTGGTCTTATATACTTCCAGCATAAGACTCTTTGCCACGCTTTGAAGATATGACCTAAGTATAAAGCGCGGACGCGATAGGGAAGCAACAACTGCAAGGCCCCCAAAAGAAAGAACGATTCAAACAAGAGTCGATAGGTAAGGTAACGTAGCACGTTATCCCTCTTTTGGTTTTGTGGGGAGCAAGACGCGGCCGGCATTGACCCAGCACTCCCCCGTGCCGGCCAGCGGGACGATCTTGACCCGGAGTTGACCGAAGTCGATGCGTGCATCGAGGATACGGACATGGACGGCCAGCCCTTCCTTGGTTTCAAAGACCCCTTGTTGTCCTACATACCGGGCCATGGTGGTAACAGTGTTGTTCACTTGAAGTACTCCTTTTGTCCTTCAGTTAGGTTTCTTTGTCCATGGTATAGCAGGCCGATGCGGGTTTCCCCTTTGATAGCGAGCGTGTCTGTTTCGGTACCGTTCCTGTATCCAGCTAGACTCATTGCCTTGAGGCTAGAAAAGATGCGCGAATGTGGTCTTGTTTTGTCAATCTCTCTATCCAGTTTTCCGCCTTGACTCTGAGTTATACGTAGGTTTTTAGGCGCATGCGAGAAGTCAAGATGTAGTGACTTCGTGTAGGCATAGAAAGTCTTGGCCGGAGTCTTCCGAGCAATGAAAACCCACGCGTCCAGATAGTCCTGCGAAAAGAAATCCCCTGAGTCATGGACACGAATCAAGTGCTGTTTGATGCTTTGTAGGTCTTCAAGCGCGTCGACGATGAATCCGCGCAAGTCACCACGAATGCGGGCGAGGTTGAATTCCCTCGCGCCGGCCACATTCGGCATTCGGTACCGCCCTTGCCTTGCGTAGCATACCGCCGCGCACGCGCCGGCCTGAGGGCAAGTCTTGAATCCGTCTATAGACTCATAGGCTGGCAAGCCGAAGGAGACGGCATCGAGTTTTGAGACCTTTTGGTTGCCGAAGGACCACTTGAGTTTAAGTTGCATGTCTCACGCTCCCTCTGACTGAATAATCAGTCACGCACGTTTCGTGCGAGGGCGGAAAGAAATTCCCGCTGAAAAATTGATCATAAGTCACGAAATGATTCGGGCCGCCTGTAAAGTCCTTCAGGCCCTTCGCCGTTCGGACGAGGATTCGTGCTACCGGGAAGAATCGCACGTCTGCGGTAGAGAAATAGAAGATTGCGCCGTCAAGGCGTTCGACAAAACCCGAGACATAGAAATGTCCCGTGCTAAAGGACGCAAGACATGCATTGCTTCCCGCGAGCGCTTTCTTCAGGTCATTCCGAAAGAACGTCGCGAAGCGCTTGAATTCAGGCGTGCGGCCGCTCGAAGACTGAAAGCCTTTTTTGAGTAGACGTTCGCATCGTGTCATTTGACACGCTCGATTCGTCCGTCTTTCATGACGACTTGGGCAAAGAACGTGCGCTTGGTAAAGGCACAAGGCCCTACGACGGTTAGGGTGCCGTTATCTTTGTACTCGGGCCCGAACATGGACGTTTCGATGTACCGCAAGGGCTGGCCAATGGCCGCCTTGAGCTCTTTCTTTGTTTTGTATCCAGTGACTCCTAGCATAACTCCTCCTTTTATTGCGGACGGTTATTCCCCAAAACAAAACTTCGGATCGGCATCCGGGCGCTGTAGGCAGCAATCGAGGTCCGTGTCGCACCCACCCTCAGTAGGGTCATCCCCGAAGGCCGTGATGTCCATGCAGTTGTCATCCAGCCGGCAGGCGAGGATGTCAACGAACGTGAGACCGTCGACCTCAACCGAATAGGGACGCGAGAATCTAACGGCGCTGGAAGACATCACGCCGAGAGTGTAGACCACCAGGATCAAGGCGATGTAGGGGAGAGTTTGTCTCATATGGATGCTCGCAGTTTCTTGTAGAATGAACAGGACCGCAGGATTTTTATTGCGTCGAATTCGTTGGGCTTCATCGCCGCACGAGCCGCATCAGCCGCCGTATCAGCCGCCCGAGCCGCCGCATCAGCCGCATAAGCTGCAGAAGCCGCATCAGCCGCATAAGCCGCATCAGCCGCATAAGCCGCATAAGCCTCCGCATAAGCTGCAGAAGCCGCATCAGCCGCCGCAGAAGCCGAGCGATTTCCCCCTTTTAACCATGCGTTCGCCCACGCCACGAACGGTTTTTTCGTATAGAAAACCAAGGCACAGCGGATTGCGAACTCCGCCCGTATGTCGGATGTGATGTTGGGGAGTTGCAACTCCCGCGTTAATGTGAGCGTCTTTACCCCGACTTTACCGTAATCTGAGGCGACGATATCCCCTTCGGCCTCGAAGAGACGAGGGGATTTGATGTCGGCGTGAATCGGATTCAGTAGCAAGCCTAGGATCGGGTCGCGGTAGGCGTGCAGTAAACCCGCGCTGCACAATTGAATGTCATTGCCGATAGCAGACGCCGGCACGCCCAAAGTGTACTGAAACCTCGCGTGCGTTTGCATCTTTTGATCGGTGAGCTTGTAGAGTTTCATTTGATCCCCCTTTTGGTTGCTTCCATGACCTTGATATCAGTCTCCAGCATGGACCGCAAGCGGTCCATGTGGCCGGCATTGAGCGCTTCCAGGTACCGCGCAGCGGCATTACCCACGGCGGCATTACTGTAGGACGTGAGCCGGGCTTGGACGCTATCCGCCGGCCGATCCGGTACGCGGTCCCGCATGGTGGCCAGCTCTTCCGACGTGAACTCTTCATCGGTGGAGCGGTACGGCACCCCGTCTGGGGTCAAGCGGTTGCAGGGCTGGCCCGAGGCGGACAGGGCCATGCCGGTGTAAGGTATGGACTCCGTGGCCAAGGATGCAGCGACGGACGGTAGGACGAAGTGGACGGGAAAGACAGGCAGCATAGAATCCTCCAGTGACCCCACCCTTGCATACCTTGCTGGAAGACGTCAAGGACTATTTTACAGCCATGAGTAGAAATAATTGTAGTGACCCCTTGTAAGCCCCCTTAGACCCCAGCCCCAGAGCGTCACGCGATGGA
>JACCDR011272755.1_pt1 | contig 13112 bp, 12 predicted proteins | sample 7446431 | NCBI WGS metagenome assembly JACCDR01 (sample SAMN15323443, study PRJNA562643) | freshwater metagenome | isolation source: river surface water | place: USA:Blue River Watershed | collected 2017-08-17
CGATCAGTCCGCGATACAGCGCCGGCATCACGTTGCGCATGTCAGGCTTGGCCTTCACGAACATCACGCCAATGATGGACGCGATGATCGACACGCCGCCGAGCACCAGCGGATACATCACCGCCGCCCCCGGCGCCGACACGACCATCAGCGCGCCGAGCGCCATCGTCGCGATCAATGTCACCGCATAGGTTTCGAACAGGTCGGCCGCCATGCCCGCGCAGTCACCGACGTTGTCGCCGACGTTGTCAGCGATCACGGCCGGATTGCGGGGATCGTCTTCCGGAATGCCCGCTTCGACCTTGCCGACGAGGTCGGCGCCGACGTCGGCTCCCTTGGTGAAGATGCCGCCGCCCAGCCGCGCGAAGATCGAGATCAGCGACGATCCGAATGCGAAGCCGAGCAAGGGTTTCAGCGTGGCCGAATCCGGCGTCTGCAGCCCGCCGATGTACCAGTAGAACACCGACACGCCGAGCAGGCCGAGACCGACCACCAGCATGCCGGTGATGGCGCCGCCGCGGAAGGCGACATCCAGCGCCGGGCCGATGCCCTGCGTCGCCGCCTGCGCGGTGCGCACGTTCGCGCGCACCGACACGTTCATCCCGATGAAGCCGCAGGCACCCGACAGCAAGGCGCCGAGCACGAAGCCGGTCGCCGTTTTCATGTCGAGGAAGATGCCGATCAGGATCGCCAGCACCACGCCGACGACGGCGATGGTGCGGTACTGGCGGGCCAGATAGGCAGCAGCGCCCGCCTGGATCGCGGCCGCGATTTCCTGCATCCGGGGATTGCCGGGATCCTTGCCAAGGATCCAGCTGCGCGAAACGAGTCCGTAGATGACGGCGATGAGGCCGCAAGCGACGGCAAACCACAAGCCAGTTGATGCCATATGTCTCCTCCTGAAGTTCACGACGGTTCATGAAACCCGGCCCCCTGCCTTTTCCCGGCAGGTGGGCCGATCACAACAAACGCTTCGCTTCCCGCTTTGTGATGCTGGTTCGTGCGGGTCTTACTCTAGGTCTCGCAATATGTACGCACCATGAAAAAAGCGGACCGTCGGGTCCGCTTTTTCTTTGGTCAAATCATTCGGCCAGCGCTGCAAAGGCACGGTCGCGGATTTCTTCGACCGCGCCGACGCCGGCTATCTTCCTGTATTTCGGCGCGCCGGCCTGACCGGACTTGGCCCAGTCGTTGTAGTAGCCGACCAGCACCTTGGTCTGGTCGTGATAGACCGCCAGGCGCTTCTTCACCGTATCCTCGCGATCGTCGTCGCGCTGGATCAGGTCCTCACCGGTCAGGTCATCCTTGCCGGCGACCTTCGGCGGGTTGAATTTCACGTGATAGCTACGGCCGGAAGCCGCGTGCACGCGGCGACCGCTCATGCGCTCGACGATGGCCTCGTCCGGCACGTCGATCTCGAGCACGTAGTCAATGGCGACGCCGGCATCCTTCATCGCATCCGCTTGCGGAATCGTGCGCGGGAAACCGTCGAACAGATAGCCGTTCGCGCAGTCCGGCTGCTTCAGGCGGTCCTTGACCAGCCCGATGATGATGTCGTCCGACACCAGCCCGCCTGCGTCCATTACCTTCTTCGCTGCGATGCCGAGCGGCGTGCCTTCTTTCACCGCTGCGCGGAGCATGTCGCCGGTCGAGATTTGCGGAATATTAAATCGTTCCTTGATATAGGCAGCCTGGGTGCCTTTGCCTGCCCCCGGTGCTCCCAACAAAATGAGCCGCATCGTCAATAAATCCTTAACTGTTTTTATACCTGTTACCTGCCGTCTCCGGCAACGCGGCAGTATTGTCTGATATTTAGCTTGCCCGAAACTTACCACAGAATGCCGGGATGCTACCCGATATCACCCTGCGTTGAAATTGCTCAATCGGCAAAATGGCGGCGCACGCGCTCGAGATCGGCCGGCGTATCGACGCCCGCCGGCGGCGCTTCATCGACCACATGGACAGCGATACGGTAAGCGTTCCAGAGCACGCGCAGCTGCTCGAGCGCCTCGATCGTTTCCAGCGGCGACACCGGCAGCGTCGGATAGCGCTGCAGGAAATCCTGGCGGTAGGCATAGAGCCCAACATGCCGCAGCGGCTGGTAGCCGGCCGGCATGGTCGAACGGTCGGCCGCAAACGCGTCGCGGTGCCAGGGCAGCGGCGCGCGCGAGAACATCAGCGCATCGCCGCGCGCATCGAGCACCACCTTCACCACGTTCGGATTGAACAGGTCGGCGATGTCGTGAATGGGATGCGCGGCCGTCGCCATCGGCGCATGCGCGTCAACGCGGGCCGCGCAGGCGTCGATCAGTGCCGGATCGATCAGCGGCTCGTCGCCCTGCACATTCACGATCACCGCATCATCCGGCAGGCCCGCGGCCTGTGCGACTTCGGCGATCCGGTCCGTGCCCGACGGATGGTCGGCGCGCGTCATGCGCACGTCGATACCGTGCCGTTCACAGGCGGCCATCACGTCCGCATGGTCGGTCGCGACGATGATCCGCGACGCCTGCGACAGCGCAGCCCGCTCGGCCACGCGCACGACCATCGGCTTGCCGCCCAGGTCAGCCAGCGGCTTGTCCGGCAGGCGCGTTGACGCCATGCGCGCCGGAATGATCACGGTAAACGACATCGGCGAAAAAACTCAGGCAGGATCGGCGGCGCCGGACGGCGCCGCATTCAGGTCGCGGGCTTCTTCAGCCCACATGATCGGTATGCCGTCACGGATCGGATAGGCAAGGCGGTCGCCCTGGCAAATCAGTTCCTGCGCATCCTTGTCATACTTCAGCGGCCCCTTGCACAGCGGGCAGACCAGGACATCAAGCAGTCGGGTGTCCACGCAATTTCTCCACAATTTGGTCGGCCAGAGGACCGGCTATCGACGCCTCCACCGGTACGGCCCACAGCCTCGGATCGGCGGCGAGCGTGTCGGTGCGCGCGCATTTTACTGCATCCTTGTCGGTGACCAGAATGAAGTCGGCGGCGACGTCCTGAAAAGGATTGTGCGAGAAATCGAAGTGATCCGGCAAGGCGATTGCCTCGGCCAGCAGCACGCCCTGCGCGGCCAGCATGTCGAAGAAACGCTGCGGATTGCCAATGCCGGCAGCGGCCACCACGCGCGCGCCTGCCGGAAGCGCCGCCAGCGGCATGCGCCGTGCGCGATCCGCCAGCTGCTCGGCGTGGTCACCGGCAAGTTTCATCAGGTGGCCGCCGGCCGGCGGCAGCACGCCATTGCCGACATAAAAATCGCTGCGGCGCGACGCGGGCTCACGCAGCGGCCCGGCCGGCAGCAGCCAGCCATTGCCATGCCCGCGCGCATCCGACAGCTGGATTTCGACGGTGCGGCCCAGCGCGTAATGCTGCAGGCCATCGTCGGAAACGATCACGTCAGTATCGGGATGGCGTTGCAGCAGGTGCTGAGCGGCCAGCACGCGGCGGCGACCGACCACCACCGGCACCCGCGCCTTCAGCGCAATCAGCAGCGGTTCGTCGCCGACTGCGGAAGGCAGGCTGCGCTCGTCCACCTCAGTCACGCCGTCGACGCTGGCGCCATAGCCGCGCGAGATCACGCCCGGCCGGAAGCCACGCGCGCGCAATTGCTCGACCAGCCAGATCACCAGCGGCGTCTTGCCCGTGCCGCCGACGAAGATGTTGCCGACGACGATCACCGGCACCGGCAAGCGCGCCTGATTCAGCAGGCCGATCGCAAACAGCCCGCGGCGCAGCGCTGTCAGTGCGCGGTACAGCAGCGACAGCGGCAACAGCAGCGATGCGAGCCATCCGCGGCCGCGCCATGCGCGCATCAGCGTGCCGGCTGCCGAGCCGGCGCGGGGCAAGGACGCGTTTTGTGTGGAATGGTTCATTCAGCAGGACCGGAACGAGTGGTGAATGCCAGCGTCGGCAGGCCGGCCAGCCGCGCGCCCTCCATCACGCGCACCACCGACTGGTGTGTTGCCAGCGCATCGGCCTGCAACTCGACCTGGCAGGCCGGGTCGCCATGCGCTGCGTCGGCCAGTGCCTGCGCCAGCGCGGCTGTCCCGGCCGCAACCGCAGCGCCGCCGACCATGACGCGGCCGTCAGCAGCCACTGCCACCGCGACCGAGCATGGCTTTGCCTGCGCCGGATCAGCGGCTGCGTCCGGCAGCGACAGCCGCAGCGCGCCGAAGCGATGGAAATTCGTGCTGACCATCAGGAAGATCACGATCACCAGCAACACGTCGATGAACGCAATCAGGTTGACCTCGGGCCGGTCGCGGCCCGGCAACGGACGAAAGTTCATGCGGCCCGCCCGTCGGCACGCGCGGCGATGACGCTGTCGATGAAGCGCTGCGCCTGCTGTTCCATCGCAATGACGAAGCCATCGACAAGCGCATGGAAATGACGATGGAACAGCAGCGCGGGAATCGCAATCGCAAGGCCGAACGCCGTGTTGTACAGCGCGACCGAGATGCCGTGCGCGACCTGCAGCGGATCCGCGCCGCCGGCATCCTGCGCGCCGAACAGCTCGATCATGCCGACCACGGTGCCGAACAGTCCCATCAACGGCGCCAGCGTCGCCACCGTGCCGAGCGTGGTCAGGTAACGCTGCAAGCGGTGCGCGGCTGCGCGGCCGGCTTCCTCGATCGCCTGCCGCATCGTATCGCGGGGCGCGGCCCGTTGCCGCATGCCCGCGGCCAGCACGCAACCGAGCGGCGAGTTCTGCTCCAGCTGGACAATCAGTTCGTCATCAATACGGCCGGAGCGGCTCACCGCGATCGCTTCAGCGAGCAGCGTCGGCGGCAAAATGCGCGCGGCGCGCAAGTACAATACGCGCTCGACGATCAGCGCAAGACCGACGAAGGACGCGGCGAGCAGGAACCAGACCGGCCAGCCCGCCGCCTGGATCATCGCAAACAAGATGGAAACTCCTGGGCAGGGAATGCAGGCTGCGAATGTATCCGCTTCACTTTCCCCGGGCAAGGCAAAGTCTCGCGAACGCAGGCTGCGCGTCGCATTTGCGCCGCCGCAAATGCGCTGATCGGCTCTGCGATTCGAGTTTTCCACGGTTGCTGTGGACAACTTTGTGGGCAAGCCTTTAAAGGTGCAGCAAAGTCCTTGATTTCTAAGCATTTTCCTTTGCTGCATCGGAATCGAGCAAGAAAGCTTTCCTTTTAAAAATCAATCACTTAAGAAAAATGGTCGGGACGGCGGTGATGCAGTGCCCATTTCAGGGCGGCTGCGGCCTGAATGTGGAAAGTTCAGCGGGCGTCGTCGCGACCGGGAAATGCACCTGATGAGCATTGACAATACGGGCAGTGAAATCCTCACGGTGTCGCAGCTGAACCAGGCGGTCGCGCGTATGCTCGAACGCAACTTCGCGCTGACCTGGATCGCCGGCGAAATCTCGAATTTCACGCGTGCCGCGTCCGGCCACTGGTACTTCACGCTGAAGGACGCCAGCGCGCAGGTGCGCAGCGTGATGTTCCGCGGCCGTGCGCAGTACGTCGACTTCAACCCGCGCGAAGGCGACAAGGTCGAGGTGCGCGCAACCGTGGGCCTGTACGCGCCGCGCGGCGATTTCCAGCTGAACGTGGAAGCCATGCGCAAGGCTGGCGTCGGCAACCTGTACGAGGCTTTCCTGCGCCTGAAGGCAAAGCTGGCCGCCGAAGGCCTGTTCGACGCGGAGCGCAAGCGTGCGTTGCCGTCCTTCCCGCGCACGATCGGCATCGTCACCAGCCCGCAGGCGGCTGCACTGCGCGACGTGATCACCGCGTTCCGCCGGCGCGCGCCGCACCTTCAGCTGATCCTCTACCCGACGCTGGTGCAGGGCGAAGGCTCGGCCGAGCGCATTGCGGAGGCGATCACCACAGCCTCGCGGCGTGGCGAATGCGACCTGCTGCTGGTCTGCCGCGGCGGCGGCAGCCTTGAGGACCTGTGGTCATTCAATGACGAGAAGGTCGCGCGCGCGATCGCCGCCTGCAGCATGCCGGTGATCTCGGGCGTCGGCCACGAGACCGATTTCACGATCGCCGACTTCGTCGCCGACCTGCGCGCGCCCACGCCGACCGCGGCCGCCGAGCTGGCCGCCACGCCGACGCAGGACTGGCTGGCCGCCATCGCCCGGCGCGCGCACAACCTGACCGACGCGCTGCGCGGCCAGCTGGACGGCCACGCACAGACGCTGGACTGGCATGCGAACCGGCTGCAAAGCCCGGCGGCGGCAATCCGGCAGCAGCGACTGCGCATCGACAGCCTGCAACTGCGGCTGCGGCATGCGACGCAGGCGCCGCTGTCTGCCGCGCGCTTCGGCCTCGAGCAGCTGCGCCGCCGGCTGCAGCATGCACAACCGGCCACCGGAATGCGACGCACGCAACTGCTGGCACAGGCGACGCGAATGGCCAACCTGTTCGGCACGCAATTCGCAGACAGCCGGCACCGTCATGTGGCGCTGCATGCGCAGCTGGAACTGCTGGCGCCGCAGCGCACGCTGGAGCGCGGCTACGCGATCCTGCAGGACGCCGATGGCAGCGTGCTGCGCGACACCGCGCAGCTGGCGCCGCCGCAGCAGCTGAAGGTCACGCTGGCCAGCGGCAGCGCGCTGGTCGGCATCGACACCGTGAAGCCCGCCGATGCGTCGGCCGCCGGCAAAGCGCAGAAGTGATAACACCCTTACAATGCGGAGTTCGCAAGATATCCGCACCACATCCGCACGAAACGCCAACCCACAGAACAGAAAGGACAAACGATGGAACACACGCTGCCCCCGCTGCCCTACGCAATGGATGCGCTCGCACCGCACATCTCGAAGGAAACCCTTGAGTACCACTACGGCAAGCACCACCAGGCCTACGTGACCAACCTCAACAACCTGATCAAGGGCACGCCGCACGAAAACCAGTCGCTGGAAGAGATCGTCAAGAGCTCCAGCGGCGGCATCTTCAACAACGCCGCACAGGTCTGGAACCACACGTTCTACTGGAACGGCATGAAGCCCAACGGCGGCGGCGCTCCGGCCGGCGCGCTGGCTGACGCGATCAACGCCAAGTGGGGTTCGCTCGACAAGTTCAAGGAAGAGTTCACCAAGTCCTGCGTCGGCAACTTCGGTTCCGGCTGGACCTGGCTGGTGAAGAAGGCCGACGGCAGCGTCGACATCGTCAACACGTCGAACGCCGCTACCCCGCTGACCGGCAGCGACAAGCCGCTGCTGACCTGCGACGTCTGGGAACACGCGTACTACATCGACACGCGCAACGCGCGTCCGAAGTACGTCGAGAACTGGTGGAACCTGGTGAACTGGGATTTCGCGGCGAAGAACTTCGCGTAAATCCATGCCGGCCATCGTGGCCGCGTAAAAAAACCCCGGCCGGGTCGCCCCGCCGGGGTTTTTGTTTGCCGGTTCGCCTTACAAGGCGTTGACCGGAATCTTCAGGTAGGCCACGCCGTTCCCTTCCTTCGGCGGCATTTCGCCGGCGCGGATATTGACCTGCACCGCCGGCAGGATCAGCACCGGCATCGCCAGCGTCGCGTCGCGCTTCGTGCGCAATTCGACGAACTGCGCTTCGGTCACGCCGTCGTGCACATGAATGTTATTGCGACGCTGCTCGCCGACCGTGGTCTCGAACGCCACCGGGCGGTCTGTCGGCGGGTAGTCGTGGCACATGAACAGGCGAGTGTCGTCGGGCAGGCTCAGGATTTTTTTCACCGACTGGTACAGCGATTTCGCATCGCCGCCGGGGAAATCACAGCGCGCTGTGCCGACGTCCGGCATGAACATCGTATCGCCGACAAACACAGTGTCGCCGATCTGGTAAGCGACGCAGGCCGGCGTATGGCCCGGCACATACATCACCCGCCCTTCAAGCGCGCCAATGGCAAAGCGCTCGCCGTCCTGCAACAGGCGGTCGAACTGGCGGCCATCGGTCGCGAACGACGGCTCGAGATTGAAGATGCCTTTGAACACCGTCTGCACCGTCGTGATGTGATCGCCGATCGCGGTCTTGCCGCCAAGTTTCCCCTTCAGGTACGACGCCGCCGAGAAGTGATCTGCATGCGCATGCGTCTCCAGAATCCACGCGACCTGCAGGCTCTTTTCCCGGACGAACGCAACGACCTTGTCAGCCGAGTCCGTCCGGGTGCGCCCCGACTTGGGATCGTAATCAAGCACCGAGTCGACGATCGCACAGGCGCCGCCCTCCTTGTCGTAAACGACATAGGTCACCGTCCAGGTGGCCGGATCGAAGATTCCGTGAACCAGGGGGTTAAGCGCATTTGAAGTCATTTCGGTCTCCGGTTGAGATTGCTGGCGTACAGTATATTGACCAACATTATATTAGTCAATATAATGTAAAGTACTTAAGCAAAACATTGCGCACACGCTCGCTGTCCGCAGGAGAACCGAGACCGATGAAGCTGCCCGTCCATCTGCCCTCGTGGCTGACGAATTACCAGCGCCAATGGCTGTCCGGCGACCTGACCGCCGGGCTGATCGTCACCGTGATGCTGATCCCGCAAAGCTTGGCTTATGCAATGCTCGCCGGACTCCCTCCGCAGGTTGGACTGTATGCGAGCGTGTTGCCGCTCATTGCCTATGCACTGTTCGGCAGCAGCATGACGCTGGCGGTCGGCCCCGTTGCGGTCGCTTCGCTGATGACGGCCAGCGCGCTGGCGCCGCTGGCGGCGACCGGTTCGGCCGAGTATGTCGCCCTCGGCGTGCTGCTGGCGCTAATGTCCGGGCTGATGCTGTTCGCTGCCGGCCTGCTCAGGCTCGGTTTCCTCGCGTATTTCCTCAGTCATCCGGTGATCAGCGGCTTCATCTCCGGCTCCGCGGTGCTGATCACCATCGGCCAGCTGAAGTCGCTGCTCGGCGTGCCGCTGCCCTCGGGCAGTGCGCTTGAAACACTCATGGGCCTTGCGCATTCAATCGACAAGATCAAGCCCATCACCGCCGCCATCGGCGTCATCTCGCTGGTGTTTCTGGTGTTCGCGCGCAAGCAGCTCGGACCGCTGCTGAAAAAGGCCGGGGTAGCGCCGAAACTGGCCGACCTGTCGACCCGGCTCGCGCCGATGCTGGCCGTGATCGCCGCCACCGCCTGGGTCGGGGCCAGCGGAGCAGATCGCACGCACGGAGTGTCCATTGTCGGCGCCGTGCCGGCCGGGCTGCCGCAGCTCAGCCTGCCGTCGATCGAATGGCAGCAGATGAATGCACTGTGGTTGCCCGCGCTGCTGATCTCGCTGGTCGGTTTCGTCGAGAGCGTATCGGTCGCGCAGTCGCTTGCGCTGAAGCGCGGCCAGCGCATCCAGCCAGACCGCGAACTGCTGGGCATCGGTGCGGCCAATGTCGCCAGCGCGCTGTCGGGCGGCTATCCCGTCACCGGCGGCTTCGCGCGCTCGGTCGTAAATTTTTCGGCTGGTGCAAACACGCCGGCGGCCGGCGTGATTTCTGCGGCGCTGATGGCCATCGTGATCGCCGGCATGACCGGCTGGTTCCATTACCTGCCGCACACGGTGCTGGCCGCAACCATCATCGTTGCAGTCACTGCACTGATCGACATCGATACGCTGAAGGAAGCCTGGCATTACGACAAGGCCGATGCGACCTCGCTGCTGCTGACCTTTGCCGGCGTGCTCGTGCTCGGCGTCGACGAAGGCATCATGCTGGGCGTCGTGCTGTCGCTGGCGGTGCTGGTCTGGCGCAGCAGCCGTCCGCACATGGCGGTGGTCGGCCGTGTGCCGGGCACCGAGCACTTCCGCAATATCGAGCGCCACCAGGTCGAGACCTTGCCCGGGCTGGTCGCGCTGCGCATCGACGAAAGCCTGTACTTTGCAAACGCCCAGCTGCTGGAAGAAAAAGTCGAGACGCTGATCCAGACCCGCCCCGGCACGCGCTGCATCCTGCTGATCCTGTCGGCAGTGAACCAGCTCGACACGACGGCGCTGGGAACGCTGACCGAGCTGGAGAAAAGCCTCGCGGCGCGCGACATGACGCTGCAGTTCGCGGAAGTCAAGGGTCCGGTTCTCGACCGCATGCGCTCTACCGAGCTGGGCCAGCGCATGACGGATCGCATCTTCCTCAGCACGCACCAGGCTTTCCTTGCGTTCGCCGAAAGCCACGCGCTGTCGACAAAAGCGGCAAGGGAGTTGCGATGGGGTTAGATGCACGAGCGCCAGCGCGGATCTGCTGCTGTCGGCGAGCGCCGACAGCGGCGCTGCCGGTCGCTCAGGCGCAGGGCCGAAACCGCAAGCTGCGCGCGAGCGTCAGTAAAATGCCTGCAGGCCCGTCTGCGCGCGCCCGAGGATCAGCGCATGGACGTCGGCGGTGCCCTCGTAGGTGTTCACCACCTCGAGGTTGACCAGATGGCGGATCACGCCGAACTCGTCGCTGATGCCGTTCCCGCCCAGCATGTCGCGCGCCGTGCGTGCGATCTCCAGCGCCTTGCCGGCCGAGTTGCGCTTCATGATCGACGTGATCTCGACCGCCGCCGTGCCTTCGTCCTTCATCCGGCCCAGCCGCAGGCAGCCTTGCAGCGCCAGCGTAATCTCGGTCTGCATGTCGGCCAGCTTCTTCTGCACCAGCTGGTTCGCCGCCAGCGGCCGGCCGAACTGCCGGCGGTCCAGCGTGTACTGGCGAGCGGTGTGCCAGCAGGATTCGGCCGCGCCGATCGCGCCCCACGCAATGCCATAACGTGCCGAGTTCAGGCAGGTGAACGGCCCCTTCAGTCCCTTCACGTTCGGCAGCAGGTTCTCGTCCGGCACGAACACGCGGTCCATCACCACTTCGCCGGTGACTGAGGCGCGCAGTCCCACCTTGCCGCGAATCTTCGGCGCGGACAGCCCTTTCATGCCCTTGTCGAGGATGAAGCCGCGGATGTCGCCGGCATCATCCTTCGCCCAGATCACGAACACGTCGGCCAGCGGGCTGTTGGTGATCCACATCTTCGCGCCCGTCAGTTCGAAGCCGCCGTCGACCTTGCGCGCGCGCGTCTCCATGCTGCCGGGGTCCGAACCATGGTTCGGCTCAGTCAGGCCAAAGCAGCCGACCCACTCGCCGCTGGCCAGCTTCGGCAGGTACTTGCGCCGCTGCGCTTCGCTGCCGAATTCATGGATAGGCACCATCACCAGCGAACTCTGCACGCTCATCACCGAGCGGAAGCCCGAGTCGACGCGCTCGATCTCGCGCGCGATCAGTCCGTAGCTGACGTAGTTCATGCCGGCGCCACCGTACTCGACCGGTATCGTCGGCCCGAACAGGCCGACTTCGCCCATCTCGCGGAAGATGGCGGTATCGAAGGTCTCGTTGCGGAAGGCTTCGAGCACGCGCGGCTGCAGCTTTTGCTGCGCATAGGCAGCGGCGGCGTCGCGCGCCATCCGCTCGTCAGCCGCCAGCTGCTGCTCGAGCAGCAGCGGATCGTCCCAGTGGAACTGCGCGTGCGCCATTGCCTTGTCTCCTGTGGCCGTGCCGGTCAGCGCAGCCGTGCCGCCAGCTCGCCGATGATGCCGCGGCGGAAAGCGAGCACGCAGACCACGAAGATCAGACCGGTCACCATCGTCACCGACTCGCCGATCGTGTTGAACCACTCGATCGACGTGATCCCTGCCAGCCAGGTACCGAATTCGCCGAGCTTGTTCTCCAGCGCGATGATGATGATTGCGCCCACCACCGGGCCGAACAGCGTGCCCATGCCGCCGACCAGCGTCATCAGCACCACCAGACCCGACATCGTCCAGTGCACGTCGGTCAGCGTGGCAAAGCCCAGCACCACCGCCTTGGTCGAACCAGCCAGGCCAGCCAGCGCGGCCGACAGCACGAAGGCCAGCAGCTTGTAGCGATCGACGTCATAGCCGAGCGAGGTCGTGCGCGGCTCGTTCTCGCGCAGCGCCTTCAGCACCTGCCCGAACGGCGAATGGATGATCCGCACTACCAGCGCAAACGCAACAACCACGATGCCCAGCACGACGTAATACATGCTCAGGTCATTGCCCAGGTCGATCGCGCCGAGCAGCTTGCCGCGCGGGATGGATTGCAGTCCGTCTTCGCCGCCGGTGAACGGCGCCTGCAGGAACACGAAGAACAGCATCTGCGACAAGGCCAGCGTGATCATCGTGAAATAGATCCCCTGCCGACGGATCGCGAGGCCGCCGATCACGTAGCCGGCGAGCGCCGCAAACGCGGTGCCGATCACCAGACCGAGCTCGAACGGAACACCCCAGGCCTTCAGCGCATGGCCGGCGATGTAAGCGCCACCGCCGAAGAAGGCGGCATGGCCGAACGACAGCAGGCCGGTAAAACCGATCAGCAGGTTGAATGCGCAGGCGAACAGCGCAAAGCACAGGATCTTCATCAGCAGCACCGGATACAGGTAGAACGGTGCGACCAGCGCGCCCAGCAGCACTGCGGCATAGCCCAGTTTTCTCAGCATGGCTGACTCCTTATTTCTCGCGGCCGAACAGGCCTGCCGGACGCACCAGCAGCACGATCGCCATGATGATGAACACGACCGTCGACGACAGCTCCGGATAGAAGACCTTGGTCAGGCCTTCGATCACGCCGAGCGCGAGGCCGGTGACGATGGATCCGAGGATCGAGCCCATGCCGCCGATGACGACCACGGCAAAGATGGTGACGATCAGGTTCGAGCCCATCAGCGGCGACACCTGCAGCACCGGCGCTGCCAGCACGCCGGCAAAACCGGCGAGCGCCACGCCGAAACCGTAGGTCAGCGTGACCATCAGCGGCACGTTGACGCCAAAGGCCTCGACCATCTTCGGGTTTTCGGTGCCGGCGCGCAGGTAGGCGCCCAGACGCGTCTTCTCGATCACATACCAGGTCGCCATGCACACCGACAGCGACGCGACCACCACCCAGGCGCGATAGTTCGGCAGGATCATGAAGCCGAGGTCGGTCGCGCCGGCCAGCTGCTCGGGCACCGAGAACGGCTGGCCCGAAACACCGTAGAACGAGCGGAACACGCCCTCGAGCATCAGCGTGATGCCGAAGGTCAGCAGCAAACCGTACAGGTGGTCGAGACGGTACAGCCAGCGCAGCATGGTCTTCTCGATGACGATGCCGAACACGGCCACCAGCACCGGCGCGACCAGCAACATCGCCCAGTAGCTGATGCCGAAATACTCCAGCC
>JACCDR010119012.1_pt1 | contig 13111 bp, 18 predicted proteins | sample 7446431 | NCBI WGS metagenome assembly JACCDR01 (sample SAMN15323443, study PRJNA562643) | freshwater metagenome | isolation source: river surface water | place: USA:Blue River Watershed | collected 2017-08-17
CCCTGTTCGCGGGCGACCCGGTCCACGACTCCCGCGACCGCGTCCACCACCTCGTCGGACGCTGCAGCCACGGCGGGGGCCAGGTAGGGGCGGGTGCCCTGCTCCACCGCGCGCTTGCGGTGGCCGTACACCGGGTGCGTGAAGGTGGCGTTGCCGGTGATGCCTTCCAGTGGCCGACCGTGCGGCGCAATCTTGGAGCGCACCCGCAGCGTCACCCCCGGATGGCGCTGCCCCAGATGCGTGCTGACTGCGATGGCCCGGGGGATGCGCGTCGACCAGGCCGCGCGGACCCGCGCGTCGGCGGCGATCGGCTCGGCGGCTCGGCGCAGCTCAGGACGCAACGCGCGGGACAGCTCGGAGGGGATCTTCCCGAGGTCTTCCCGGAGCTGGTGGATCTCCGCTGCCGGGTTGCGCGCGTTCTCGGCCATCACGCCTCCGAGTACGCGATGACATGCACAACGAACCGCACCGTGCAGACCGGCCCCGCCTGGGTCTGGTCGGCCATCATGTCGAGCGTCGACATGCGGGCCTGCATCACCGTGCCGCCGAGCCGCGAGTCACGCGCCAGCTCGGCCCGCAGCCCCGCCAGCAGCTCGAAGGCACGGTTCCGGGTGGTGCGGGCATCGGGGTGGCCGTCGGCGTCGTGCGCGTCTCCACGCCACGCCGACACCATGCACATCACGTCATACCGCTCCAGGTCCGGCTGCATCTCCAGCTGCTCGCTGGTCATGGTGGAGCGGACGTCGAGGTCGTCGGTGTTGCCGCTGTAGCCGATGCAGATGACGTCGTCCTCGATCTGCGTCGTCGGGCCGCCGTCCAGGACCTGCACATCCGGCCACGCCGCCCTGGCGATGGCCACGAGCCGATCGAGTGCGGCGGGGATCGTGGACACGGCAACTCCTATCCGACGAGCGGTTCGTCGCGTTCCCGGCCTTTTCGTAGGCCCAGGAGTTCCATCACGCGGTACGGCATCGCGAAGCTGGTGGCACCCCAGGCGATCGCGTCCGATTCCCCGAGCCCGGGCCGGCCGCCGCCCTGGTTGTGCTGACTGCCACGCCACAGGTGGGCGATCAGTTCCAGTCCCGCGAGGCGGAAATTGGCTGGGAGTGGCGAGCGGCCGGCGCGGTAGGTGAAGCGCAGCAGGCCGGTGTACCCGGACACGCTGACCACGCCCTCCGGTGACTCCAGCGTCCACCCCCGGATGCCCGCCGCGGCGTCGGCCTGCGGTACGGCCTCCAGTCCGGGCAGGGTTTGCACGGTGACGATATGCATGACCGGGCGTGCCGGGAGCACCACCCGGCCGCGTACCGCCTGCCGGTCAGTGATCACGGTGGCCGGGGACACCTGCCCCATCCGGTCGGTGATCATGCGGCATGCGGCGTCCACGAACCCGCGTAGCACCTCGTCGTCGACCGACTCCACCCGTGACTTGCGGATGTGGCTCTTGGCGTCGAGCAGGGAGATGAACGCGCCGCTGTCGGCCGGGGTCACGTCGAAAGCGTCGGTGTACGTCGCGGCGTTGGGTGCGGTGGCGACCCAGCGCACCCCGTGCCTGCCGGCCTGCACGCTCGGGTAGTCGTAGTCGTAGATGCCCGTTGAGGTCGGCGCGACCGGACCGTGCACCTCGGCGGTGCCGTCCGGCAGGGTGATGGTCACCGACACCGGCCCGGCGTCTGCGAGGTCGCCGTCCTCGTCGGTGATGGTGACCGACAGGGGCACCACGTCCCCGAGGTCGTGACTCATCGGCTACGCACCCCCATCCTGACCCCTCGTCGTAGCCGGACACCCATCCGGCCGCCTGCTGTCGTGACCGGCTCATCGGCGGTCAGCATCGTGCCGGTGCCGGCCCGTACGCGGATCGTGGCGGCCGTGCCCTGCGGCACCGGGGATGCGACGACGACCACCGACCCGGCGGCTGCGCGCACCCGAATGGCACCGGCTGCGCCGGACACCAGCACACCGGCCTGGACCGCGGTCACCGTCCCGGCGGCGGCGCGCACTCGAACCGAACCCGCCGACCCCTGTGGCGAGGTGGCCTGTGCGGCCGTCACAGCTCCGCCAGCCGCGCGCATGCGTACAACACCGGCAGGGCCCGGGATCGGCTGCTGCTGAACCGTCAGGAGCGCACCAGAGGCCGCGCGTACTCGCACCGCACCGGCGGCGCCTGCCGCGATGACCGACGACCCACCGGCCACCGTGGACACGGCGCCGGCACCGGCCCGGAGGGTGACCCGCCCGGCCGCACCGGTCACGGTGACGTGCTGCACGGCCGTGACAGCGCCCTGGCCGGCGCGGACACGGACCTGCCCCGCGCCACCGGCCGGTGAGGCTGTGACACCGAGGATGACCGCACCCGCGGACGCGCGGAGCCGTACCGTGCCCGCCGCGCCGGCCACGGTCGCCACCTGTATGGCGGTGACCGTACCGGCCCCGGCGCGCAGCCGCACCACCCCGGCGGGACCAGGCAGCGGGGCTGCCTGCGCCGCGGTGACGGTGCCGGCCGCCGCGCGTACCCTCACCGCACCGGCCGGGCCTGCTACCGGGGTTGCTTGTGTGGCGGTGACCGACCCCTGGCCGGCGCGCACCCGCACCAGACCGGCCGCCCCGGGCAGCGGCGCGACCTGGACCGCGGTAACGCTGCCCGCGCCGGCGCGGAGCCGGATCGCGGACTCACCGCTGCCCAGCAGGATCTCGGTGGTCGCGACCGCGCCGGCCACACCGACCAGGCGGACCGCGCCTGCGGGGCCTGTGAGGGTGACGCTCGTGGGGGTCGCGACCGCGGCGGCTGCGAGGTACGCGCGGCGGCGCCGCAGGTCGTAGATCGGGTCCTGCGTGAATAGGGGCACGGCGACCCCTTACAGCTCGCGGACCCAGACGGTCCCGGAAAAGACGGCGTCATCTGCAAGCGCGGTCGTCAGGCGGATACACAGCATCGTGTCCCCCTGGTCCACCTTGGGGCGCATGACCTCGGGGAACACCTCGTGCAGCCCGGCCCGGATGTTGAAGGTGTCCGCGACCAGCGGGATCGCCGTGCCTGCCGACGCCGGGGTGCTCGCGACCGTCTCGGCGGTGAAACCGGCGGCGCCGTCACGGGAGTCCAGAGGCCGGGGCGTGGTGGAGGTGCCGTTGCCCGAGGTGGTGTTGTCGCTGACGATCGACCATGCGACCATCTCGTCTTGCGCGTCGCCGACCTCGGACTTGCAGCCGAGCCACACCGCCACGATCTCGATCGGCCGGTCGTCGGCGGGGGTGAGCTCAAAGAAGTCGTAGTCGCCGCTGGCCGAGGCGATGGTCTGCTGGTCGAACGACACGGTGTACACGCCGCGTTGGGCTGCCATGAGCCTCTCCTACATCTGGACGAGTGCGCCGATACGGGACCGGCGTGAGGGCGGCGCGGAGGTGGCCGCGGCAGCGCCGGCGACCTTCAGAGAGATGATGATGCCGGTGCGGGACTGAGGGCTGGTGGCGCCGTCCCAGGTCGCGTTCGTGGTGTAGCCGGTGGAGCCGTTCGCGGTGACAGCCAAGGTGGCCACGCCGATGCTGTCGCGCGTCCCGGAGGCGATGGTGGTGAACACGTCGCCTCGTTCGGTGAAGCTGTTGGTCCAGGCCCCCATGCCGGAGGTGAACGCGCTGTTCAGGCTGCCGCCGATCGTCGCGATCAGAAGCCGCTCGCCGGCGGAGGGGGTGAGCGTCGGGGTGTCGTAGTTGGTCGCGCTGCTCTGCGCCAGTTGGCCGGCGGAGATGTCGTACGGCGACGCCGAGTCGATGCCGGAGACCTCCATGATGATCCAGCAGTTGGGGGAGGCGGACCCGAGGGTGTAGTTGATGCCCGTCTCGCCGCCGGCCGCGGTCTTGCGCCAGGCGTAGTGGCCGAGGAACGTCTCCTGGCGGCACCCCGTGTGCTCACTGAACCCGCTCGGCGGGGTCGGTGCGTAGTCGTCACCGCCAGCCACGACCAGGACCTGGTTCCCGGCCGTGGCAGGGCTCAGCAGGGTCGCAGTCTGGGTTGCCGACCCCGGAGCGTTGTTCGAGCCAGAGTTGACCTGGACGATCCCAGCAGGCACGCCGCCCCCCTCACGTCGACCGGTGGCCTGTCAGGTCAGCCGCTGCTCTCCCACGGCTTGGAGGAGTTGTAGGTGTCGGCCACCCGCTGAGCGGCGTCCCGGCCGATCTCGTAGTTGCCCGCCGTCCAGGCCCCGAGGCTGCCGAGACGGGGAATCCACTCCTCCGGGGTGGTGTCGGCGTACAGCGCGGAGAGCGGGTACTCCCACCCGGCGACGTTCACGGTCACCCCGTCGCGGGCGAGGTAGACAATGTCACGGACACGCAGGACAGCCATCGTGGCGCCTCTCGTCGAGTTATCCGGTGTAGTCGGTGGTGCGCCTGGTGCCGTCGGGCCACCAGTACTTGCCGTCGTCCGCCGGGCTGCCGTACGCGGCCCCTGCCGGGACACGCCAGCGGTTGCGGCGCCAGGTGTTGCCGTTGCCGTCCTGCCAGCCGTACAGCTCCCCGAAGACCGGCTGGATCAGGGTCGTGAGCACGTTGTCGGTGAAGGTGACGTTCGCGTTGCCCGTCGCGCCGCCGCCGATGTTGACGGTGTAGCCCCACCCGCCGAGCAAATTGCCGACGACGCTGATGTTCGAGTAGTAGTTGCCGTCGAATTGCAGCGCGATGCCGTTCGTGTTGCCGCCGCTGACGATGGTGTTCCGCCGGATCGTGACGTACTGGATTCCCGCCCCGCCGTCGTTGCTGAGCACGCCGTCGTGGTGGTACGTGCTCCCCGCCTGGTCGGCGGCGTCGTGGATGTAGCAGTCCTCGATCAGCACCGGGTTGGCCTGGCTGCTCACGCCGAGCTGGAACGCGTTGCCGAAGCCCCAGAATTCGCAGCGGCGGGCGGTGAGTTTCGTCCCGACGTGATTGATGCCGTACTGGTAGGACTGCGCCAGCGTCACCGGCGGGGCCGACACCGCCGCCGGCCGGAACGTGCAGTACTCGAACGTCGTCCCGTTGCCGTAGTCCTGCACGTTCCAGTCGTTAACGGCCGTGATCTCGAACAGGCAGCCCCGGAAGGTGACGTTGCTCGGCGCGTCCCCCGGCACACCGATCGTCGCGCCGGTGAACTTCAGCCCCTGGAACGTGGTCCCGGTGTCTGAGCTGGGGATCGGCATCGGCCCGGTGTAGGTCGTCAGCGACCCCGTGTAACCCGACCACGCCTGATAGCCCGTGTTCGTCGCATCCGGGAATCCTGCCAGCAGGCCCGCACCGGCGCGGGTTCGTATCGCACCCGCGGGCCCAGGTAGCGTGACCGCCGCCGCCACGCCACCCGGGCGGGTCCACCTGGTGACCGCGACACGCCCCACCGGCTCAGCCGGTAAACAGATCGAGCAGACCCTCGCTGGAGTCCAGCTGAGGCGTGAACGCGCCGCCGTTGGACGCGGTCTGTGTGCCACCCAGGTCCCAGAACAGGATCACCGGCGACGTCGAAGCGGTACCGGTGTCCTTGTAGAACAGGACGTGCGACCCTGCAAGGGTGCCGGGGTTGACGGTCGTCCACGACGGGTCTGCCGCGTCCACCACCAGGGCGCCCTTGCCCTCACACACCCACGTCACCGTGCCGTCGGTGAAGTCGTCACCGATCGTCGTGGTGTAGGTCGGCAGGGACCCGCCTGAAGTGCCCGCGACAACGCACCGGTACACGTAGCCGTTGGCACTCGCCGGCCGGACCACGTCACCCACGGTGTAAGCCGTGGAGTTGGCCCGTTGGACGCCCCACGAGTTCGCCGCAGTGTAGGTGACCGTCTTGGACCCCAGCGTGGCGCCGCCGGCCGTGTACCCCGACCCGCTGGCCTCCACGCCCACGCCGCCGGTCACGACATCGGACAGGAACTGCGCGGTGTCTTGTGTGCTGCCCACCGTGTAGCTGCTGAGCAGCATGGCCTTGATGGTGTCGGTGGCGAAGTTGATTCGCCCCTCCAGCAGGGACTGCTGGAGCTTGCCGTAGACGAAGACCGTGACGGCCATCGGCTAGCCTCCCTTGTTCGAGGCTCGCGTGCGAGCCTTGTTGGGAGGCTCGGCCTGCGCCTTCTCCTTGCCGTCGCCGTCCGCGGCCGACTCTTCTGGTTCGGAATGCGCCGGCAGCAGGCCGTATCGCGCGGCGTCTGCGCGCGACAGGTACGTCCCGGGTGTGCACAGCAGGAACCGTGCCTCCGGGTCGCCTTCGGGCACGGCCCGCGTGCGGTCCTCGGTCAGGTACATCCGGCGATCGGCCATCACTCGCTCGCTCATGCGACCGTCGCCCCTCCGGTCAGGGCGGCGAGCTGCCATGCCGACCCGTCGTAGGCGACGACGCAGCCCTCGCCGGTCGCGTCGAGCGTGATGGTGCCGCCGGACACCGCCAGGGTGTACGACCCGGTGGAGGACCGGGACCGCAGGCACACGGTCACCGTGTGGCCGGCCTGCGTCGCGGTCATCGCGACCGTCTTGGTGGCCGCGTCCGACGACGACAGGCTGACCACACCGTCGGCCCGGTCCAGCGTCGCCGTCGCGTTGGCCGTCAGCACCCGGACGGCCCCCGGGCGTGGCTGCACTCCTTCGATGAATCCCATGTCGTCCCCTAGTCCGGCAGCTGGACGTAGAACAGGACGACGTCGAAGACGCCAGCGGTCAGCGTCGCGGTCGCCACCGTGGCCTGGATCTTGCGGGCTGCGGTGGTCTTGACGGTGGTGGCGCCGGTGAAGACGGGGATCACGCTCTTGCGGCCTGTGGTGGACCACGGCGACGACCCGTACGCGGTCGCGGCCAGTATGTCGGCCGCACCCTCCACCTTCAGCGCGACCGTGGCCGAGCCGCCGGAGTTCAGCGTGCTGTCCACCTCGATGAAGCCACCGAGAATGACGGCGCTCGCCGGGATGACGGTGTCAGTGGTCAGGTCGATGTCGCCGACCGCGCCGCCGTCCTCAGAGAAGTCATAGCGGCCACGAACCACCTTTAGGTCGGTCGCCCGCGGGTATCCGCCCTTGTACGGCATCTTGCTCTCCTCGCATGCAGAAGGGGAGGGCGAAAGCCCTCCCCTTTGGTTCTCCGCTCAGGACAGACCGGCGATCACAGGCCGGTGATCTCGCAGAACGCCTTCGGCCGGTAGTGGATCAGCGCGACCCGCAGGTCCGCGCGGATTGCGAGCTTGCCGCTGATGAAGTAGTCGGCGTGAGAGTTGCTGACCTGGACATCGACACCCCGGCGCACCGCCAGTTCGGCGAAGTTCGCGTAGTCGCCGGCGATTGCCTTGGTCGCCGGGGCGGCCGTGGTCTCGGTCACGGGCACACCCCACAGGGTGACCGGGCCTGGCATGCTCGGGTGGCCCCAGATGTAGATGCCGTCCGCCGTCCGCATGAGCCGGATCGGCTCCCACACCGCAGGCCGCATGAACACGGCCGACGGCTCGGCGAACCCGGTGTCACGGATCTGGCGGAACCCCTTGTAGATCGCGTCGACCGCCGGGTCCGACCCCTTGGCCTGACTGATGATGCCCGGCACGTTGACCGAACCCAGCAGGTTCGGCGCGCTGCCGTTACCGACGAGGATCTGCGCGTCCAGACGCTGGCGCAACATGAACGGCAGGCGGTTGTTGACGTAGGACTCTGCCCTCGGCTCGTCCTCGAACAGCTCGTCGGTCACCGGCAGGAACACCGCGATCTTGCGGACCGAGCTGGACTTCTCCTCCAGCTTGAGCTGCGCCTCGGGGTACTGCTCACCCTCGCCGATCTCCGCCGCCGTGTTGACGTACACGGTCTCTTCCATGTAGACGACCGCGATCTGATTCGTGGTCGTCTGCGGAATCAGGTCTGCGACATGCGGCGCCGGCCGGGTCGGGTACTCCTCGATCCGTCCGGTGCGCGTGGTCTCCGGCGTCCACGATCCTGTGGTGAGCAGCGACTTCAGTGGCACGTCGATGTGCGTCTGCGGGCTCATCTGCGCGGCACGCTGGAACCCGGTGAACGCGGTGGACTTCACGAACAGCTCGCCGAAGCTCAGCTGCCGCCCACCCATGGCGCGCGACCCGTCACCGCCCTTGAGGTCCTGGTCGCCGCGCTCGACTTCCTCGGCGTCCCTGGCCACGCCGGCGGCCTTGGCGATGACGGTCAGCTCGTCGACCTTCGCTTTGCGGTCGTCGATCTCGGCGTTGAGCTGCCGGATGTGGTCCACCTTCGCCTGGGTGTCACCCGCGATCGACTTGACCTTGGTCATGTCGTACTCGGGGCCCGCCTCACGGAAGATGCCGGCCAGTTCATCGCGCTTGGCGTTGAGCCCGTCCCGCGCTTCCTTCAGCGCCGGGAACTCGATCACCCTTTCGGGTGCCTGAGCAGTCATGATCTCCTCACAGTCCGTTGATCTGAGCCACGGACCGCGCGATCACCGAGGCGAGCTCGGCATCGGACGGGTCCAGCGGGCTCTCAGGGTCGGAAAGCAGGGCCTTCAGCCGGCGCAGGTCGTCGTCGATCCAGCCCAGGATCTCGGCGTTGACGTTGCTCAGCTCTTTGCCCTTCTCGGCGCGGAGAGCGACCACCCTCGATGCGCTGTCGAGGAGCCCGGAGAGCATGCCCATGCCCTCCACCAACTCCTCGTTGAACTTCAATACGCCCGGCTGCGAACGCAGCTCGGGCACGTCACGACCGGCATCTCGCAGGTGCGCCGCGAGGTGCTCGTAAACCGCCTGGCGGTCGACGTCGGGGATGTCCGAGGCCTTGCCGTTCAGTGCGGCGATCCCGGCCAGGCAGGTGCGGACGTTCGCCGGGCCGTCAGCGCCGTGGTGGTGCGCCAGGCGGTAGCTGCTCTTGGCCTCGGGGTCACCGTCCGGGTCCACCCATGCATGCACCGCGCGCAACTCGCTCGGCCGCCCAATCTCGGCCACGGCCTTGGCTCCGTCCCACGGGCTCGTCACGACCTCGCACTCGTGCACGGGGATCGGCTGGCCGCCACGTGGATGCCCACCGGGCTTGCCATGCTTCGCCACCAGGGTCCGCGTGTTCACGCCAGCGCCGAGCAGCACCGGGGACACTTCGTGGACCTTCAGGCCCTTCAGGAAGCGGACCCGCTGGCCCTCGTGTTCGCCGTAGGACTCCTCGGTCACATCGAAGCCGTAGGACCACTGTCCGAGCGGCCCGAGTTCCTTCACGACGGTGAAGGTGTCCCGGCCGGCGACGGTGTCGAGGAAGAACTGGCCTTCCAGGATGGCTTCCTTGGCGGTGGTGCGTATCCGGCCCTTGCCGACCGGCAGCGCACCCGACCACGAGGTGTGGCCGTAGGCGCTGATCGCCATCTCCGCGCCGTCCTCGAACGCGCCAGCCTTGGTCACGTCCCGGTCGGAGTCGACGACGTCGAACGTGGAGAAGATCGCGGCGACCTCGCCCCTGTCCGCGTCCTTGATCTCGACGCGGAGACTCTTGGTGTCCATCACTGCTCCTCTGCCGGATCGGCGGTCGGTGCGGGGTCGCCGGACGGCGGCCCGGCGGTTGGTGTGAAGCGTGTTCCGGGCGGCTGGAGCTGCACGCTCACCAGGCCCGTGTGCTGAAGCAGGCTGATGTCCTGCGCCGCGACGGCGGCCTTGGCCGACTCGGTGGTGAAGCCCTCGCGGACCAGCTGCCCGACGGTGCGGGCCTCCGTCTCGAAGATCTCGACGCTGTCTCGCTTGTCCTCACGCAGGAACGCCACGTCCCTGTCGTCGTACCAGAGCTCCGCGCCGTCGGGGACGTCGATGATCGATGCCAGGGCACCCGCGGCGTCACGCCACAGCGGGCGCATGGTGCCGTCCGCCAGTCGCCGGCGCGCCTGCCCGTAGTTCCCGGCATTGAGGGAGCTCCCGGCGAGGCCTTCGCTGAATCCCACGATCGCGGCCGGGACACCGGCTGCTGCGGCGAGCCGGCTCTCCCCCGCGCCTTGCGTGTTCTTGAAGTCGAGCTGTTGCAGGTCCTTACCGACGATCGTGGCGTCCGCGCCGCCGCCCAGGTACAGCGTCTTGTAGGCCTTATCGACGCCCTGGTGTTGCTCGTTCATCAGCGTGATGAAGCGCTGTGCCATGTCCGGCGTGACGCTGGCGTCGAGACTGACGATGATCTGCGGCGACGCACCGTTCTGGAAGAACTTCTGCTTGTGCAGTGTGGCCGCGTTGTCGCTGGACACTTCCCGCAGGACCGGTGTCAGCCAGCTCATGCCGCGCCAGTTCGCCTCCGGGTCCGGGATCGGCGCGAAGTGCGCCACCTGGTCCGGCAGCAGCAGCGTGTCGTGCAGTGCCCCGACGACACCGGGCGAGTAGATGTAGCCGATCACCTCGGCGTCCAGCGCCCAGCCGTGCCGGTCCGGCTCCGACTTCGACGCCGACACGATGGTGACCCAGTCCGGCCGCAGCTGCCGCAGGCGATCGGTGCCCGGCACTCTCGCGGTGAAGCTGTTACCCGCCAGGTCGGCATGCTGGATCATGCGCTTGGTCAGAGCCGGTGTGGCCGCGCCGGCCCACGGCTTCTCCAGCGGCACCAGCGCCGCCGTGCCGAACAGCTCACCCGGCACACCGTTGCGCAACCGACGGAACTGGAACCTGGCCTCACTGAAGATGTACATCCGCACGAACATCAACGCGGCGACCGGCCCGTTCCGCTTGTAGATGCCCTGGACGTAGCCGGCGAAGTCGCTGTCGATCCGCTCACGCTCACCCGACAGCGACGTCGAGCCGAGGAGCGGCCACCGCAGCCGGTCCACATCCCACGAGTCCCCCGCCGACTTACGGGCACGCTTGGACCGGCCGCGCACCTCAGCCGCGACCCGCTCAGCCAGCCCCATCAGTCTCGGCCGCCCTCAGAGCCCTCGTCACGCCGGAACGCGTCCACATGCTCAACGCCACCACCGACGAAGACCAGCTCAACGCCCGGAAGCCGCTCCTTGAGGCCCGACACCGCCTGTTCGCGGAACCTCTCGAACTGTGCCGGGGTCACATCGGCCCTGAGTCGCAGAACCAGCACATCACCCGGCCGTACAACGACGGCCTGCTCTATCGGCGGCAGTTCCAGCTCAGCCATCCTGGCCGTCCTTCGCCCGCGACCGGCCAGCCTCACGCCAGCCGAGCACCACGGCCATGCCGAGCATCGTCACGCCGAGCGTCACCTTGCGAGTGACCCACCCCAGCAGGTACGGCACCGCGAGCACGAACGTCCACACCGCCCGCACGGCACGCACAAGCATCTGCCGCACATCCACCCGCCGCGCCTGCGCTTCGGCGTGAATCTCCTCGATCGGCACGGTCAGCACCATCGGACCCCCTCACACGTACAATCCGAACGGCTCGACCTGCGGCTTCTCTTCAGCGTGACCTCGCGTCGTGAATCCCCACAGCGCGTTGGTGGCCGCGATCAGCAGGCTGAGGTCGACGGCCGCACCTCTGGCGTCCCACGTCTTGGCGTCACCGATAGGCCGCGTCAGCGCACCCGCCACGGCCAGATCCAGCGCCGAGTGCGGCAGATACCGCAGCGTGGGCTCACCCTCGGCCGGGGTCACGGCGTCGATGAACTGGCCGTAGGCGTGCCCAACGGCCTGTACCGTCGGCTTGACCACCTCGACACCCTCGGCCTCAAGGTCGGCAATCAGGCTTCCCGCCGGTGAGGCGGCGTCCACGACGACCGCGCACGGGTCCCACCGGCGCACGATGTCGGCCACCCGCTCGGCCACCCACCGGGTCCCCGGCCGGTAGTCCACGACCTCCAGGTGCAGCAAGCCGTCGGCGCGCCGGCCAACCGCGGCGATGGCCGTCCAGCTGCGGTCCGGCGAGGTATGGATCGCGAACGCGACCCTCCCGGCCGGCTCGGATCCGGCCTCCAGCAGGGCCCGCCACGCGTCCTCGGCGATGACCCGCCACTGGTCCACCACGGCGTCCGGCCACTGGTTGAGATACGCGCGCCGGAACTCCGGCAACTTCATCGACTCAAAGTCGGCTCGGATCGCAGCCTCCGACACCGTGTGACCCAGTGCTGGCATGCAGGCCCACCACGTACGCGGATCGCCAGGGTCGGCGTCGTCGGGGGCCGACCACTCGAAGTAGGCCACCGAGTCCCCGGCGCCGGCCTCGCAGCGCTCACGGCCCGCGTCGACCTTCCCACGCAGGTACAGCGACTTACGGGTCCCGGCGGTGGACACCACACCCTGCTGAGGCTGCGGCCTCGTGATCATCGCGGGCTTGAACGCCTGCTCCAGGCGGTCGTCCTCCTGCGCGAACGCCTCGTCGATGACACCCTCGTCCAAGGTCTCACCGTGGCCGGCCTTCTCGGTGTTGGACGTGATGCCGTGCTTGGACCCGTTCTTCCAGCGGATCGCCTCCTGGCCGAGCTGGCGCCGCACCGTGAACAACTTGCGGTACCTGCTGCTCTCCAAGGTGGCGACGTGCTCGTCCTCCCACTTCATGCGGGCCGCGCCACGCGTCTGAGCGGTGTACAGGATCCGCTGCCGCGTCCCGAAAGCCAAAGCCCGATGCACCATCTTGGCCAGCAGCAACGTCGTCTTCCCCGACTGCCGCGGCACCGTGATGACGTACTCCCGGTACACCAAAAGCCCCGTCGCCGGATCGACCTCCAGGATCACGTCGGCGACGTACTGCTGCCACGGCATCAGAGGTGTACCGAGACGCTGCGCGATCTGCGCCACCGCCGGCCCCAGCGTCGGCCGCTCAGGACGGCGCAGCGTCCCCCACCGCGGCGGACAGCTCAGAGATGAGCCCGGATTCGTCATCGTCCCCCGCAGCCTCCGCCAGCGCCTTCAGCGTCTCCCGTAGCTCGCGCGCCACCGCGGCCGTCGCCATCCCGGCGTCCGTGTCGAGCTTGCGGGCCAGGTTGAACGCGGTGGCCGCCAGCGACCGGGCCACGGAGCCGACTACCTCCAGTGCGTCGACATCGCCGCGTACGGCCGTCTCCACGGGGCCATAGGCGGCCTCTTCGGGCTGGTCGTCCACACCGCCACCTCTCCGTAACTACAAGGCGTGACCACTGATGCGTCACGAAGGGTGATGCAAGGATCGTCACTATGCGTGAGATGTCACGGAGAGTCCCCCGGAAGGGCCACACAAAAAAGAGGCGAC
>JACCDR011312943.1_pt1 | contig 13111 bp, 12 predicted proteins | sample 7446431 | NCBI WGS metagenome assembly JACCDR01 (sample SAMN15323443, study PRJNA562643) | freshwater metagenome | isolation source: river surface water | place: USA:Blue River Watershed | collected 2017-08-17
CGGTGGCCTGCTTAAGAGCCAGAGAGCTCGTGGCCGTGTCTGGGAGTGTCCAGTCAACCTCACCCGTGTTTGTCGTCTGATTTCTAAGAGCGAACACGAAACTAAAGACCTCAGTCTCAGCGCCGTATTTTGCGCGAGCCTGGCCTCTAAAGGTGTATCCAGTCAGGTTGATTGCTGCGTCTAATTCGTCTTTGAAAGTGAGGAGCCGAATGAAATCGGCCCCTTGATCTATTGAGATATTAAGTGTTGATGCCATTATCGCGGCCCCGTGCAAGTAATTGTCCCGCCACCGTTGGCCAAAGCCCCCGCAACGCTATATATATTGAAAGCCATCGAGCTAGTTGTTGGCAAATCCTTCAGAGCAAAGGCCTGCCCACTTAAAACCGTGAGAGTAATCGTACAATCAGGATATGACGAAAAGGGCTGATTGAAGTTTATTGAGTAAAGACCAACGCCAGACCTCGTTACCGTTGCCCAGGATGTGTTTGGTCCGTAAAGAGTGCAAGGCGTACTTGAGCAGGCTGTTGTGTAGCTGGCCCCTGCAAAAGTAATTGATTCAGTTCTCAAGGCATTGCTTGCATTACTCGTCACACTCCCCACAAGCTGAGGAGCTCTATTCGAAACACTCCAGCCTCTAATAGGAACCAAGACAGAGAACGACATTGTGTCGCCACTGTCTGTAAGATTGTTGCCGTTGGCTTTTGTATGCGGGTTCTCGGCACCACTGCCGATTACGCCTCGAGCAGAAAAAGTCAGATAGCCAAGATTAGACTCAGCTAATACCGTACCGCCCTTTGCTCCCGTAGTCCCAGGAACACCACGCCACCAAGAACCTAGCACCTTAATTGATCGAGTCGTCAGCACCGCAGTTGTTAGATTGTTTGGAAGTGAGATTCTGGCCTCAGTCGCAGTCGATGTGCCGCTCGTAAAGCTGCACTCTAGCGCCATGTAAGCGCCTATTCTGGCATGAGTACACTCGACACTTGTCGGAGTACCAAAGCCAGTAAATGTCGGAGTGTAAGCCGTCGGAGGATAGTCCCAGCTATCGGGAGTGATGGCGGGCTGGATGAAGCTTGAGCCTGCTCTGGTGCAGTATAATGTTGCGGGCTCATTGATACCGACTCCAGAGTTATTCCATACAGCGTAAAGAACTGAGGCTGAACTAACCGAACCGATAGACGTTCCACCCCATTTTGAAGTCGTTGCTGTTTGCGCAGAACAATTCGGAGCTTGTGTGAAAAATCCAGAAGTGAAGGTGCAAGTAAAAGCTCCCGCAGAATAAGAGCAAGAACTAATCCAGTCACCGCCCGTCTCATCAGTTACCGTCCCCGCCGCCGAAACCTTAGCCGTGAACGTATTCACTGGCGCCGCAGACCCAAGGCTTGCAGCTTTCCCGACGTAGGCATTACCGACCTTTATCGTCGCAGCACTTACAGCCGTTGATTCAAAAACGAGCTGTGTCGTTGAGCTCAAATCTCCGCACGGATAAATCGCAGAAATCATGCGCCCGCTAGTGCCAACGTCTTGAAGAGTTATGTCAGCAGAGACCTTAGTCGAGCCGTTCTCAGCGTATGCAATCCACTTAGAACCGTCGCCAGTGTAATAAGCACTGATCTCGCAATTTCCGTTTTTCAAAGCATTGTCGAGAACTCTGGTTTTAAACTTAATTTTGTCACCCGATGCTGTTGAGCTCAGAGCACAAGATGCGCCGTTCTCGAGCGGGGCTGTTGTGGTCCTAGCAATCGATCCCGATCCACTCACTGTAAAGTCAGCGGCCTTCGCATTTGCAAAGCAAGAGGGATTGATAACGTAGTTTGTTGCAGCGCTATAACCTGGGGCATAGTAGCCTGGCGTGATGTCTTTGACCTGCGAAAGTGCAGGGCTTGCAATGAGCGTAGAAATCGCAAACGCTCTGATAATATTCTTAAGCATTACAGTCCTCCTAAGACAATCCAGCGGTCTAGTGCGCTTGAGTAAACACACGTCACCGACTTAAATTTTGTCAATTCAATAGTTGAGAAGTTTCCAACGAGACCCTTTGCGGCATCGTTGAAAGTCAGAATCACAGAGTTTGCGTCATCTATTCCAACGAGCAAAATCTCTGTCCCGTTTTTCCAACCGCCACTTGCTCCGAAAGGCGTTGTCGAGATGACCTGAGCACCGCCTGAGCCTTGCACTGGTCGAAGCTGCCTCTGGTCACTCGTGCTCGTTGTGATCGTGCCTCCTGAGCCTAGAGACTGAGTCGTGCTGACAACGAAGCCGCCGCCGCCGACTGGCGCCCAGCCCGTGCCGTTGTATCCTTCAAAGGCTGTCTGATCAGTGTTGAATCGAAACATCCCCGCAGTCGCAGAGACGGGCCTTTGAGCGTCTGTACCAACAGGCACAGACATCGAGTCATTATTTGAGAAAGTGATCGGACCTGAAAAAACGCCACCCGCCAAAGGCATAAGAGCGAAGTTTGCAACGTCCACGCGCCCGAGAGAGATCCAGGCATTGTCAGCCGCATTTCTGATTTTCAGAATCGGATTAGCGCCTGAGGTATCAATCCAAAGTCGATAAGGATAAACGTCAGCCGGAGCCGCTGCACTTGCAGGCGCCCCGCTAAGTCCGAAGCCCTCTAGATCAGTTCGCCCGACAGTAATCCACGCGGAGTCCGCTGCATTTCTTTGCTTTAAAATTGGATTGGCGCCAGAGGTATCAATCCAAAACTGGAATGGATAAGTCTCTGTCGGCTCTGTGTTTCCGCTGTTGTTTGTTGCAATAGCTTGCAAGACGTTGTTTAAATCGGCTCTGAATAAAAGCCCCGATGCGTTGTCTAAGACATAGTCATGCTGACTCAACTATTCCCCCTTTAAACTTGCCGCCCGTAACCTTTTGCAAGAACGTCAAAATCACGAGAAACAATCGTCCCGCCTGAGTTCTTAAAAGTGATTCTAAAGCCGCTTTCAGTTTGATTTGTAATTTCATAATAGTCACCTGAAATCATGTTGCTTGCAGTGATACTCAGTGCAGGCGGCTCCCAAAAGGAAGCGTCAAAACTAACGTCATAGAAAGATGTTCCGCTCGTCAACCCTCTAAGATTTTCGACGCGGTCTGGCATATCAACAGTAACGCTAAGTTCTTTGATTACTATGTTGTGCGAAGCTCGAGAGCTCGTCGCCATTATTCTAAACCTGAACGCACGAGCTCTATATTCAGAGACAAAAAATCGTTTCCATTCTGTCCATACAGCGCCCATCGATCCAGGGTCATCTTCTGTCGTCTGCATTTGCAGCTCAGCGTTCACGTCATCAATGAACACGCCATCTAGATCAGTCCAGTCATCGACGTTCTCAATTCGCTGATCTATCGTGTCTGTCACGTCAATCGCGTCAGCAAGTATCGCAGTCGTAACCTTGGAAGTGAAAACCTGTCCAAGGTCTAGCTCATTTTCAAAATCGTAGTATCCAACCGGAGCAACGCCGCCCGCATAGTCCCAGTTGACTATCTCGTCAATGTCCTCAACCTCATCAATAGTGAAGCCAGCCTTTAAAAGGATTCCGGTATAGAAACTATTGTATTCCATATCGGTAAACGTGCCGCCCCAGGTAGGATGCTCAGTGATCGTCTCAACGACGTTCAGAGCTAAACCTTCAGGAATCGTCGTCGTAATTGCCGCCGCATCATTTGAGGCGTTCCCTGACGAGTCCAAGAACTTCGCCATATAAGTCCCAGCCAGCAAGGGGACTGTTGCTCGAGTCGAGCTCCCCGCAAGCGCTGGCGTGATGTCCACCGTGTTTTTCCACTCAGCCCCAGTCGTAAGCGGCGTGTATCGAACCCGCACAGAGCCGCCGATAAGAACGTCTAAGTCTGTTGCTTTATTCCAAGACAAGAAAGCCATCCCAGCCGATGGCACGAGAGAAAATCCCGTGACATTTTGCGGAGGCAAAGCCTTTCCGATAATCTTGCCAGAGAATGCAGACTGCTGAGAATACTTTCCAATTGAGTTGATCGCTCTGACGTAAACCTGGTAGATGCCAGGCTCAGCGTTTAGAATCTCGATGTCATTTGACTGCGTCTGGCCTAGATCAATTAAGTTCTGACTGTCGCGCTGATATTGCACATTGTACGAAGTCGCAAATGGCACCGAGTTCCACGACACAGTCAGCTTGACGCGAACGTCTCCATTGACCTCGTAAAGGGTCTCTGTAAGCGCTAGCCCTGTCGGAGCTTCTGGGGCCTCAGTCAAAAGACTGATGTTTCGGTCCTCTAACTGAATCCCTTGCTCGATAAATGCATACTTATCAGGATTGTGTGCAATCGCAGTGATGTTGTGAACCGCGCCCTTGTCTTCAGTTATTGAGATGATTCTAAACTGCTGTGGCTCGATGTTCGTATCTTGAACGATCCACATCGCATTTTTAAGCGGCGCCGCCGAAAGAGCCGCCGAAAGATCAACAAACCTACCGTCAACCTGAGAGATGACTCTGTCTTCGATGCTGCCATCTGGAAGCATGACCGAGATAGTTGAATCAAACGGATTAAAGGTCGCCACCTGATCAAGCTCTAGACGAGTTGTGGTAGCACTCGCAATGCGCCCGCCCATTCGAACGCCCGCTTTGACAGGGTCTTGGATCTTGATAATCTGACCAGGCCTTAGCGCGACCGCACCGATTCCGGTTTTAAAATTCACAGTCTCAGTCTGAAATTTTTCCGAGTAAATCAGCCAACGTCCTAAGCGATTTGCCTGACTGCGAGAGGTGCATCCAAAAGCAGTTATAGACGTTTCAACAGCGCCATATTTTGCAATGCCTTCAGAGTCCTCGACATATTCAATTTTCTGGCTGTAGCGGTCTTGTGGATCGTTCCACGTTACGAGCGCGACTGTGTGTCTGGACTTAAGGCTTGAGCCTGAGTAAGTAAAAAGCCCATCGATAACATTGGCTGGAGTAAAAATATAAGCCGGATCTTGAGGCGCATCCTGAGTTAGCGTGAGCAGTCCCTCTGACCAGTACGCCATTGCATTGAACGCAGAGGCGAGATCCTTGATGAGCTGAAACGCCTCAATCCTCGTCTGAAGATAGGCGTTCATCGCAAATCTGGGCTCAAAGCCACCGCTCCCGTCTGGCACGTACTCATCACAGTATCGACCTATGCTATAGATTTTCCACTTGTCAATTTGCTCTTCAGGTAAGTAAGTCCCAAGACCCATGCGCTCATCCGTGAGCATATGGTAGAAAATCCATGCTGGATTATTCGACCATGCGACTTGAAAAGTACCGTCCCAGATACCCTCGTAGGTCCTTGTCAATGGGTCATAGTTAGATGGGATCTTAATCTTTACGCCCTTGATCTCATAAGAGCGAGTCGGAATACTGTCGAACTGACTAGAGTCTACAGTGATCCCAACGAGTGCAGAGTTTGGATAAGTGAATCTTGCATCTATACACTCGGTGTAAGATTCCCAGAAAGTTCGATTCTGAATGTTTGCTGTAGTCGCATCAGCAGTCACCCGCTGGACCTTGATATCCCAAGGAGGGTCGCCATCAAGCACGATTGAATAGCTTCGCTCATACTTTGATGTTGACTTACCGATGATCTTGTCATCGACCTTTTGAATATAGGGACCGCTATTAGATGAGACAAAAATGCGATAAGCGACTTCTGTCCCAGTCAGGTCCCCTGTCGTAGTGTTCTGAAAAGTCAGAGCTGGGACTGAGATCCTCACGCGAACCGAAGTAATTGAGGGGTTTGTTACTCGTCGAATAATGTCGCCTGGGGTTGTGCCAGTGCTAAATTTTTTGACTTCAACAGCAACGCCAATCTCGTTTGACGTGGTCGTAAATCTTGGGATCACGTCTTGAACTTGGGACCCGAGTCTTGTTTGAACTTCAACGCCAGGAAAATTGAAAGTCCCGTTTGAGTTCATCAGCGGTGTGTCGTTTAAGTATATGGACTCCAGACCGTTGACGAGACCTTCGATCTCGCCCTCTGATAGAAGGTCGAGCACCTGAGCATAAGCCACCGACTTAAGATTATCAGACTGCTCAACTGGAGTTCTTGCTTGACCGCCGCCCCCGCTACTTCCCATCTCTAAGCCTCCACGAGAGTAATCTCGACATAAGTAAATCTGTAAGTTTCAATAATCAAAATAGGGTTGCCAGGGAATGGCAACGTTATCCGCTGAACCTTGATGAGTTCTTTCTTCAGAGGATTTTTCGGCACTAGCTCAGGATTAGACTGAATCTGTAAGTTAGTTAGGTCTATCTTCTTGACCGTTTTCTTCTCTCTGTATCCAGATTTGATTTGAGCAATTGTGATGCCTGCTGAGACAATTGCGGAGCCGACAAGCATTTGGCCAAAGCAAATAGGCACCGCCTGGCCCTGAGCACTCGTGTTGACCGGACCCGCAAACGTATAGCTAGGCTCGTTGTTTGCGTCCTCTTGAGGCCCTGGGCTCTTAGGAGGTGGCGAGAGCATTTGAGCTACACCGCCAAGAATTAGTGAGGCGCCGACTCCGACGAGGTAAGTCGAAGCACCGCCCGTAAACGCAGAGCCAATCGTTCCCGCTGCGACAAGTACAGCGCCGATGATTATTCTGGCCTCAGCGTTGGCACCTATAACCGCAGGGATGATCTTGATCGTCTGAGAGACGGGATGCGTGAGCTCCTCATCTTCTCTGACGTAATAGTCATCGATCTTGACCTTGTAACCAACGCCCCGACCTTCAGCCGTTAAGAGACACTCTTCAAATCCTGGTAGGTTCGCAGAGAGGGCCCGAATGGCCTCGGAAGTTGAACGCACCTGCAAACGAAACACGCGCCCGAAGCGCTTTCCTAGCTCACCGTAAAGTCTTATAACTTTCATGCCTGACCACCTTTACAGTGTGTTTTTGCCAATAGCCCCCATAGACATCACGCGAAGAAAGTCTTCTGTGCAAGTGGTGCAAGATTAATCCTTCCCCCAAATACACAGCCGCATGATTGATCACTGGCGACAATACTCTCATGAGAATTACATCATTTTTTCTGATGTCTTTCAAAGGGACTTCAAAGAATCCCTCTTTCTCATAATTCTCAAGATAAAGATCCTGACCCTTAAGCCACCATTCAAATTGACGTTCGTAGTCATGAATAATTATGCAGAGCTCCTTTTTATAGTAGTCGCGCACTAGCGAGAAGCAATCCAAAACTCCATGCATCCATTGACGCCCTACAAGTGGCGCCTCGTAGCCTTTGGGTCTTATCTCGTTCCACTGTCGGTTATGATTTGCAAAGATGTGCCAGACAACGCCCGTATTTTCACACGAGACCAGGTCGTATTCGCTTGGGCTTGCCGTGCCCTTGGGATGAGAGTGAATCACGGCCAAGACCTCGCCCCGATCCTCAGCCTTTGCGTAGTCGTTTGCATCGATCTCGAAGTGATCGTCAAACTCTGAGATGTTCACACAAGGAATCAGAGTTTCTTTGCCGCCCTCAACGATTAGCAAAGCACAAGCCTCCCTATCAGGAGACGCGAGCGCCAATGATTCGAACTCCTCACGCCAGGTCATCGGAATAGATCCGCACCTGCGAAGCCTCCGAATGGGAGCTCTGCGTTATCTCCAAACCTAGCCTTGCAAGACGAGATTCGTTTGCCGCACACGTCCTCACTCGAGTTCGTTGTCGGAGTGTCATCGCTTTTGAAATAGTTCGTCCCAGTGTAACCGCAGTCAGCCGAACGATATCGCCATGGGCAATTGTTCTGAATAATCATGCGTTTTGGAAGCATAACGCCGTTTAAATCCATAGAAGAGGCCAGTTCAAACTCAACCGCCAAACGTGACTCGCTGGCCTTTCTATCGATGTAGTATATGTCATCAGAAAACTCAGCCGTCGAGTCTGCTGTCGGATTTACGCCACCAACAAAATTGACCGCATCAAGATACTTCTTAAGCGTCCGTTTTCTTGAAACTTTGGCCCCTAAGAGCTCATTGTAATTCAAGAGCAGAGTTGTGATGGCTGAGAGGTAGTTTGAAACCGTGAGCGTTGGTCTAGGGATTGACCCTTGACCCGTGAATGAGAACCCCTTGGCCTCAATCGGATATCTGACATAAGTCTCGCCCTGCCAAACGATGTCACCGTTTAGCTCATTGGTCCCAGCGTGAAATCGAAAGATCCCCGCGCCCTGGTTCGTGGCATCGACTTCAAATAGCTCAATGACAGCCGATGGCCCTAGCTTTTGAATCTCCTCTTGAATAGTGCTCATACAAACTCAAAGACCTCTTCAAAAGTGGCAGAGATTGAATAGAACGTGCCCTTGACCCTTGTTTTCGTCCACTCACGACAAACAAAAGTCCTCGCAGTCGATGCATCAGGTGGCGTCCACGAGAAAGCCTCGACAGCTCCTCGAGCTGACAAAAAATCATTGATCAAAATAAACTCTGCCTGATCCCTGTTATTGAAAGACAGACTCCAAGACTCAGGAGAGGTATTCATCCCAAAGCTTGAGCGCTGCTCATAGCCCTCGCCAAATCTGATGACAGAGACATTCGGCTTTTTAGTGCCAGCCGCGCCAAAGTCGGGAACCCAAACAAATACACTCATGCTAGTAGCCCCCCTGGTCTTTTCTCAACAACTAGAATCTCCCTAGTCTTATTGGCGATAAGCTCACCGATGGCTTGCAAATTAGAGCCGCCCCTAGACTCTGACGATTGCTGAGATTCCCCGCCTGACTGCATGATCACAGTGACGTTGACCTCATTTGAAACCCCGCCCTGGGCGCCCGCCATATCGAGCTTCACTGGGATATTTCGCCCGTCTGGGAGTGGAACGTAAGCCTCTGGAGTTCTGCCCTCGCCAAAGATTGCAAGCTGGGGAGAGTTCGCGACTCCGCCATTGGCGTACTTCTTTAGAGGCAACGGGCCATCACTTGTCATGACGCCGCCATCAGCAAAGCCAAAACCAAGGCCCGTAACTATGGGCTTGATAAACGCCTGTCTGATGGCAATTTTTAGAAGCTCATTGATCACCGTATTTGCGAAGTCCTGGAAAGTAGCCTTACCAGTCTTTGCGAAGTTTACGAGGTCATCCTCGAGAGCCCCGAACGATGCTGAGAACGCAGACTTAGTCTGAGAAGCTACGTCGTTAAGCTGATCCAGATAAGCGTTGATTGCGTCCTTTGCGCCAGCGCTGAACGATCGTTTTTGCTGTTGCTCATAGGCCAAGAGCTCAAGGCGAGCCTTAGCGACCTCTTCGCCTATTTTTTCGTACTCCTGTTGAACGGCAGCGGTCTGACCCTTGGATCTTTCGCTGATCTCGTTCTTGATCTCGAGCAAAGCAATCTCGCGCTTTTGAACCTCTTCAGTTTCGCCAGCAAGCTCTAGGCGTCTACGCTCAACCTCGATGGCCCCTAGCTGAGACTGTCTAAACTTCTCAGCCGCAACGAGCTGAGATTCCAGTTTCTTATCGTCCTCAGAATCGGCAAGAGCTCCGAATTGCTGAGTCGGAGCCTTAGGTCTAGCGACTTGCTCACTAGGCGCCTCGATACCGTTTAGAGCGTCTGATATTCGAGACGCTCTATTTCCAGTCCGCTCAAAGAACCCCTCAAGTCGTTTCTCTGATCTATCTGACCATGAATTTATAATGCTCGTGTTTTTGGCAAAAGCAGCATCCCAGTAACCTGGTATTCTATCGATTGATCCTTTGATGCTTGAGCCAAGCTGATCAAAATTACCGCTTGCGAGGTTCTTAATTTCAACGCCTACATTGAAAAGCGTGTCACCAATGGTCTTAAATCCAGCAGTCAAAAACTCAAAAAGAGTCCTACCTGACTGAATTAAGAAATCAGAGCCTTGAATAAAAACAGTGACAAACCCGTCAAGAATCTGAGTCACCGAATCGATGACAACGCCAAGGCTCTTAAAGCCTACCGTGAGATCACCGAACGGATTACTAGTGCTAGAAAAATCATCAATTGTCGCCTGAAGCGTTGGCAGCACATCAGCAAGAACACTGATGAAACCATTCTTTAAGCTCGTGCCGATTGCATTTAAAGAATCGTTGAACCGTCCAGCCTTTGCCGCAAAGTCGTCTGAGATACTCAGACCAAATTCTCTGATGCGCTCTGAACCCTGGTTCAAGAACGGGATCAGGTCAGCGCCAGTCTTACCGAATAGCTTTATTGCGACAGCCGCTTTCTCTGGGCCGTCTGGCAAATTCTGAAACGCATCAGCGATATTTCCAACGATATCAGCCGTAGGTTTTAGCTGACCGTTGGCATCGGTGACAGATACTCCGATGGCTCGAAATGTCTTCTGAGCCGCTTCGTTGCCGTTCTTAACAAGCGTGATTTGCTGACTGAGTTTTGCAACACCTTTGCCGAAGCCTTCAAGGGATACATCTGCGTTCTTAAGGGCGCCCTCAAAGCTTGCAAGCGTCGAAGCACTTACACCCGTCTTTTGAGCCAAGTCATCGAGATTATCGGCTGTGTTCAAAATGCCCTTGGCATAATTCACAACAGCGCTACCAGCCAAAGCGGCAGCAAATCCAGCCACGACCTGGCGAGCGCCTCCAAGAGATCCGACAAGGCCCTTCGCAGAACTATTCACGCCATCGACTGAGCCCTTAAGCTTATCGATAGACTGAGCCCCAACGACTGAGGCGAAAATTTTAAACTGTAAATTTTTATCAGCCATTCGTTGAGCCCTTCTTTTTATTAAGAATAGTCAGGGCCTCGCGTTCCATCAAGCGAATATCGTCAAAGACCTTCGCCTGATCTTTTATTTTCAGTATTTTAAAAACAACTGGGATCACATTGTAATCTAGACCAATGACCCCGCCGTAAGACGGGCGCCATTGAGTGTCTAACCTTAAAAACGCCGCAAGCGAGAGCCAGTTTTCTTCGAAGACTTCAAAAGCTTCGGGCTCAGGCTTTGACGCCTTGACCTCTTCAATAATTTCGGGAGGGGCACCAAAGGCAACAAGGTCCGCTATGGTCTCATCACTTCCCTGGTCTGATGAGTACCAGAGCCTTGCTGCCTCTATTAGTTTTTTGAGGCAGCGCCTTGATATGACTCCATGTAAGCCTTGGCGATTTCTTTGGCCACGCCTGGGGTCTCTAGAAGCTCGTCAAAAGCTGAATCCGTGAACTGGATCGCAGCTCCAGACTCATCGCTGACAGACTTCCAGCCGCAAACGATCTTGCGGCAGAACTCCTCATCAGTGCTCACCGTCTCGATGAGCGACTTGATTTCAGACTGCTTTAAGACCTTAAACTGGACCTCAAAGCTTTCTTTCTCGTATCTCCCGCCATCAGCGGGAGTTTTGATAGATACGGGCCAAAAATAAGCGGGCTTTTTTGCAATCTTAAACATGGATCACCTTACTTAAATGAAATGACTAGCTCGTCGTCTCCGCTTACAGGCACAGCCGTAAATGGGGCCGAAAGCATCTGAACTCCGTTTGAGTCCTGATAAGTCGGATTTCCAAGCAACACTGAAGGCATCTCGATGTCAACCTTCAAACCGTTGAATGATCCGTGAGACATCGTCATTGCGCCGCTTGTGTTGCTTTGCACAATAGTAAAGAAGTCTTGATCCGCAATCGTCGGAGCTTCCAAAACGATAGTTCCCGCAGGTGCGCGGTTTAAGATCTTCACAGACTCAGAGCCTACCAAAGTAACGTAAGTCACTTCGTTTGCTAGGTTCATCGTCATGCTTTCCATGTTTCCAGAATAACCGAACAAGCTAAAGCCTGGAGTGTTCTGAGTGTTCACAATTTGAGGGATTCTAAAGCCCGTGAAATCAACAGCCGGAGCCGCTGTATCAGTCGGAGCAACAAAAAGTCCAGTAAAAGTGAACTTCATTGTCGGGATCTGCTTAACTGTCATGTTAAGTTCCATAGTGCCTCGAGCACCAAGGCACTTATGCAAAACGCCGTCATTATTGCAGTACAAAGTCACTGAAGGAATCGCTTCAGAGATCGGAGAGAAATCAACAGACGTATTGAGATCCACGTCGTTGTAAGACCCATCAGTCACCGCAGGCGCCGGAAAAGTGAACGTGTTTGCGTCAATGCGAGTGATAGTTTTCTCACCATTTAGCCCGCTCGTTGCTGAGCCAGAGGTAAGGATCTTATCGCCAGTGAGATATCCGTGAGCCGTTTTTGTAACGCTTGCCACGTTCGAAGTGACAGACGCGGTAACAGTTTCGCTCTGAGTAGTGCTATCAAAAGCGCAGGCTTTCAAAAGGTCTTCGAAAGCTGGAGTCTTACCGATAACGCCAGAGCCAACAAGCTCGACTTCGAACTCTACAGTTACGAAAGAAGTCGCCAAAAGCTGCTCAGAGTTTCCGAAATAGGGCTTGATCAGGTCTCGAGAGACAAGCTCAGCTTCAATCGGATTGAAAGTGTAGTTTTTCACTTGCATTGCATTTGCGCCAGTCGGAACAGAGTCCGTGCCGTAAACTGACTCAAGCTTTGCTAGAAGCGTTTTTTTACGAGTTGAAAGAGACATGGATAAACCCCCTTAATTCAATGAATCGGTATTTGTTCTATACTGAATCGAATAGTTCATTGAGACAATACAAAAAGACTGTTCGCCGTCGCTAAAATCATAGCCGACTTGCTCTGGCTTCGTGTCCATTGCTAGACCTAAGAACGTCACGTCCTCCATGATCTTTTCGTGAACCGCCTCAATGATCGGATCGGCAATCTGGTCAGGCACATCGCCCGCAACGTGGACCGCGACCCTAAGGCCCAGGACCCAGTCAGTGACGTTCGTCATCGCATTGTCTGGCGTGTCCACAATTGGAGAAACAGTGACGCAAGGAAGCCGTCCAATAGCGAATGGATTCGTGCGCGAACGCTGAACCGTAAGATTCGGGATCGTATCCAGAGCCGTAGTGACCGCCGCAATGATGGCCTCTCGCTTTGTCATGCTTTCCCCAGGATCAAGAGCGACAGCAAGCCGTCGTCTAGTTTTTTGATAATTCGGACCTCGTAAGCAACGCCCTTAATTGTGAGAGTCGCGCCCTCTTGCAAAGTCGAGATGTCAGACGATTTCACTGTCAGTTTGTACTCAGTCGAAACGAATACGTCTGAAGCAATGAGCTCGTCTGGCATATCGAAGATGCCTTTAAAAGTGACAGAGCCGC
>JACCDR011481283.1_pt1 | contig 13111 bp, 18 predicted proteins | sample 7446431 | NCBI WGS metagenome assembly JACCDR01 (sample SAMN15323443, study PRJNA562643) | freshwater metagenome | isolation source: river surface water | place: USA:Blue River Watershed | collected 2017-08-17
CAGCTGATGGGCATTCCCTTCATGCTCTGTCCTGGCCTGGGTGCATTAGCTAAGACAGGTGTGCTGAATATGAACCAGCCTTTAGAGGCATAATCATAGATTCTCTGTGCTAGAGCAGTGTCTCCTGCACAATAGGCGATAGCGGCGCGGGCATATGACTCTTGTGGAGATTCTTCATCGGGTAACATGTAATATTGTCTAAGTAGATCGAGGCCAAATTCATCAATAATATCATCGCCTCTTTGATTCAGTGTAATTCCATATGCTTGGTCTTTCATAAATGTGACTCCGTCTGCACACTCGAAGGTGTTTAGTATGATCAAATAGACAGGCTGTTATAAAATGATCCTGTCTAGAGATGCAGACGCTGAACTTATTGTTTGGTGATCAGAGCAGCCAAGCCCTCTGATGAAGAAATGTTATCGCTTGTCTGATGAACCGACAGCTCCAGTCTTACGTACAGAGTGACGTGTGAGCTGGTCATAGGCATCATGCTCTACATAACAGTACTGAGTATCTACTGAAGTAACTACCAACTGGAATGGCAGCTTCTGATTGGGCTGAATGGTGAATACTTCATCCGATAGATTGATTACTGGAATGAAGATCTCTCCTGTATAACCGCAATCAATTACACCTGCTCTATGAATGAGTGGTGTCTTGATGACAGATCCGCGCTGAAGAATGAGACCTACCCTATCTGATGGTAGTGCAATCTTGAGACCAGTAGAGATCTTGGTGAGCCACTTGTCTTCTGCACCCTTCCAATAGGTGAGTAAGGTCTCTTTGAAGACTCCAAATGGTACTACTGGATTGATATTGATCTCATGGTCTCCTGTATAGAACAGGTCTAAGCCGGCGGACTCTCCATAAGCAGGCTTATAATTCTCAGGAGTAATATTGTTGTAGCGTAGAGCCTCTCGAAGTCTCTCTGTGGCTGTAAATGAAACCATTTATTCCTCTCTATATGTACGTGCACTGTCAGCTAATACATTGAATAGCTTAGCCATCTCTTCTAAGAATCTTTCATCAAATCCATTGTCTATGAAGATGGATGAGCTGTGTCCTGGGCTACTAATGTGTATTTCTAGATGCCCGGTGTTACTACCTTCAAGACCTACGTGAATTGTAGTTCCATTATGGGTAACTGTGCCTGTTTCAATCATACACTCTCCTAATGACTTGCTTTGAGATATAAGTGATTCATAGATGCTTCCTGTCAGCGAATACACCGAGGGGTGTCACTCATAATGGTATGATGTGCGGCGCTGAATCAGAGGTATCTGATGGCTGGGTGGATTAAATCTAATATGTTCCAGGATGATGTTGGTCCTGGTGTAAGAAGTTCTGTTGTTGTGGGCGGGAATATAGCCGCTCGGGGTCCTGTAAAGTGGAGCGGCTCTAAGGTCGTACAGGCTGCTGCGAATGATCCCGATGCAGTAGGTATGCTTGTTGAGAATGAAAGCAAGATTCTTAATGATGAGGCGGCTATTGCTTTCGGTGGAGTGGTCACCGGCAATGCTGAGTCTATTATCAATGATGGAGAATCAGTTAAGGTAGGACTCAATGGAACCATTGCTCCTGCTCTTACTATTGCTCTTGCTGGTCAGGTGATTGAAGACAACGTGGGCCTTGGTTTTGCTAACCAGCCTGCTAACGATTCTGTTGAGGTGGTTTCTTCTAGTGCTCTAGACACCATGCCTCTTGATATTTATGGTACTACCAACGGTGGCCTTACTGTAGTGAAAGAAAGAGTAGTACTTACAGGTACTACTCAGGTTGTTACAGTAAAGACTGATTGGGGTGTTATCCTAGGTGTTGAGATTCCTGAGGGATATCCAACTTCGCAGGGTACTCTCACCATCCGTGAGGGTTCTGCCAATGCTACCATTATCACTATGTCTGCTGGTGTTAGACAGCGCGGTGTTGTGAACGTACCTCGTGCTCAGCAGAGAGCATTTGGTCATATCATTGGTGTGGTTGCTGATTCCGGTACTACAAAGACTGTTGGTATCGAAGGTGTGAATGCTGCTGGCTCTACTGTCAGAGAAGCTGTTGTGCTTACAGGTGCAACCGCTGTTCCATTCACAGGACAGTATAGACATGTCACCAAGATTCTTGTGGGTGATCTAGAGTCTGCGCGTACTGCTACATTCAGAACTGATTCCAAGATTGATGGATCGGCTGTTATAATTGGTAGAGCTCTCACTGATGCTATCGCTGGTGCTCCAGTAGATTTCCTATTTACCAAGCAGGATCATCGTGGTCTATTAACAGTTGCTACTGCTCCATCTATTCCTATCAGCAATACCACTACAGAGACTGCGTTTAGTAATGCATCATTTACTATTCCTGCGAATCTATTGCAGCCTGGTAAGGTTATACGTGTAAGAGCGCAGGGCATTCTTACTGCTACTAACTCAACTGATACTCTTACTGTCAGAGCTAAGCTTGGATCTACTACTCTACTTACATTGGCCGGGGCTGATGCAGTAGATAATGATACCTTTGATCTTGAGTGTGAGATCTTTGCTCGTGCTGCTCCTGGTGGAACTGCTGCAGTAGTAGCTGCTGGTACCTATTCTATTGGTGCTCCCGGTACTGCAACACGTAGGCATGGAAGCCTTGGTACTACTAACTTTGCTACCAACGGCGATCTAGTTCTTAGTATCACTTCACAATGGAGCGCGGCTTCTACTTCAGATTCTGTTCGTTGTGACATCTTCTCTGTAGAGATTAAGTAAGGGAGATACTATGGCTATCAAGATTGTAAGTAAGTTAGTGCCTGTTGTGATGCAGCTCGTGAAGGATCTCAAGGATGGTAAGCTATCAGCCGATGAGCGTGATGAGTTAATCCGCAAGGCTAGCCTAGCGATTGCTGAGATTATTCAGGCTGTGAGTCAGGGTAAGTAACAACTGGTCGTACTCTTTCTGAATAAGAGAGATAAGTAAAATAAAAGAGCTCCTAGGTGGTTAGCCTGGAGCTCTTTGTGTTTGTGTTTGATCTTACGAGACTTACCTTTCTTAATGTCTAGATCTCTAGTGTGATGTGAACCACCACCTGATCCACTTCTTAAGATAAGTCCATAGGCTATCCAGTTCCTCTTCTTTGGTACAGATGATTTCTGTGTCTTGCTCTTCATTAGAGTCCTCCCTTCTATGCAAGGGAAGTTCTAATCCTATCTCTCTATACAGGGTACCTATTAGTTCTCTTGATTCATTAGAGTCTAACACAGGTTGATGCCAATAGCCTAATGATTCTGTACGCTGTTTGGCTTTGGATGTCTGGAGTTTATAGAAGGCCCGGACTTTATCAGGATCGGGAGTCTGGAAGTTAATACCCTCAGGGTCATCGCGACAGTCCCAAAAGCGAACCGTCTGATCTATAGAGGATATCTCCAGAGCTAAGCCTACTGGATGCAATAGCAACCTATTTATTTCATGAATGACTCCTAATTTGCGGAGTTCATTGATGTCTGCATAGCCTATTAGATCGTCAGATGGAGTAGGCATTCATTATCCGAAGTACAGAGTAAGCATCTCTGTCGAATCTAGATTGCTGTCTAGGACGAATTCGATTTCATCCATTTCGTCTTCTGTATACTCGCTGATGCCATCGAGACTAGTGAGCTTTAGATCTTCTAGTCGATCTACCTTGAAGCCAGCAGCGGCTGGATGTCCTCCACCACCGAACTTCTCTGCGATCTTAGAGACGTCAGGTCCCTTCTCATTAGATCTGAGACTGAATGCATAGAAGCTACCGGTGAAGTAATATACTGCAGCGCATGGACCAACCTTCTCTGTGAGAATATTGCCTAGCTTAGACTGGAAGATACCTGCATTAACTGCGGGCATAGTAATGCCCGCAATAGTTAGCTTATGTACCTTACGTCCAAGAAGCATCTTCTCAACGATGTTCCTATATTCTACATAGGACTTACCCTTGCGAATGATACTGTTCGGATCAGTCTCTAGCTGTTCAGCGAACTTATCCCATTCAGGGAATATCTTACGTACTCCACCTAGAATGATTGCGATCTCTTCGAAGTTAGGTACGCGCTCCTTCTTCCATAGATCACCAGCTTCTACTACTTCAATAAGCTTGGGTCTCTTGGTCTTGCAGAAGGTATCCCACATGATACCGGCGCCGCTTCTTGCCATATCAAAGAAGCAATAGGGTAGATCTCCACACTTGCGCTGAGCAGAGACATGATGATCATACACAGAGAATTTCTTTGCCTTCTGATGGAGAGCAACACAGTCTTCTCTCTCAGGGCAGATATCTCCATAGATGACTTCTACATCTGATAGATTCATACGTAGGAGTTCCTTGGTACGAATCCATCTGTGTGTCTCTGGGATAAATGTAACTTCTGTAGGTTCAGTGGGTGGATGAAGCTTAAGCGAACGGTAGAAACTCCAGGCTGCACCGAAGCCATCCGTGCAGCCTCCGTGCGAAACAAAGAAGATGCGTCGCTTGGGAGCAGAGAGATGTGTGCCGGGCATGTGAATCGGCACTGAAACTGGTGCCTCTAATGGAAACACCTGTCCGTACTGATAATCTGGAGGAAGACTAAGTTCTCCCTGTCCGTACTGCACAGGGAAGTTCTCTCCCCAGCTGATGGATGGCAATGAATCGCCCACGATATACTTGGGCATATCATCGGGCAGCTGATGCGTCTCAATATACATTATTCAAACCTCTGAAACTTATCGTCCCTAGGTGAGATACCCTGGGCTACAGCAAAGATGGATAGGATGGATGCGATGATCTCGAATAGCAGTGGTGTCATACCTATGAAGATCAGGATGTAGTGTCTGATGTTTAGAGTGCCGGGCTTGCTGTAGAGCCACGCGGCAATCAATCCAGCCCTACTGATGAGCCACCAGATTAGATACCCAGCGGCAATATAAAGACTGATCATTGGGAACGGTAGATATGGAATCATGAACTCAATCATTGATGTTCCTATGGATGTAATGTTTGAACTTACGTACGCTGTTGTTGATTCTAAGCTGTGCAGCATCAATGCCTACCTTTAAATAGATACATGCAATGAAGAGTATTGCCATTAGGTTACTCCCAGTTGAGTAATGTGTATGTGTAGGTCGCGCCCATACCATGATCTATCTGCTTCTGGCAGAGATCAATGAATTCGTTCCAGGCTGCTAGTCTTTTGAAGACGATACAACCCGCGCTCCAACTATCTACTGTGAATGAATTAAGTCCGGCATGATGACAGTTAAGACCTGTAACATCTGTATATACTGGTCCATTATAATCAACATAATCATCCTTATCCTTGTCTCTCCATACTTTGAATGGAGAGCCGTTTTGCATCAGGGCCTTGTATCCATGATGGGTCCCCATCTTCCATGCTGATCTATACTGTCCGGGAATGAGAACAGCTGTGCCACCCTTGTTCATGGGATTACGAAGATAATAAAAGCCTGGGTCAGTAGTGATGTTGTACAGATGAAACTGTTGCTGTCCATTGATCTTATAGAAGACAGCCATATAGTCATCAAAGGTGTTAGGTGTGCCAGGCAGCACTCTAAGACCTACAAGATTCAAGTTATAAGTACCAGAGCTGAATATACGATAGCTGAACTTATTCATCTCAGCTACGATGTTAGAGAGATTGATTGTCTTCATAGAGCTAAGCCCTCCTGATTGGAGACTACCTATATCTATGAAGATATAACAATCTAGCTTTGGGATGGTCCATTAATGGCTAGGACTTTAGCCTTTACATGTAGCTTATTTGTAGCTTCAGTGAGTGCGTTACTAAGCTGCGCACCCACATCTGGATCTACAGAAGCATCTGATCTGAAGTCATACCACTTCTCCTTATCCTTGTAAGCGCATAGAGTCTTACCAGCTAAGGTGTAAGTGATCTTGGTTAGATTCTTAGAATCAGTTGAGATGTTGTTGACTGTGATCTTGGTTGCGGCAGTCGTCTTTGCGCGACGCCACCATAGAGCACCAGCACCAGTAGCAATCAGAGCAATATATTTCCAATTCATAGGATGACTCCTTTAAAGGTTTATCCCTCTGATGTAATAACTGTATCTGGTCTCTGATCTGAAGATGCAAGTGGGTCTGTTGGAGGAGCGGGGACTCCCTTTACCAAGATACAGGAACAATTATCTGTACTGAATAGAGTGGCCTGCTTACACAGATTCTCTGCTGTGTACGGAATCTTTAGTTGTTCGAATCGTACGACAGGCTGCTGCTTCATTAGTTCATCAAGACCATCAGTACTGAGGAACGCATGGAATATTCTGTTAGTCTGGAGCTCTAGTCGCTTCCACTGGATAGAGGTTCTCTCTACCGTAGCCATTGTATTGGTTAGGGCACCCCATGGGGCCTGCTGAGGTACAGACTTGATGATTACCTCGTCCTGCTCCAGCTCGAATGTAGAATCACCAATGTTCATTCCGATGAGTTGATTATCGAATACAGCTACCAGGGCTAGAGTAGTATCTCTATTGTCTCGGCGTCTGTTATTGATGAGATGATTCTTACATAGAAGAACAATGCTAGTTAGTTCCTGCTGATAATTCTCAGGAGTCAGATAAGTTTCTGATAATTCCTTACACATAAGTGTGACGGTATCAAAAGAAGCTTCCTCTCCATTCGCATGGCCGCCTAGACCATCAGCAACCATAACAACTAGTACTCCGCTGGGAGTAACAACACTCCCAATACAGTCTTCATTGTTATGACGGACGCCTCTGAGAGCATTGTCTAGAGTAAACATTTCTGTTGCAAGAACAAAGTTACTGTTGCTGCATACTCTCATCTCAGAGAATTCAACTGCTTCTTTATCTGAGATAATCATAGAGCTTCTTCCCAGTGCTTAGGGTCTCCCCAGATAAATGCAAACTCAAAGATACGAGTAAGCAGTGTCATCTGTACTACGAATGCAAAAGGTACTGGGGGTTCGCTCTTCATCGCATATCTAACTTCTCCGCCAAGTCCCAGGCCCCAGGCATACAGAGAGTTGTAGCTTGTCCACTTGAACATCTTGCTCCTCTACCCAATCAAATGGGGGAATTGTAGGGGCCTCTGCGAAAGACGGTAGCATCAATGCCCCTATCAATAGAATGATACAGACTATGATACACAGTCTTTCTTTTAACGACATGTCAGTCTCTCTTGAGATCTCGCATTGCATCTATAGCTGATGTCTTAGGAGTAACATCCACTGCTCGCTCAGCGGCCTTCTTATTCTGGTACTCTCGATAGAGACGCTTGGCCTTATCGGTACCAGTCTTTGCGGACTCCTGAACTGTCTGAGCCGCTGCAGAAGCCATAAGATGTACTGCTGTAGTGCGGGCTACGTCAGCTAGGAATCGGCCGATCATAGCTCTGCACCACCAGGAAGAGGAACCTCTACAACCTGAGACTCAGTGACCTTAGGGTCTTCTGTCTTCTCAGGAGTCTCTAGCTTCTTCTCGACAGCATCGAACGCCTTCTTGCCTAGTGAAGAGGCAATAGAGAATACGAAACCAGTGAGCGCAACATTGAATACCTTACCGAGTAGTGAACCTAGCATTTCTGAACTCCTTTAAATGTAATCGTATATTCTGTAGATGATGGACCGGCTGATACATCCTGTGCCTCTGCATCAGGAATAGTTAGATGTCCTGTTAGACAGTAGAGCTCATCTGTCTCTGACAGAGTTCTGAGGGCATCATAAACACCCTCAGTCTTGTAATCAAAGACAATGCGGTATTTGGTGTCTGCATCTGTTACCAGATAGAACTCACCAGCACCTAGGTCTACGAACTGAATAGTTCCAATGATATTCCATTCACGCATTAGCTCATTCTCTCCTGGAAGCGGGCGCCGAAGAACGTCATCCCAATAACAATCAAGCTATTGATACCTAGCCATAGCGCAGCAGCGAATGGACTTAGATGTAGAACAGGATTGAATGCCAAGAATGTATTCGCTGTTAGATAGACGGCTGTAGATACTAGCAGTCCCATTACCCATGGGAATGTAGTACGGAATGGAACGCCCAGTAGGAATGGAAGTGTCAGTGGCAGGAAGCTCTGGATGAGAGGATTGCTGCTGAACCAACGGCCAAACACATAGTCTCCAATCTCAATCCAGGGGACTACTAGGACAGATAGTCCAGTCGGCACTAGCTGGCTGACTACGTACAGAGGTGCTGTTGCAGCTACAGCTACAGCTAGAGTAATCGCTAGTGCTGAACGTGAGAAGCTGTACAGACGAGCAAGTCCTAGGACTGCAGCCACAGTGATGAGTGTAAGGAATGGAGTCATGGGTCCAGTCTTAGGAGCATGGGGTAGCTGTACCTGAGCTGTGTAAGCATCAGGTGTATAATCTGGAGTGCTGAACTCATCCTGTACAGGAACAGATGCAGTATCTTCCTGCTGAGCAGCGGTCTGAACAGCCTTGGGCAGATTGATGATACCAGCTGCATACTGCTGCTGATTGGGACCTGGTGTAGCTGTGGCCTTGAGAAGCTTCTCTACGCAGGTCTGTACATCAACACCCTTGCTCTTCTTGCATGCACCTTCACCCAGTAGTACAGCTACGGATGCAGCGGCATGGGGAGTAGCCATCGAAGTTCCCTGCCATTCCTGGGCAGACTCCTTATTCTGGAAGGTAATCCACTGATGAACTCCTCCACCAGGGATCTGCTTGTTACCACCACGATCCATGATATCGAGCTGTGTGCCATAGCTGGAGTAGGGCGCGCGCTTATCATCAGGACCCACAGAACCTACAGAGATTACTGGAGGATATGAAGCAGGCCAGTGGTCATGTGGACCTCCGGAGTTACCAGAAGCTGCTACAACGACTACACCCTTCGCTAGAGCACGGTCAATAGCACGACTGATAACACTAGACTCAGCTCCAGAACCTAGGCTCATAGAGATGACTCCGGGCTTACCAGACTTCTGAATTACATCAGAGGCATAATCAATACCTGATGCAATCCATGGAGATGCACCCATACCAGCATCAGATAGAACCTTTACTGGTAGGATTGTAGTCTCAGGAGCTAGTCCAGAGAATGCAAATCCATTGTTGGTCCACTGAGCAACAGTAGCTGCACAGTGTGAGCCATGTCCATGTCCATCACGTACTGACTCGTTAGGAACGAAGGACTTACCATTAGCTGTATCTACATGACCGGGTTCAAAGTCCTTAGTGACAGTGAATCCAGTATCTAGGATTGCTACGATTGTCCCAGCACCAGCCTTGGTCTTGGTCCAGACATACTCAGCGCCGGCATTCTTCATGTGCCACTGCTTCTTGTAATCAGGATCCGATGTGGGTTCTCCATCAATCAATCCATCATGAGATAGATAGATGACTGGTTCAGCTACCTCTACATTGGAGTTACCAGTAAGTAGTGATAGAGATCGCGCGGGATCAACAGAGTGACCAGTCCAGATCTCCTCATCATCAAGAGAGACTAGCTGTGGATCAGTCAGGCCAGCATCTATGAATAGCTGATTCAACTCCTGAGGAGTGATATCATCCTGTAGATCTAGGGCAATTAGTCCATCATCGTACACATCTGCAGAGTGAGGCTCTGGTGTAGAAGCAAATGCTGATGTGAGGACCGTAAAGAAAAACATCATATGTTCTCTCCTGTGTTGTCTGCTGTGAACTGCAGCGGGCGTGAGCCCGCCTACATGTGAAGGGTTAAAGGTCTACGGTGATGGGCAGATTCAGATGTTCTGTTCTCATAGAATCTGTGGGGATAGTGGACGCATTGATGAAGCGAGTTCCATTAATAACTTCATGTCCTCCGTTATGATGTATATGGCCGAACGCATGAATCTTGGGTCTGATCTGTTGAACTCTATTCAATAGATATTTACATCCGACAGACGGATCTTGTTCCCAGTCCATAATGCGACTGACTCTATCTCTAATTCCATATGGAGGACCGTGAGTGATCAGAACATCTGTATGTTCAGGTATTTGATTCCAGTAAACAGATGCTGTGTGCTGATATGATTCAGGATCGCGCGGGAAGTTAAATGCCCAATCATTAAACCAAGGTGTCCATGGTGATCCCCAGAAATACAGATGCTCTATTTGAACACCTGAATCTTCTAGGTAGGTGATGTTCGGATAATCTGCGAGCGTCTCTTCCCATCTATAATGATCCTCATAAGCCATCCAGTCATGATTGCCTGCTATGAATATTTTATGTTGAGCAGTTCTTTTCTTACTGAATGCCTCTAAGAAACCGCGCATTTCATATGCAGTCCCACTGCAAGATATATCTCCTGAATGAATCAATACATCACAGGGTGGAATCACTAGCTTTTCCATTAAAGATGCGTAGTGAGTATCTGAAATAAAACATAACTTCATATGGAGGCTCTCCTTATGGCCAGTAAGAAACAGATAACATTAGAGAATGTCGGCACTACTTATAGCGTAGCTACATTCATTGGTGTGCCCGATAGATTCTATATTACCCGTCTCAAGGGTCAGATTAAGTCTGGTAGTGGTTCATCTCTTACTCTAAGAGTGAGTGAGAGACATGATCCTGAAGATCCAGAACAGATTATGGATGAATATGGACCCTCATCTGAAATAGATGAACGTACAGATATATTGATCTATGCAGATAAGATGAAGGAGAGACATCCGGGGAAAGTATATGTCGCCGCGAAGGTTAATACTGGTAGTGATACAGATGTGGTGATCACCATAGAATATTCCCTAGATGTTGAAGTCTCTGGTGGTGGTACCGGAGGAGGTGATGGGGGAGGTGAGACCTATGATGTCTTCACAGAGACAGAGGATGGTCTTGTTCCTGCTCCAGGGGTGAGCAGCGGTCAGTTCTTAATGGATGATGGAACCTGGTCTACTCCCGGCGGAAGTATAGGTCCTGATCTGTCAGCCATAGAAGCATTAGGTGGAGCAGGATTCCCCGCGCGTATCTCCTCAGGTAACTGGGCAATCAGAGAGTTCTTGGGAACTACGAATAGGATTGTCATCACCAATGGTAATGGAAGTGATGATCCTATTATCAATATATCTCCAGTATATGTAGGACAATCATCAATTACAACAGTAGGTACTATTACATCTGGTACATGGAATGGAACTGATATTGCTTACACAAACATTCAAGATGTTTCAGCGACAGATAGACTCTTGGGCAGAGACTCATCTGGTTCAGGGATCATTGAAGAGCTGACAGTCACTGGAGGTCTTGAGTTCACAGGATCAGGTGGTATTCGCAGATCTGCCCTCTCAGGCGATGTGAGTGCCAGTGCTGGATCGAACAGCCTGTCCATTAATAATGATGTTGTTACTCTTGCGAAGCTGCAGGACATTGTGTCACAGCGCATCATAGGCAGAACTACAACAGGTTCTGGTGATCCGGAACTACTTACTGTCACAAGTCCCATTACTCTTGTGACGGGCTCCGGTACTGTTGGTTTCGATCAGACTGTAGCATTGGATAATAATGCTAGAGTTCAGGTGTATGATAATGGATCTGGTGTAGGTACACGCCGCGGAATAAACTTCATTCCAGGCACAGGTATCAATCTCATTATCAGTGACAATTCTGGTAGTGAAAGAGTTGATGTAGAAATTGAATCAACAGGTGGCACATTAGCTGATGGAAACTATGGTGACATCACAGTGTCGGGATCTGGTACCAGCTGGGAGATTAATGCTGGTGTTGTGAGTACAGTTGAGTTGGGTGGAGATATAACAGCTGCAGGAATAGCACTATTAGATGATGTAGATGCTGATGCACAGCGCGTGACTATGGGAGCCGCGCGTAGAACAGCATCATATATACTCGCAAATACACCAACTCCTGAAGAACCCAATGCTTATATTATCACAGCAGGTAATGGCATCTCTATTACTGTAGATACACCTAACCAAGAAGTGATCATAGATTCTACAGGTTTAGTAGCTGATGGCAGCTATGGAGATATTGTAGTCACAGGTAGTGGTATTACTTGGACTGTGGCTAATGATTCAATCTCTAATGCTAAGCTGCGTAATAGCTCTGGTCTATCTGTTATAGGACGCAGTGCTAATACAACCGGTGATCCTGCAGATATATCTACGACAGGCAGCTCAGATGCTGTGTTGAGAGAGTCCGGCGGCACTCTAGGATTTGGAACCATAGCCACTGCTGGTATCGCTAATGATGCTGTCACCTATGCCAAGATTCAGAATGCCAGTGTAACTCAAAGAGTATTGGGTCGTAATACTGCTGGTGGTGGTGATTATGAAGAAGTAAGTGCATCGCAACTATTAGATTGGTTGGGTGATACTCGAGGAAGTATCTTATACAGAGGTGCTTCTGGATGGACCATACTTACTCCAGGTAGCAGTGGCGATGTACTGACTGCCAATGGAGCAGGGGCAGATCCATCCTGGCAGGCAGGGGGTGGAGGTGGTGGTCTCACTCATCCACAGATCATGAGTCGAATCTCTCTAATGATGTAGAGACTAATGGTGTATGGTTTCCAGCAATACACACTCTCCATGGAACCGACCGCACCCAAAGATATAGCTGTTCTCGGGCATTGTATATGGTGTCCGAGCATCATCTATTACACAGAGAGTAATGCGTGGATCTGCAGTGCTTCCACAAATGGGAAGTCTAACCTCAGCAGGCAGTCCATTCTGTATTCTCCATCCATTCAATGAAGTGTGTACAGAGAATGAGATCTCCTCACATAGTGAAGAATATGGAACGTCTACATATCCGTATGTGCAGACACACTCTCCATCTAAAAGGATTTCTGTTTCAGAACATATGATCTGATTAACAGGAACAGCTGGTGTCTTATGCGGACATCCAAGTAGAGTCATCAGCAGGAACATAGAATCTCCTATGGAGGCAAGATTGATACTTGCAACAACAAGTTCTCTTATTGAGATCTCATTAGACAGTGCAGCAGTTACTAATGAGATGCAGTGGAATAGTTATTGGGCTGATAATACCACGACTACTTTTACTCCAGGATCATCTTCGGGATTGTCTAACGGAACATCTGAGGTATCCATTGTTGGATCACCCGCGGGCTCAACGCAAAGACAGATAAAATATATTAGTGTATTCAACAG
>JACCDR011919700.1_pt1 | contig 13109 bp, 15 predicted proteins | sample 7446431 | NCBI WGS metagenome assembly JACCDR01 (sample SAMN15323443, study PRJNA562643) | freshwater metagenome | isolation source: river surface water | place: USA:Blue River Watershed | collected 2017-08-17
CTTGCCCCGCGTGGGAGGCTGCGCGCCTGACCACAACGATAGCGCCCCAATGGGCTCAACAATGTGCAGCGTTGTCACACACCGCCATCGCAACGGTGTACTTGCAGTGCAAAGATGCGCGCTTCACAGGTCTATCGCAGCCCATGGTGGCGCTGCACAGCGGCCCAGAAGCACCCGCGCAGTTTGTGTTTGATCAAGGTGCGCTGTCAGGCCAGAAAGGCTTATTGGCCGCCGTAGTTAGCGCATGCGCTTGCGAGCGCCATGAACTCATCACACAAGTGCACACGCAAGCGCGTGAACAGCTCGGACTCCAGCAGTTAGAGGTCATTCAAACCGTGGTTGAAAAACGCGCCACATTGGCATGTACACCGATGCTAGATCGACCTGAACCTTTTGTAGCCAATGGTCTTTGGGCTTGCGGCGACTACATCCGTGGTCCCTACCCTTCCACCCTAGAAGGGGCCGTGCGCTCAGGCCAACAAGTGATCACACAACTCGGTCAAATGACGCACTGTTAACGGTTGTGTTGCATCGTGCGGCCAATCATGGTTTTGGGTATTGATCCATGCAGTTTGCATACCTGCATGGATGGCGCCAAGTACATCGGTCGTCGCGTCATCGCCTAAATGTAAGACCGCATCAACCTTCAAATTCAACTGCGCAGCTGCCGCATGAAAAATGCGCGGATCTGGCTTGGCCACACCAAACAAACGCGCACTCACAGACGCTTTGAAATACGGGCCAGCCGCTGTGCGAAAGACATCCGCGTTGCCGTTAGACAAACCGACCAGTGGGTAACGCGCTGACAAACGCTCAAGCGCTTGCTGAACCCCTTCATAAAGCGTGACGTTTTGGCGCTCGGCAAAGAACACCTCAAACGCCTCATCCGCTAAATGTGCCGCGTCACCTGCGCGAATCAAACTTTCGCGAATCGACTCGCGTCTCAAAAAACTCAAATCATGCGCTTTGTCTGCATGGCGTTGATTCACTTCTGCTCGGATACGCTTTTTCACCTCGACATCGGAACAAAGCTGGGCCGTTTGGGGCGCATGCACAGCCAACCAATTCTGCAAAACCAGTTCTGCGCGCGCGATGGTGGGCCAGACTGGCCACAAAGTGTCATCAAGGTCTAAGGTTATGGCTTGAATTTTAGAAAGGTTTAGCATGCTGGGCGAGAATACATCATCATGTTCAAACCCGCTTTCAACAACGAACCGCCCTTTCGTCATGGCCAAGCCTCCCGCACGGCCGTGCTGCTTTGCAACCTAGGCACGCCCGACGCGCCCACCGCACCTGCTGTACGTCGCTATTTGGCTGAATTTTTGGGTGACCACCGCGTGGTCGAAATCCCCCGCTTGATTTGGATGGCTGTTTTGCACGGCATCATCTTGCGCGTTCGTCCTGCCAAGTCGGCAGCGAAGTACGCCACCATTTGGACAGATGAAGGCTCTCCGCTCAAAGTTTGGACGGACAAACAAGCGCAAGCATTACAAGAGGTTTTCAATGCGCACGGCGAACATGTGACCGTGCGTTATGCCATGCGTTATGGCAACCCATCCATCGCCAGCCAGCTTGACGCGCTCAAAGCTGAAGGCTTCACACGCATCTTGATATTGCCTGCATATCCACAATATTCAGGCACAACCACTGCGAGTGTGTTTGATGCCGTGTATCACTGGGGACTACGCAGCCGTGTATTGCCTGAGTTCCGTTTCATCAACCACTACCATGATCATCCTGCCTACATCCAAGCGCTGGCTGAACGCGTGCGTGCACACTGGGCCGAGCACGGCCAAGCCGAACGATTGGTGATGAGTTTTCATGGCGTGCCCGAGCGTACGTTGCATTTAGGCGACCCTTACCACTGCGAGTGTTACAAAACAGCACGATTGTTAGGCGAAGCACTCGGTTTGACCAAAGCGCAATACATGGTGACTTTCCAGTCCCGCTTTGGTAAAGCCAAATGGCTTGAGCCCTACACAGAGCCCACGCTGATTGCATTGGCTCAACAAGGCGTGAAGCGCGTCGATTTAATTTGCCCTGGCTTTACCAGCGACTGCCTAGAAACCTTAGAAGAAATTTCACAAGAAGCGCAAGAAGCTTATTTGCACGCTGGGGGCGAAGTGTTTCATTACATCCCCTGCTTAAACGATGCGTCGGCCTGGATCCAGGGCATGCATGCGCTGTGTCAATCTCACATGGGGGGCTGGCCTGTGCAAAAAGCCGATGACAAGCAATTACAAATAAGCAGACACGAAGCCCTGGCACAAGGCGCGAAGAATTAAAAAATGCCGCTAAAGCGGCATTTTGAGTCGTTCAACAAGCAATTAATTTGCTTTGCTCGCAGACGATGAAACAGCTGCAGGCGCCACCATAACCTCAGCCGTTGAAGCTGGCGCATCAGCTGCACTGGCCGCACTAGCTGGATCAACCACCTCTGCAGGAAGAACTTGAATCGGTGGTGCAGGCTCACCCGCAGGTTCTTCCTGGGGCTGAAAATAAGCGCCAACCGCTAAGACAATACCCAATGCGGCAGCGATGAGCCACAGTTTATTTTTAGAACTCGGGGTGCTGCCTTTCAACTCCGCAGGATTAGACGGCTCAACTGCGCCAGCAGCAACATCTTGTGCGGCCGAAACAATCGCAGACTCAACCACAACTTCAGCAATCGGCGCTACAGTCTCTGCCGCTTCCTCAACCGTAACTGAACCTACGTTTTGTGCAAGGACCTCATCAGCAGACAACCCGAGCAGTGCACCCACCTTCTTAGCAGCAGTCACTTTGACTGCGACACTGTAAAAGGAGCTCATGCCCCCTTCTTCAAGTTGTCGAATTTGCTTAACCGACATGCAAGCATGTGTAGCCATGTCGTTCAACACCCAACCTCGGGCTTCACGACGCAGACGCAATAACTCACCGTTGATGTATTGCTCTTCTTGGCTCATGTGCGAACGCGGTTTAGCTGAATGCAATTAGAGGCGAATTACTTGACAAGCAACAGTTCGCCTTTGATAGACGCACCTTTTTGAACCGACAAGGTTTGGTAAACCACATGTCCATCGACGGAAGCTGACGATGTCACGATCAATTCGTTACATGTCGCAGTACCAGAAAATTTGCCTTTGATGTGCAGGCTTGAGCAAGTCACCACACCTTCAACTTGACCGCGTGCACCAATGGTGAGTTCATCCACTTGAATTTGGCCGTTCAATGCACCTTCAACGTGAATGGCACCTTTTGCTGCGATCTCGCCACGGAAGGAGAAACCTTCGCTCAAAATGGAAGGCTTGGTCGCGGTAGTAGAAATCATGTCCATCATGCTGCTTCTTGCTGGTGTGGTTGTGGTTGTTGGATTAGGAACGGGAGTAGACGCAACAAATTGCTCTGCAACATCTTCCTCGACAATTTCAACTTCTGCATCTTCTACATCAGGAGCAGAATTGGCGACCGACTGTTGATTAACGTTGTTGGTTTTGGATTTGTTGAACATATTGTGCCGTCCGTATAACTTTTTGTGGGTTGACTGGATAACCACCAATCAAGATTTCCAAGTGGAGATGCTTGCCTGTTGACGATGACCCTGTGCTGCCGATATTGCCCAACACAGATTCAGTAGTGACTTTGTCACCGAGTTTCACTTCAATATTTGCCATGTGCGCGTAAAGCGACTCGACGCCATTGGTGTGACGAATCACGACCGTATTGCCATACTGCGTATGGAACTGGGCCAAAACCACCACACCCGGCTTGACTGGATGCACCTTTTCATCACCCGTTTGACTTAACAAATCCAAACCCGTGTGAAAGTGAGTTTGACCTGAAATTGGGTGACGTCGCACACCAAAATCAGACGTCACGCTGTAGTTTGGTACTGGCATCCTACTGGGCAATGCGTAGAGGACCTCACGCAAACCTCTATTCGTCGACAACTCATCCGCTACTTTGCCACGCAGCAAAGGATTGTTTTTAACGTCATCTTCGAGGTTAAAGCCACCATTTGCTGCGTTTTGCTGAATGATTTTGACAATTTTCTCAGTCAATCCTGATGACTCTAATTGAGACTTCATTGTGACGTTTTCTTGAGAAACAGCCACCATGGAAGTATCGACAAAGCGACGAATGCTCATATCCCGATCGCGAATCGTTTGAGCCAATGAAACCATTTGCTCATCACTCATCGTCAATTGTTCAGCACCTTCCGTGTCAGAAGCACTACTGAGCAAGGCACGATAAACCTCCTCATGTGAGCGCTCTAGCTTTGCCCGACTCAACATCAAGCTGATGCTGGTTGCCAGCAAGACGCCAATAGCAATCAACATCGCCCCCGTCACCAATATCCCGCCACGCACCAAAATGCGTTGCATGCGAGCACTGATGTTCAGATAGTGAAGATCGCCATTTTGCTCAAGAATGATGCGCGCATCATCGTACTGACGCGACCACCCATTGGACACAAGTCCAGGCAGTAGCCGAACAGTCGAGATGACGCGAAGCAACATATAAGTGCGTTAATTAGGCTGCGTTAGTGCCGCCAACGTTCACCACTGGACCGTTAGCATCTTGGCTCAACGTACCTTCGATCTCGCCACCTTTTTCGATCTCGATTTCTGAGTATTGGACCTTGCCTGCGATCTTGCCCGTAGAACGGACGATCAAGCTCTTCTCAGAAATGATGGTGTTGTGGAGTTGACCACGGACATCAATCACTTTGGCGGAAACGCGGCCTGTGATCTTTCCAGTTGGACCGATCAAGACTTCTTCTGCAGTTAAATCACCCTCGATCACGCCATTGATAATGGCTTTTGAGGGAACTGTGAACGTACCTTTGACGACAACGCCGTCACCGATAACAACACTTTCGAGCGAATCAGATTGATTTGACATATGGACTCCTTGTGCGAATCTTAACAAACAAACCATCAAAAACTACATTGCTTACGATTTTTTGTTGTTTATTTGTGAAAAAAAGTCCATTCAATGCAACCACTTAGCGTATTTTTTGAATGTTCTTCCTAACACTTTTTGAATTATTACTCTACGCATACCCAAATACACATCCACTGAACCTCTCTCCCAAAGCATCGCTAACATTAGGCAACTGATACAAAAACTCATGAGCAATACATTCACTCTCGCTGGCGTGATGGGCTGGCCCGTTGCGCACTCTAGGTCGCCACTGATTCACAACCATTGGATACGTGAGTACAAGCTAAATGGTGCCTACGGGCTATTTCCAGTCAATCCCAATGATCTGCAAACCGCAATTCATGGCCTAAAGGCCCTCGGACTTGCTGGCTGCAACATCACCATCCCTCACAAAGTCAACGCCATGGCATTTGTTGACTGGGTTCACCCGCTTGCGCAGCGCATGGGGGCGATCAACACCATCGTTGTCCAACCCGATGGCGCATTGCACGGGTTCAATCACGATGGATTCGGATTCATGCAAAGCTTGCTTGCTGCACAACCCACTTGGAAAGCAGACCATCACCCCATCGTCGTCATTGGCGCAGGCGGAGCCGCACGCGGCATCCTTGTGAGTCTCATCGACGCAGGAGCAACCAACATCCGCCTCATCAACCGCACACACAGCAAAGCCCAAGAGCTTGCGCAAAGTTTTGGCAACATCGTGTCATGCGTTAAATGGGAAGAACGCGAAGATGCGCTCTCTGGTGCTTCACTCTTAATTAATACGACCAATCAAGGCATGCATGGTGAGCCCGCGCTCGAACTAGCGTTACATGCACTTCCGACGACGGCATTGGTTTTTGACGCCATTTACATCCCACTGGAAACCCCTTTGCTGCATCAAGCGCGGTTGCGTGGCAACCCAACCCTCAACGGACTTGGCATGCTCCTCCATCAGGCGCGCCCTGCATTCCAAGCTTGGTTTGGTGTCATGCCAGATGTGACAGAAAAGCTGTACACGGAAGTAACGCGTACTTTTTTGCCTCATCACTCTTAAAAAATGATCACTTTTTTTGATAGTAAAAGTCATTAATTTAATGAAATTGACACCCTATTGATTCATATCAATCTTCCAGATGTAACAAATAGGCGCAGCAGCTTCTAAAAGTAGCTATATCGATGGAATTGCAGACTTAAATTGACAAATCTAACATTAATCCAGCAACAGCAATTTTGCTGGATTTTGTTAGATAAGGTCAATTCCCGTGTCCCCAGCGGTTCGTCTCGCCCGCCAATCTGTTTCAGCTTTATGCTTGGTCTTAGTCGTGATTGCAGCTCATGCGCAAGACCTGCCATGGCATTTAGGCTCTTTAGACAGTACATCCCCTTCTGCCCCTGCAGCCATCAATACCGCAGGTACAAAACCAGGCCCGCACGAAGTCATCGTGGCAGTCATCGATGGTGGTGTGCTGCCGCATCACCCGAGCCTGACTGAGCGTTTATTGCCAGGCTACGACATGCTGTCAGCGCCCAACAACTTAAAAGGCGGCAGGTCAACTGACTTTTCGCCAGATCCACGTGACGCAAAGTGCGGGGATCGCCCCCCCTCAGATAGCTACCGCACACACGGCACAGAAGTGGCAAGTCTCATCGCAGGCAATGGTCGCCATGGTGTGATGGGCGTGAACCCAAACGCCAAAATATTGCCAATTCGCTTGTTTGGGTCTTGTCAAATGTCCCGTTCAGATTTACTTGACTCGTTGGCATGGGCTGCGGGCATGCCAGTCGCCGGCGTCCCGACAAATCAGAACCCAGCCCGTGTCATCAATTTGAGTTTTGCAGGTGGCAAGTCGGTATGCAGCGATGACCTACAACGGGTCTTGGATCGCATCGCCAAGAAAAATATCTTTGTGGTGGCGGCCACTGGCAACACATTTGGCAAACGATTGTTAGAACCAGCAAACTGCAATGGCGTGATTTCGGTAGGCGCGGTGGATGCTGAAAACAACATCGCCCCCTATTCTGGGCGTGACCCTCGCACGACGATTTATGCACCTGGCGGCGGTAATCGCATCTCTGTAGATGCACCTTGGCGTGTCAACAAGCTCAAAGTCGCAACGTTTGATGTGGATTTCAAAGGTGATGAATCACCTGCCGCCTTATTAAGCGGCGTAGGCACCAGCTATGCATCACCACTCGTTGCAGGATTTATTTCTCTGATGCTGTCACACAAACCAACTCTGACGCATCACGAGTTCCTCGCTCAACTGCCCAAGTTCACGCGACCAGTGAACCCATCCCCAAACTGCCCTGAATGCGTACCCCGTGGGCTAGCCATGCTAGCGCCATTGTGATGATTTAAATTGCGTACGCTGATGACATGCTGAAATGAAAAACGCCCCGTGAGGGCGTTTTTGCTTGTTTGCTGGCGGTGGAGGTAGTCTCAAGCCAACCCGTATCAGCCTCGAATTTCCCACGAACAGGGTAATTAGCAGGGATTCTGCCCTTCACAGACGCACTTGACTTCCCCCTACCCCATTAGAAATGGGGTCTACAAACAACTTCTGTTTGAGGCTAAAGCGCTTTATCAGGGAATTTATTAGTTGAAGCAGGCAATCCTCAACAACAAGTCTCAACTTCGAATCATCTGCTAGTGAATGGAAGCCTAGGGTTTGCCGTGGATACCCAGACCACTTAGGAAATTTGAAACAGATTGAGCGAGTCTTTCTAGCGCTCCAACTTGAGCAGCGTCATAGGGTGGTTTTCCAATAAGCGTCATCACCCTTTGAAATATCGCACTGAACATCCCGTGCGGACGAATGATGTCTGAACAACTAACTGCCTCAGAAGTGAAGACTTCGCAGATTTCATTAATCACTTGTCTCTTTTCTTGAACAGCCGACAGGATCTCAGGGAATTCAGCGATTTGCGATTTAAGACGCGCAATTGATTCTTCAACATCAACTTTTGCATCTTCAAACTTTTTGGCTTTCTTGTGAGTTCCCTTAGCAGCAAAATAAACCAAGGGGACAGCAAACAGCCCTCCAAGAACTGCTGCCCCACCGGCCATACCCGCCCCACCGGCGGCAAGCGCTCCGCCACCGAACCAAGCCAACGTTGCATTTGTTGCCGCAACCCCAGACAAACCAGAAATAGCCATTCCTGTAGAGGCAGAACCAAGAACTGTGACTAATCCCCACGAGCCAACCGCCAAGCTAGAGCACCCATCCACAAGGGTGCTGAAATTCGTCATCTGTCGCCACAGGACTAGCACAGGGATTTATTTGATAGTTCAGCATTACCGAAGGCTCTATTGCTCACCTCTACCCATCAATGATTTACGAGACGCTTTCAGGTGCTATTGCGTCTCATCGGCTTATGCTTGCGGCAGCGTTCTAACTCTGTTGCCCTACCGCTTCTTCTTCGGGGCGTTTGTTTTTGCTGTTCTTCACAGCGTGACCATTACGACATAGAAAATGCTTCGATGATTCATCGAGCCTTTGAGGCAGCCCTGCGAGGGTTTCGTTCTATGAAGACGGTGCTACTCGTCACCTTGACTACCGACATTCCGACGGATTACAGGCTCACTTCGACGTGGAGCAAACGTTATTGAGTAGTTATCGCCTTTATGCGGTTATCGAAACGACTTGTCCCGACGACCGAGCTCTAGAACGAACTTAGCCGCCCACAGCTGGTCAGAACCTTTGACGATGAACCACTTCAAATAGCTTGTAGGCACGTCCTTGAGCTTCGTGCCTTGATAGCGCCCGAAGTCAACTTTGTCGTTTGCGTATTCGCTGTGTAGTCTGCTCATCATTGATTCCCATAAAGAGAGAGTTTTCACTCTCATCTTTATTTATGCTGGGAATCAAATCTTTGATTTTTTAGTTCAGGTAAAGCACGTGAAATTATTGCCTCTCAAAAGCAAACTTGCCCTCAGGGCGCAGATCGCATCTTTCATCAGTTTCCATCCGCTGATGCGGTGTGTGAAGCTTTCATCAGTCTGCGCAAACGCGCAGGCATCAAAAATTTCCGCTTTCATGACTTACGACACGAAGCAACTAGCCGGATGTGCGAGAACGAAAAAATCAAGTTTGAGGATATTTTGGCCATGACAGGGCACAAGTCTTTGGCAACATTCCTCGGGTATATACCCAGAAAAATTTGGGAAACGAACTTCAAGTTGCCGACATCTTTCAAGATAGTCGTTCGGCACACTCATCAAACGCCTGAGCGGACCGCTTTCGTCGAGGCGAAGAAGTTGACTTCGTGTTTCCTCATTTAAACCGAAAGTCAAACTAGTCAGATTTTTTGCGTCGAACAATTGATGTGCACCAACTGCATCAAGCGATAGCTTTTTGATCTTGGCTGCCGCAATTTCTTTTCTTTTAGTCTCGTCAAAACTCACTTTTAGCATTTTTGTCCCCTCTTAAAACAGGATAGGGGTAGTTGCTAAAAAATGCAAAATTTTGATCTTGGCGATTTGCAACCGACGAAATCTACTGGTCTGATCGCCAATCAAAAGACCTGTGAATCACAGAAAAGTCGTCCAAACTTTCCCAGCAGCGTTTGGTTATCGGCACTTTTCTACGTATCGAATGACATCATCACGAACATTATCGATGGTCATAAAAGCCCCCCACCGGAAATCTCCGCCGTCTTCAGTCCACGCACCTAACGTGGTGGCCTTTTTAAGTGATGCCGTTTGCACCTCATCTAAAGGGCGTGTGATCCATATCGCGCTGTCCACCACCTCGGCACCGTTAGTACCTTGCCCCCGCAAAACCTCGTCCGAATCAATTTCCAAATAATTCCACGTCGTTTTTCCAAACTTAGAAAGGGACATTTCTGGGCTAGTCACAATACCAGCGGCCAAGTAGATACGCCCTTCCAAGCATGCAAACATGAATCTGGCAATTACCTCGGGACGAACTTGCTCCAAGCGCAGGTAGGCTGGACCAACATCCACTGATTTCAAAACCGCGGTAGTTGGCTCTACTGAACCGTCAAAATCGCTTGCTGGAAATTTCTGAAATGGGTCAGTGACGAAAATCGTGATTAACACCAAGACCACGAAAACAGCAACGCTGATGTAGATAGCTTTTTTCTTCACAGAAGTTAGCCCATGACTTCGCAAACTTCAACTGCCCGCGGCTCCAGTACAACGCGATTGAATTCCACATATCCCGGAACGTTAGTCGCCCTTTGGCTATCCCCTTGGTTCCAACGCCAGCCAACAATGTCTTCGATCGGATCAAGAACAATGACGGGTGTACGTCCCTTCAAGCCCTTGGGGATTAAATACGCTGCAATCGGTGATTGCTGGTGATACGGGTAGTAGCGAGTGAACGGTATCACCTCTTCAAACGCAGACGAATCACGCGCGCTGAGACTTTCACCGTCACTGGCACCGCGGCGAAAACCGCTGCGATAGTCACCAGAGTATTCGAGCGCGCCCGTTTCAGGGTTTTGACCAACAGTGATCTTCGTTGTTATGTCGAGATCAGGTTTTACAAACCTCACGTCAGGCCAGTAGCCCATCGCAACTCCTCGGTCGATATCTTCGAACGACCGTACTGTTTGAATAACAACTGGTACTGGATAGTCACTCCTCAGCTGTTCAACACCATCCTTGTCTTTGAGAAAAATCACATGTTCAGATCGCGCTGAAGCATGAACGCAGGTTTTATCCCACTCATGTTTGAACAGCTCATGCGCTTGCTCGTAGTTGACGCGGTCAAGATCAATCACTTTTTCGCCGCAAGCCTGACAACCGCGCCACCGCTCCTCGCCCTCTTCAACTTGCAGTTGATTCCATTTTTTGGCTTTGGGGCAAAAGACTTGCTTCAACAATGTGCCATCCGGGGCATACAGACTGCTTGTTTTCTCGTCATAGATAAAGCGCTTATTCATTAGGACTCCTGAGTTAGGGTTGATTGCGATTCTTACTGCGCAACATCATTTAAAAGTACAGCTGACTCATACAGCTGCTTGATCTCAGTGTTCACGACGCAAATTCGAACCAAGTCAATTGCATCAGATTGCTTTTCAAACTCATGGAGAGCACGTGCAGTAAGTCTGGCCGCAAGCATCGGTGGAAACTTAAAGACACCAGTACCAATCGCAGGCATCGCCAGAGTCTTGATACCGTTATCTCTTGCAACGTTAAGCATTGAAAACATGGCAAAGGCCATATACCTTTCAGGCTCTGCATTCAAAATGTAATGAGCAGACCTTACATGTATGACCCATGGGTTTGACAATTTGAAGCCCGGGGTGATCAACGCAGCGCCAAGTTCAATTGGCGCGAATGGTTTACAAAACTCCTCTAACGCTGGCCCTGCCGCGGTATGGATAGCACCTGCGACTCCAGAACCAAGCCTGAGATTGGCATTCGCTGAATTAACCAACGCTTCCACATCAGGCTGTTCAACGATGTTGCCAACAATCACTTCAATTTTCATTTTTCTTCTACCTGCTTAGAAGGTGCAAATTGAGCATCACCACTCCCGCGGCTAACAGACCTTTTTAGCGTCAAGATAAAAATCCAAATAAGCATCACAGCTACCTCCAAACAATGATGCTTAGTCTGTCAGAGCTGAGGCTCATCCCGTGAGCCTACATAGAAGCGGGGACTGGATACCGCCACAGGTTGACAGGCTCACGCTATAAGCCTGTAGCATGAAAAACTACTGTGATGTCGATATACACAGCCATCATCTCGTCACTTCTCGCACTCAACGCATGCTTACTCTGGGGAAAAATGACCATGAAAGCTCCTTCGCCAGTGGCTTTTGAAACAAACCACCCTGCTCTATTGGCCTTTTGGATTGCTAGCGAATACGGCCCCACAGCCCTGTACCCTCGTCCCACCCGTAAACAGAGAGCGGCAATTCGCTTAGATCAACTCTTCGACATTGACCAACTAGAGCCGTAAACACTTAAAAGTATGATCAATGTAACTTTAATAGAAGACAAACTGGACGTCACTCATGAGCGAAATTGATCGTCTCTACAGCTATCGCACCTTGCTGACAGGCCGCAGAGCTGTACCGCGCGAGGAAATACTCAGCAAGCTCGAAATTAGCCCAGCGACTTTCAAACGTGACTTGGCCAAGCTACGTGACCGTTTAAACATTCCAGTGGTCTTTGACCGTGACTTGGGCGGCTATCGCCTAGACAACACAGACCCGCGGCAAGAGCTACCCGGGCTTTGGTTTAGCCAAGATGAAATCATGGCGCTGCTAACAATTCAAAACATGTTGGAGCAGTTAGAGCCAAGCTTGCTCGGCCCAAAACTCAAACCGCTGCAGCAACGACTGGATGACATGCTCTCCGGCCAAGGGTTAAGTGCTGAAACGCTCTCGCAACGTGTGTGCTTGGTACATGCAGGAAAACGCCGACTAAAGCTGAAATGCTTTGAGCTGGTGGCAAAAGCAACCTTGGAGCACAAACAGATCAAAATTCAGCATTTCAACCGCCAAACAGGCCAAACGGTTGGGCGTGTGATATCGCCTCAAAAAATGGTGCACTATCGCGACAACTGGTATGTCGATGCGTGGTGCCATCTTCGCAAAGAAGTTAGAAGTTTTGCTGTAGATGCCATCGTCGAATGTGAACAACTGACCGAAGATGCAAAAGAGCTAGATGCAGATCTTCTGCGTACGTCTATGCAAAGTGGCTATGGAATTTTTGGTGGGTCGGTAAAAGGCTGGGCCAAGTTGAAATTTAGCCCAGAGCGGGCGCGATGGGTGAAACAGGAAGAATGGCATGCCGCACAAAAAGGGGCCGAACTGTCAGACGGTTCTTACCTGTTAGAGATTCCGTATTCAGACGAGCGCGAGCTGGTCGGTGACATTCTTCGGTTCGGATCTGACGTTCAGGTGATCAGTCCAGATTCGTTGCGAAATAAAATTTGTACTGAGCTAAAAGAAATGGCATCTACATACATATCTGGTGATAGCAACAACACGCTAAAAAACTGCATTCACTAATGTAGTTACTTCTTTGATACTCCATCAGCAACCGATGGTTTTAATATAGAGATTGCATCCCGCATTGCGGCGGCATCGCGGGCCTGTTGTTCGGCAAAATTCCGCTGCATTTCCACTTGTTTTCCCAATAGCTCTTCAATTCGTTTTTGCTGTTCTGAGTTTTCACGATCAATTTCTTTTGTGACAAACACTTGCCACCAAGTAGCC
>JACCDR011310215.1_pt1 | contig 13108 bp, 4 predicted proteins | sample 7446431 | NCBI WGS metagenome assembly JACCDR01 (sample SAMN15323443, study PRJNA562643) | freshwater metagenome | isolation source: river surface water | place: USA:Blue River Watershed | collected 2017-08-17
ATGCCTTTGGGTGTGTGGGATTGTATTAATGAGATAAAGATAAAAAATAATCTTAAAAATTCTGATATAACAGGAGAAAAAGGTAAATATACAAATTCTAGGTTAAGAATAAATTCTGTACCTTCAAGAAGAAAAACATTTGAGTACGCATGTAATATAAAAAATGAATGGCTAAAAGATTTAGCAAGTTCTCAAATATTATGGGACGAAGTTAAAGATTTAGATTATCTAGAAGCAGAACCCACTGTTGCTTTAGAAGTGTATGGTACTAGAGTTATTGGTAATTCTATAATTAGCCATAATAGCAAGTCAACAATTGCAAGTATCATCGCTCTAAAAGAATTCTATGATTTAATTACTTTAGAAAACCCAGCAAAAAAATATGGATTATTACCCTCTTCTCCTATAGCAATTCTTGTTATAGGGCAAGGGGCAAATCAAGTAAAAGAAACTATCTTTGCTGCTATTAAAGGTTACGCAGAAGGAAGTTACTTCTTTCAAGGAATGGTAAAAAATCGCATCATAGAAATATTAGGTACGGAGATAAGATGTCCTAGCAAAAATATTGCAATATATGCAAAACATTCTCAAACAAGCTCTCTAGTCGGCTACTCAATTAAAGCGATTATTGCAGACGAACTAGCACGACATAAGACTTCTGAAGAAACAGGAATTAATACTGCGATGGAAATATGGAAGAACGTTGCAAAAGGTACTGCTGCTTTCAAATCTGAAGGAAGAAAAATAGCTATTTCTTCTGCATGGGAAAAAGGAGACCCGATGGAACAATTAAGAGAAATGGTGGAGAAAGATTTTCAAACGCTTTCTATGCAACTAACTACTTTTCAAATTAATTTGGGGATGAAGAAAGGTATTACTCCTATTATTGTTTCTGACTATACCCAAGATGCTGTTACAGCTAGATTAGAATACGAAAACATTCGTTCTTCAAAACATAATACATTTCTCCCTAAAGACTCTTTAGAAAAATCAGCAACAGGAATAACCTGCGTTGATGCTCAACCTATTGATATAGATATACAAACAGAAGATGATATTCGTCATTATGTAGGTATAGAAATATTACGTCTTGCTCAAGCTGATATTACTCAAAGGTCGTTTATCCACGTAGACCCTGCCCTTAAAAAAGATTCAGCAGCTCTTGCTATAGCATCACCTTATAAATTTCCTGATGGAAAATATGGTGTATCTATTGATGGACTTTTAAAATGGGAACCACATATCGATGATAATGGTCGTAAACGCCTCGTTTCTTTTATTGATATAGAAGAAAAGATATTCACTTTATCTCGTGCTCGTAATGTAAAACTTGTAAGTTTTGACTCTTTTAATAGCGCGTCATTAATTCAAAGATTACATATGGATGGTATTACTACTATAGAAATGAGTACTAGTCGTGATATGCAAATTATTTACTACACACTTTTTAGAGATATGTTATCTCATGGTCTAATAGTATTACCTAAAGATTCTCTATGGTCAAGTCAAGCTATTACTGAACTTAGTGAACTTGTTATGAAACCTAATAAATCAATTGTTCATCCATATGCCGGAAAGGATTTGGCGGATGCTATTGTTAACGCAGTTTATAATTGTTTTCAATTTATGACTGATGCTGGTTTATGTAGTGGTATAGCAAATGGTATAACCAAAGTTAGTTCACCATCTAGTCGTCTTTCTACTACAGAATCTTCTAATAAAAAGCTTTTAGTTGGTAATGCTATTAATAGACTAAGAAAAATGAAATGAAATAAAATTAATACTTACATTATTAATTTAACTTTAGACTACAACTATAGTAAACCAACCTTACAATATTATGCTTCATATACCTTTTACTCCTATTCTATTAAAGTTAGAAGATTTTGATAATTTAGTAACAAATTTATTACAAGAAGACCCTTATATTCCTCCAATTGAAGAACGTACACAAAATTATATACTTTCTCCTAGATATTACTTTTTAATATACCCTCCTCAACTTGGAACAAATGCAATAAACAAAGTAAAAGCTAAAAAGTATGATATTTATTTATCAGGCTTGCTTGCTAATACTTTACGTATAAACTTAAAACCAAGTGTAGGTTATGGTATAAATTCTTGTTATAAAATCCAACTATGGTGTTGGCATCCCGTTATTGCTAAAGATGAAGAAAGTAAACCACGTAGAATAACTCAAGAACTTATTAGCGAACAATATCTATATGTCCCCCCTATTAACTTTAGAACATATACTCTTGATTACGATAACTATTATACTTATCTAAATAGATGGAATACTATATTTAATTTTCCATTATATTTTAATCAACCATTAATTAAACAAAAAGAATTAATTGTTAAACGTAGATATAAAGAGTTAGATTCTAATATTCTTTTGGATGATATAACTAATATAGATGTATTAGACTTTTTTAATTTTAATTCTAATGATTTTAAGCTTATAGAAAATTATAAGCAGCCAGAATTAGGTAAAGAATTTGATAAAGCAGTTGAAAGCTTTAGTATTGAATGGACAAATAATTATGAAGAGCCATTACTATTACCTAATGTTAATACATTAGATTATTATGTAGATGAAATTAAGTATAGTTTAGATTATATCGTTCCATTAAGAGGAGATAAATTATTATTTACTGATTTTGTAGATGAACGTGCTGGAGTAATACATAGAAAGAATAGTGCCTACCTATAATAAAGAAGGTATAGATAATCTAGAGACAGATTATTTATTAAATAAGAGTAGAAATCTGTGCCTTCAGCTTTACCTTCTTCAGATATTTCGTATAGCGGTAACTACAAAACTAAAATAATAAGTTTTGATGATGCTGATACATTTGATGCAGAAATTTATGGTCAAAGAAGAACGATAAGATTATCTGGAGTAGATGCACCTGAAGTTTCACATAGAAATATAAAAGACTTAAAACAATTATACAATTCAGGTAATACAAATCCTTTTGCATACACTAATAAATTGTATGGTCAAAAATATGCAAAAGAAGCAACAGAATTTGCATCTAAGTTTATAAATAATCAAGAAGTAACATTAGACCTTAGAAATACTGATGATTATGGAAGAGTATTAGCTAGAATTAAAAATCATGAAGGTAAAGATTTATCTAAAGAATTAATTAAAGCAGGACTAGCTCATGCTTATACATCAGGAAGGTTTGTAGATAGAGAAGTTTGGGATGACCAAGAAGTTAGAGAAAGCTTCTCTAAAAATGTAATAAATAGACAAGGATTATACTCAAATTCTGAATATATTAAACCTCAAGATTATAAGCATGGTGCTACACCTTTATTTAATAATTCTTATAAACAAGACTTAAAAGTAGCAAGACAAATTCAAGCTCAAAATAGAATGAGCAATAAAGGAATAACTAATGAACAGTTTAATCCTTTATTTGATAATACAGAATCTAATAATTATCTATTACTACCGTCTAACCTTGGTTCATCATATTTTCATGGGGTAGCACTTCATAATCAACAAATGAAACAAGCTGGTTATAATAACTTTGTAACTAGTGGTAACAATATTGGCATAGCAGAATCATTATATTCTCTTTCAGTAGTAGGTGCAGGCAAAGAAGTAACAAATAAAGGTCTTGCTATATCTCGCCAATACGATAAAGAACTTTATCAACAAGGATTAGGAAATTGGTTTAATGAAAACTTTGCTTTGCCCCAAGGCATGGGTAGACTTTATAAAGATGAAGTAGGTTTTATTCCTTCATTACTTGGTGCTTTTGGAGCAATGTTAGATAAAAGCTACTTGTACTATACAGGTAGTATGAATCCTTACATGGAGTTAGGACAAAACTATAGAGATTCTATTGGTTATAATCCTATGGAAGAACCTACTGGTTTATTCCAAGCTACTTTTGAAAAAGGTGCAGATTTTGCAATTAGTGCTACATCAGCTTTAGGCTTTTATTTAGTTGCTGGTGAACCTTTAAGTTTAATTATGTCTGAAGCTTTTAGAGCAGATACAGAATCAGGCATTAATGCTTTGTTTGATAATGGAAAGGGTCTTAAAAATAATATAGTAGGTACTATATTTGGTGGACTTAAAAATAATCAACTATCTATTGCTACAGCTTTTGGTCTTGAATTTATACAACATAGAAATGCAGATGATTTAAAATATGCGGTATTCTCTAAATCTCAACAATTAAAAAATAGAGGTGAATCATTCTATTCTTTATCTAACTTTTCTTTTACTCCTTATCATTTAAATTCTATATTCTTTAGAGAAAAAGCTGGTATATTACTTGATAATGTATTTAAACCTTTTGCTTTAGAATATATTAATCCTTATATTCCTGGTTCAGAAGAAAGTAATAGGTTTATTGGTAGTATAGATAACTTTATTAAAGAAGTAAGAAAACCGCCTGATTTAGAATTTAGAGCAATTATTAATACTACATATAAATCACCATCATTTGATGTAGCTGCTGACGGTAGTAGAATATTTAATGGTAAATTTACTGATAGAAGAATAAGAGACGCTAACATGATTCAAAGTCATGTTGATGATTTAGATATAGCTTATAAACAAACTATATCTAAAATTAATGATATCGATAATAAAATAAAAACTAAAAGTAATAAGCTTACTAAATCTAATTTACCACAAGCAGTAAGAGCTAAATTAGATTCAGAATTATTAGAATTAGATACTGAGAAATTAGGTTTAAGAGCAAGTGCTGATTCTTTAAAAGAACAATTAATTAAAGATAAAGTAAATATGATGAAGACCGTTAGTGCTCATGTAACTAACGTAGGAAGAGAAAGACAAAGTATTGTAGCTCAAAAACTACAACTAATGTTAGAAGAAATACCTTTATTTAGTTGGAGAATATTTAAAGGTGAAAGTAATACAACTGATTTTATAAGAGTAGGAAATATATTTTCATTTGATAAAGCAAGTCAAATGATGCAAAAAATATTATTTTCTAAAGGTGGTGTATCAGATTTAGTTGAACAATCAAAAGTAGGAAAATTAGAAGTAGATATTGATGGTAATGAAAGAGTAGTAGTAAATAATATAGCTTCTATAAAGTCTACAGTAGATACAACAGTAGAAAGAATTATAACAAAGTTTAAAGAAACATTTGCTAAAGGTGATGATTTAGCAAAAACAACAAAAAGATTTAGACAAGTAGAAAAAACACTTGTAAAAGAAGGAAGAGCAGCTTGGAGTAGTAATGGTAAAACAGTACACGTTACAGGAGATATAAAAGAGCTATTAGATGCTACAGCAGAATATGATTTATCTATATCAAAACAAACAGGTGGAGTAATAAGTGCTAATCAATTAGTTAAAGCAGCTAACGCTTCACGTGATACTTCAATTAATAAAATGACAGCAAGAATAAATGCTGGTTTAGGAAGTGAATTAGGTTTTGAAAATGTAAAGTCAAAATCAGCACTTGCAGCTTCTGCTTTTATGTTTGGAGCAATATTACTTAATAATCTTTTTCAATCAACAGGAGGAGTTTCTATACTCACTAAAGTGCAACAAGCATTAGTTGCAGGTGAAGAAGATTTAAAAATGTCTGTTGATTTTAGTGGTGCAAGATTAATTGATAGTGGAGGTATGTGGCAAAATGCTACAACAACACTTATTACTTCAGCAATCATTTTAGCAGGTTCGACACGTATTGCAAAATCTTTTAGGGATACTGGTTTTAAACAATACTCATTAGCAGAAGAAGCTGTTGAATCATTATTAGTTAAAGGACAAGCAGATAGTAATGGTATCTATTATAGAAAAGATGTAATAGAAGGAACTAATAATACTAGATACACTTTAACTAAAATGCAAGCTACTTCTATAGAAGATATACATACTTTTAGAGTAGCTTCTATTGAGGATGCTATAGCTAGTGGGCATAGTGTAATATCTACTACTACTATGACTAAGTATGGAAGTAAAGGTCAGCAAAAAGTAAGTGGTTATGTATTAGATGCTGGTCTTCAACTTATTGATAATGGGAATACAGGAAGAAATGCTTTAATTATTGGAACTATTGGTTTACTTGCTATTGGTGGAGCACAATCTTCTCTTGCTAGTGTTCTTAACTCTTCAAGAAATACTACAGGTACTTTAGATCCTCTTGTAGGAGGAACGTTAGGAGGTCTTGCAGTAGGTTTAAAGTATAAATCTGTATTTGGTGGTGTACTTGGATTTTTAGGAGGTTCTGCGGCTTCTTCTTTACTTAATAGTGTGGGGCTTAAAGCTTTCTCTATTGGTGGTAAAGGAGACACAATAAATATTCAAGCTCAAACTGCGCTGCAATTACAGAATTATTCATTACTAATGCGTAATAAGCCTGATGCGTCATTACTTGAAATGCAAGCAGGATTTTATGCTAGTGAAATGTCAAAGATGATTAATATCTTTGATAATAAGTCTGGTAATAAAAAAGTACAAGTAGTAGCACAACAAGTACCATTACCTTTTGTTCAATTCTTTTTAGCTAAACAAATAAAAGGTAATACTTCTTCATATTCTGTAGGACTTCAAGCAAGTCCATTAACAGGTATGTCTTATTCAGTTCAGTTACCTGTAAAGATTACTAATGAAGGGGGAGTATTTGGTATGACTTACAACGAAGAAACCAATTTATTAGATATATATAAAGGAGCAAATGAACTTGCAGTTGGTTCATTTATGGCTTTAACATTACCTAGATTAGCTACAAAACAATTAGCTAAAGGAATGCGTAAATTAAACTTTACTAATGTAGCAGAAACTTTTGAAGATATCAGTGAAGGATTTAATACTTTATCTAATGTTAGTAGAAGAGTAAGAAGCATTTTTAATGATTTAGTTTTAAATACAGCAACTAGAACATTAGGTATTGTTACAACTAAATACGAGTTAGCAAATAAACTAAAAGACCAATTACTAAGACAACAAGCACCTACTGAAGAAGCCTTAAGATTAAGTGCAACAAATAAGTATAAAGGTTTTAATCATGTAGATATGATTAGTAGACATTACTTAGGTAAAGCAGTAGGAGCATCAGTAATTATTGGTTCAGTAGCATCTATTGCTTATCAAATGTTCGCACAAAATAGCGGTCAAGATGTAAATCAAACAACTAATGGACTAATTACTGCAACTTCTATGGTAGTTGGTGGTTTAGGTTTTGCTACAGCATCTTATGCTAAAGATTTAGCAAATATCAATAAAGTAAATAAATTTAAATCAGTAAATCAGTTTGCAAACAAATTAATAAATAAAACATTATCTAAATTACCAGTTAATGTAATAGCAAAAGGTAATGGAGTAAAAAGAGCATTTAAACGATATGGAGCCGTAGCATCAACAATAGGGTTATTAACATATTTAGCAACAGATTCAAAGTTTGGAATCTCAGTAAATATGGACAGGAAAATAAAGTATCAAGATGCTGATAATCTTATACCTGCTTATGAAAAAGATGGTACAACATTAGTTACTGAAGCTGATAATTTTAATAGATTTGCAATTATTGGTACTGCAGTAGGATTAGGCACAGGAACATTTGTTCATGGAGCAAGATTTGGTTCAGGACCAAAAGATACTTTAGAGCAATATGCAAACTTATTACAATCTAGAATTGATGGTAAAAATAGAAACTTATGGCAAAGACATATAGGTGATAGATTTTTAGAAAAAGATGCTCAATATATTATTGAAACAGCTAATAACCAATTTAAAAATGTAGAAGATTCTGAAAGTGTATTAGGAAAAATACGTTCTAGAGCTGAAGAAATAGTAGACTTTGTTCATACTGGTGCTAAACCATTGCAAGCTAATGTTATACATCAAACCAGTGGTAAGAATGTAGCATCTTCTGTTATTACTTCTATTAGAGGAACAAAAGATAATGAAGGATTAGTTTCTTTACTTAATGAAACAGGAGAAATAAGAAATAAAGTAGCCTGGAAAATGGGGTGGAGAAAGTTAAATAGATTAACTGTTCCTATGGTAATTGTAAGCACTTTAGCATTTGCTCAATTAAATAGAGGTGGAAGAGACGATTCTATTGTTACAGAGTTTTTAAAAGATATAGACCAAGGAAAAGCAAATGGAGAACTTGGTGCAACTATAATTAAACCTGTTGTTGACTTATTTAGATTAGTAACAGGAAGAGATTACGCAGACATTAGTGTAATAGATGGAAAAGAATTTGGTCGTAATGGTTCTGTTAAGAAACAAGGACATCATTTATTAGTAGTTAAGGATGCACAGTATAACGGATTTAATCAAGCATTAAGTGATATCAAATCAATGTTTGTATTTGATAATCCAAATCCATTTTTATCTGTTGGTCAAGTAGGTATGACATTAAGACCAGGAGATAAAGGGACAAGGCAGTCTTATTATTGGCAAATGCAATCAGCAGGACAAGATATATCTACATCAGTTTATTCTATGGCATCATCATTTGCTTTTAAAGAAATGAGCGCAGGAGCTATTCAACAAGCTTTAATTACAGATATAGCTTTAAAAGGTATGTCTAATAATATGAGTAAAGAAACGTCAATATCTATTGCTGCAAAGATATTAAATGTATCAGCACAATTACAACCATTAAAGAAAAAAAGAAAGTATTCAAGAATTAATGATTCAGTATTAGAGCTTGCAGGTAAAGACCAAATATTATCAATGATGTTAGCTGATAGAGAAAAGAAAGACCAGCAAATGGCTATGCAACCTGCTACTTCCTTATTTTCTCAAATGATTAGAGATTCAGTAGATACTAAACGAAATAATATAGAAAGTATTTTATCAGCATTATCTGGTTCTAATAATAATTCTAGAGCAGAATTAATGAAATTATTATCTACAGATAAGTTTGGTAATCAAACAAGAAGTAGTAATATAAAGAATTTAACTATATATGGTTATAATCCTAAAACAGGTAAAGTAACAGGAGTAAGCTCATCATTTGATGATGAATCACAATTTTCAACTACAGCTACTTTATCATCTACTTCTAATATATCTAAAGATAATAATCCTTTTGCTTTTTTAAGTTATTTATGGGCTCCATTATCTGAAGGATTGCCTGGAGTATTAGGTATTGGTTTTATAGGAGGTATGACATTAGGTGCTATAGGATGGGTGCTTAATCTTGCTTCTAGATGGTCTATGCGTGAAGAGATGTCTATTTTTGATGCTCAAATAGAACATGGCTTTAGAAGTGGTGCTTGGTTTGAAGGTCAAAAAGGTATTAGCTTTTCTATTATTCCAACTATCTTACCTGATGGTACAACTATTAGCGCTAATCCTAATTCTAGTCCTAATGTTAGAAATCCAATTAATATTGAAGTTGTATCTGGTGATACAAGATTTAGAGCAAATAGTAAACTAATAAGTGAAGGAGGGAGTGAATTATTATTTAGGTTACAGTATGTAACTAATGAATTAGCAGGACAAGTTGGAAAAGTATTTGATAAAGGATGGGGAATAAATGGGTCATCATCTTTTTATAGTTATATGCAAGGAGAAGGAGCTAATAGTTTTAGTGACGATATAACAAAAGAGTTAGATAAACTAATAAAAGACCCTAATGGAACACCAGTTAATAAAATAAGAGAAGTATTACAAGCTAAATATACAAAACAGTTTGAAACTGTAGCAGACAAGATGTATGGAACTATTAATAGTGATGGAACATTAAATACAAGTTCAGCTATTTTAGCTTCTGATAAAACAAGAGTAGAAGTAACTAAAGGGAACTTTAAATATTTATATGAATTTTTTGGTGAAGAAGGAGATGCTACTGCTAAATTATTTAATTTGAGAAGTACGTTTATAGCTTCTATTACTGAAGAAGTAGATAAAATATTATCAAGTAATATACTCGGAGCAACAAGTTCAAGTGCTACAACTAAGATAGCTACAGAGCAACTTATTAAATCTATATATGGGGCATCTATTACAACACAGATGCAAAGATTAACTAGTGATGTTCTTAAAGGATTTTTAGATGGTAATACATCTAAATTATTAAGAAATCAATTAGGAGGAATATTACAAGGAGAAAATGTTAGCTTTGTTCAAAAGTTAAAAGAAAAAGTAGAAAGTATAGCAAATACTTTTAATGGTAATAAAGCAGTAGTAAATAAAATTCCTAGTCAATTGCATAATAATATATCATCTATATCTGATGTAGATGCAGATGTAGATATAAATGAGGCATCTAATTCATTAAAAGCATTACCAGATGCTGATATAGAGTCTCCAATTATTAAACGTAGTTATTCAAGTGTTAAAGGAAAAGCAGATATATTAAAAGGTGCTTTTAAATTAGGACAAGGGTTATTTTTCTTACAAGACTTATTTACATCAGTAGATATATTATCATCAGCATCGAGATTAGGAGGAGCATATAGTAATGAATATGCAACAGATAGGGATATAGATTTAGCTAAAAAAGAATTTGGGATGATTACAACTAATACACTAGCATTAGGAATAGGGTTAGGTGCAGCAAGTGGAGTTGCTATAGGTGCAATGACAGCAATAGGAGCAACACTTGGATTACCTGTAGTAGCAGTAGGAGCAGTATCACTTATAGCAGCTATTGCAACATATAAGACAATTATTACACCAACAATGGATGCTTTAGGTAAAGGACCACTTAAAGGATTTGGTAAAGCTTTTAATAAAGGGTATACAGCATTATCTGATGGAGTAGGAGAAGTATTAGGAGGTTGGGTTCCTGAAGCTGTAGGAAGTGTTTTTGGTAGTAGAGGAAAATCTGCTGCTGCAATGGCTGTGGGAGGTGCTGTAGGAGGAGGAGCACTGTTATTAGCAGCAGGTAGTGCTGGGTTTTTAGGTGCTGCTGCAGTAGGCGCTACAGCAAGTACAGGGATAGTATCAAGTGCACTTGCTGGAATAGGATTAAATATTATAACAGGAGGAACACTTAGTTTATTTGTAGGAGGAGGAGCGTTAGTCGGAGCAATAGCTGGATTAGTTGCACCAAAAACTACAGCAGGGTTTATGACTAATATGTCTCATGCTATAACATCAATACCATTTATAGGAAGTATGTTAGGGACAGTTCCTAATAAACAATTATTACAACAAGATAGATTTAGAAAAGAGTGGAAAGGAAGTCCTATAACATTTGGTTCAGCTAAAGATGTAATTCAACAAGAATTTAATTTACTATTAAACTCTAGTGAAGATTATACAGGTAAGTCTACTGCTAGATTATTTATAGATGATTCATTGTATGGACAATCACCAATAACTAATGCATATATGGCAGCACCTAGTGATGACGCTAGTAGAGGAGGAGCAGCTTGGGCGATAATTAAACCAAGAAGTATAATAACAAGTGACGTGCAAAGAGAAGTAGAAGTAAGGGCGCAAAACTTTAACCAAGCTATTGTTGGTAACTTTAACTGGAGACAAAGATTACGTATATCTGATAACTATAAAGCTATAGTTAAGCATGAAGAAGCATATAAAAACTTTAAAAACCAATTAGCAATTAAAGAAGCAGAAAAACAAGTAGCATTTGTTAAAAGGTTAAATCCAACAGTATTATCAAAAGATAAAATAGTTGATGCTAAAGTTTTAGCTACAGCAGCTTATGCAAATGCCGTAGCAGATAAGATTATAGAAGAAGAGAAGTTAGCTTCTTCAAATAAAGTAGCAACTACTATAACAGTAAACATTAAGAATGTTAAAAATCCTTCTCAAGAAAATGTTGAGAAGGATAAAAAGATGTTATTAAAAGTAGAGCCAAATAAGAAAGTTATTACATCTACTACAGCTAATACTGAAAATGGAAAAGTAATATCATTAAAAGTAAAGGAAGAAGTAGATTCTCAAACTAAGAATATAATTAAAAATGTAAGAAAGAGTAAACCAACAGATATGACTATTATGCAGACATTATATCCAGTTAATCTTAACTAGGAGGTAGAAGAGTATCGTAAATAGCTTTTTGTTCTCTAATTTTGCGTGTAATTTGATTTGCAACAGGGGCGCTAACAGTTGCAATAGCTTCAACAACAATTTGTTGGAACTGTTTCATTTTATTTTGATTAGAGATAGCAGTAATAATTTGAGCCGCATCTTTAGTTAATTGGCGAATCTCTTTATATACTTCTAATTCTACTTGAGCGCGAGTAGTTTTAGCTCTAGCAAACTTATCTTCATCTTCCATTTTAACTTTTTCTAAGTGGGAGTAAAGGTCTTCCATAATATTTTGCATTCTAGATTGTGTATCAAATACAGAGCCTCTAAACGCTGTTGGATTTGCACCGTTAAGATTACTATAAGATTCTAACCATTTAGATATATCGCTATCAAGGATAGTTTGACCTGTTTGGGTTGATACTATTTCTGCTACTTCTATATCTGTATAATTATTATTTTTAAGCGCTATTACATTAGCTCCTAATTTTAGTTTATCTATTATACTTGCTTCTTTATAAGTTAAAATCTCTTCATCATCTAATGCATCAAATACATCTTTTATTCCACTTATCTCTTCAAGAAGCATCACCCATTCTGGTTTACCTGCTAGCTTACTTTCTATAATAGATTTACTTAATCTTGCTTCAAATCCTTCTATTAAACTATATACTTCTTTTTTACTTGTCATATCTTTTTTTATTAGTTAAACTTATAAATAATTTAATATTTATAAGTAAATCTTATTCCCAATTATAAAGATCTACTGCAGGTAAAGCTTCAATAAACGTGGAAGTTTCGCCTTCTTCAGGGCGAGTTCCATATAATAACCATTTGATAACAATTCTCATACCTTTATCCCCGACTAGGTATAAATACCCTTAGTTTCCTAATATTTGTATAGGGTTTGGACTATATTTTCATCTTTAATTAATTTAATTAAAGAGCATCCTCTTTAGTCTCTGAACCTTCTTCATGCTTATAAAGGGTAGAAGCTTGGCTGCTGATTATCACCGTGCCTTAATTATTTTTAGAACATTCACATTTAACTTTTCAGTTTATGTTGTAGTTAATTAAGTTTTAGAAGACTTTCCAGCAATTTAAGATGTTTTATCATTCTTATTACTAAGAAGGGAGCCAGGA